>Ga0208766_1000175_pt1 | contig 34003 bp, 29 predicted proteins | sample ETN01SmetaG_3_FD_185792 | JGI IMG/M metagenome (GOLD analysis project Ga0208766, IMG submission 185792) | Marine microbial and viral communities from oxygen minimum zone, Eastern Pacific Ocean - ETNP2014F12-01SV263 (SPAdes) (version 2) | ecosystem: Environmental > Aquatic > Marine > Oceanic ... | reverse complement strand
TTCCATGAATTCTCGTAGACTCAGCAGGTATCGGTCGTTTAGGATCTACGAAGGAAGTAAGATTGATGTGAGAACCATCTTCATCACTACCAATCAATGCATATTGTACAATACGCTCACTACGTGCATTGAGGCCAGTCGTCTCGAGGTCGAATCCGAGAACCCGATAACCAGACAGCACATCACCGACCATAGTGGCTCCTGCAAGTGGCCCCCAATGAACCCTATCTGACTTGGGTTTGTACCCATCATACCTATTTGTTGTCCTTTGTGCCGATGCTTCTGATGGACGGGCGAAAACTCACTGTGATTATCCTCACTGGATTTTTGTTGTTTACATCATTTGCTGGATGTTCAGGACTTGCTTCTACTACTCCGAATGCGAGTATCACGGCCGATCAGACAACAGTAAATGTTGGCGATACTGTGAATTTTGATGCCCGTGACTCAACAGCACCTTCTCCTACAATCATTGACGAATATGTTTGGAATTTTGGTACTGGAGACAAACGTACGACTTCAATCGGAATAACATACCACACTTTCTCAGAGGCCGGACATCACGATGTAGAAGTTGAGGTATTCAATGACCAAGGAGAGAGTGATAGAGCTAGTATCACAATTTTTGTCAATTCACCTCCCACAATTATTCTAGAGATACCCGGTTATGTGAGAACCAACGAGACAGCAACTATCGATGCCTCCAACTCATATGATTTGGAAGGCGGCTCAATCGAATTCCTTTGGGATCTTAATTTGGGTTTTGATTCCAATGGAGACGGTGATCCATCAAATGATGCTGATGATAATGACCCTGCGGTTGATGTGATATATTCAACTTCGGGAAATATGAGTGGTGTTCTAACTGTAATAGATGATAACGGTGCTACTACAACACAAGTTTGGCATTTGATGGTAATTTCACGTATGTTCAATGTGGTATGGGAGGAGCAGATTATTCATCATGAAATAAACGATCACACAGAACAAGGTGAATCGACCATTATCGAACAATTACCCGGGGATGGTGCTCGAATTATGCAAGTCAATGCAACTCTAACATTGAGCCGCGACCTTCTTCCGATTCAATGGCCCGAGGATAATTTCACTCTAAGAGTCAGCATACCTCTATCGGGGTGGTCACAATCCGTTCAAACCACTCAAGAAAACATTACTTTGAATTCCACAGCATCAATAAATCGAGCCTCAATGAATCCAAATCCAGATAGCGGATACACAGTTAGTGCTGACTCATCCCAATCAGTAATTCAGTCATTGTTGAATGAACCAGGAGCTAGGTTCGGCCAAGGTGATTGGATTTGGACAATAATAGCAGATCAGTGTGACCCCGATATTCTCATTGACGGGCTCGATCCAGATACTGGAAATGATTGGTCTTTGGTGATAGAATATAGGATACTAATTCCAAGAGTCAGTGAAGTGGGCGCCTGACTGTTATTTGCTCCGTGCGAAGACCTTTCAACTCCCGGCTTGTGGGATGAGCAATGGTGCGCTCTATTGAGATCACGAAGGCTTCGGTCCGAGACCGATTAGTCGTTGATGTGGAAGTTTGGATGAACGACCCAGAAGACTTTGATTTTTCACCTCGTGCAAGCGTAGATGGTAACTCCTTGAGTATCTGTAACGAGGGCGATGAGGATGCTCGTACCAGCATAGAACTTGACAATGAGCAAATGGGTGTTGCCGAGCGAGATCGCATGGTCGAACTTAGAGTTAAGTTTGCAGTCCAAGGAATGCATGGCGTCCTTATTCATAAGACTACAAATCCTAGAGACGGACCTAATGCCAAAAAGCTCGCCGAGCCACGTTGGAAGACAGTTCTGCCTCTTTCGTTATGAATCAAACTTCGACCGTCGGGGTTAAACCCAAGACGCGGGTCGAGCGACCCACTGGACCCATAGTGTAGCCTGGATATCACTGGGGCTTGCGGAGCCTTAAACCCGTGTTCAAATCGCGGTGGGTCCGCCATCACAGCGTTCAAGCCTTACCGTGTTGACGGAGCCCCATGGCATTCGTTTCAACCCGTCGTGTGGATTTCCCGATGGTCGACCTTGCGAAGATTGTGTATTATCCTAGATTTTGGGATTTAGCACACCGGTTCTACGAAGAATCTTGGGAGTTTTCCTGCGGTATGCATTACAATGAGATTCTGAGTGAACACCAAATCGCATTCCCTCTTGTTCACAGCGAGGCCCAGTTTCTACACCCTATTGCTTATGGCGACACCGTTCATTGTTCTATTACAGTAGCAAAAATAGGAACAACTTCAGTCACTTGGCACTATGAATTCCGCAATCAGGATGGTATTCTATGTTGGACAGCAGATCAAGTTACAGTATGTACTGATATGAGCCAAGTGAACAAGAAAATACCTGTTCCCGAATGGATGCGTGAAGGATTGGCGAAGATGCAATCCGACTAGGGTTTCGGCCACTTTTTCCCTAGTGCTTTTCGTAGATTATCATCCATACGGGCATCCCACCAATTGGCATTTCGCCAAATTGCATACTTGCCCCGAATTCCACGCAAATCGGCCCGGTCAAGTTTAGTACCTTGAAAATTAGACAAATTCATTTTCGCCTTAAGAAAAATAGCGTCACGCATATCTGCATCGTCAAATGCTGCTTTCATCAGATTTGCACGTTTGAATGAGGCCTTACGCAAATCAGCTCCAGATAAGTCAGCCCCTTCAAGGTCAGCACCATCGAATACAGCCCTTCGTAAATCAGCACCCGATAAATCAACACCGCGCAAGTCCTCACCTACGTGGGAAGTGAACGACCAGTCCTTAGGCTCGTCATTCGTATCTTCATCATCGCTCACGCTGACAGCCTCTCAAGATGATCCAGTCCAGCGTCTGTAAGGATTACGAAGCGATTCTTATCCATACCTGGAGGGTACGTCAAAAGAGCAGGTTTACCCCGCTCAGATGTATCCTCAAGCATTCTGTTGACGTATAGGGAGAGATTCCATTTCTCAACTTCTTCAACACTCCATTTTCCTGAATCACTAATGAATTTCTTGACATCCCTAGGCGGTGTGTCTTCCTCTTTCTCAACAGAACGCAAGTAATGAATTGCTGCCAAGATTACATCCCCAGTTTTGTAAATACCACAATTTTCAATCAATCTTCTAAATGCCGAACCTCTTTCTGGAATTCCTAATTCCTGCAAAGATGTCCTAGCTGCATCTATTGCATCTTGTCGCGCGGCGCGTATTTTCGACAATGATGATGCCCACGTGTCTTGTTCACGAAGTTTCAACCAAGAATCATTGACTTCACGGGCCGAACCTGAAAGATCAACCTCAGTTGAACCTACTCGAATGTATATGCGCCCGATGTTGTTATTCTCCTCTTCAGTCATCAATATCGCTTGACCCTAGAACCCCTATTTGATAAATTCGACTTCGATTCTTTATCAATCCCACAACCGTTTGATTCAAGACTTACAGCCGACGACCGGTGTCTAATGGGTTCACAGGACAACTCAGGGTTCCCCCTCGTCTTGCATTCATCTGCAGACCCAACAAGGCTCGGCGGAACTGCAATTTGTGGCTTCTCAACAGTAGGTTCTGTAGGCGTCATTGCGATGTCTCATATCATCCAAACAATGGAACTAGACCCCATGGGCACTGTTCTTCACCCTGAGTTCCCCGCTATTGCTTTGATTCACGATTCAGTACCTAAACATCCAGTCCGTGTCTACCAAGGTGATGGATTGGGGGTTTTCATTGCCGAAATTCAATTTCCACCTCAGAACGATGTTCATTTTGGAGAAACTGTGCTTGAGTGGTTTACCAAAGGTGGTTTTGACCGGCTAATCGTTGTAGATGGAGTGGTCAGTAATGATCTTGGAATTAAGGAAGATAGTGACCTTTGGGGAGTATCTTCAACTTCGATTGGTCGCGACTCACTAGATAATTCAGGTATTCAGCGAATCCAACAAGGGATTGTATCTGGAATTTCTGGGTATCTGATTGCAGAAGGCGAGCGGCGTGGTCTTGACGTCACAGCCTTACTTGCTGAATGCAATCCAATGTATCCGGATGCTAGAGCTGCTTTGATAGCAATTGAGGGCATTTCAGAACTTATGGATATGGAGATTCCAGTACAGGGGTTACTAGAAGATGCTCGAGCCATTGAAGAGAGAGTAAGAGAAGCATTCGAACGCGCCCAAGCCAATGCATTACCGGCGCCCGATGACGAACGTGATGACGACGAAGTTAGAATGGTTTATTGATGACTAAATCAATAGAATGGATTGCTACCAGCAGCATGGTCTGTAGTATCGATAACTTCGATAATTTCAGGGACATTTTCCATAATCATCACTTCAACACCTTGCTTCAGAGTTACATCAGCCATTCCACACCCCTGGCATCCTCCTCCGAATGCGATGATGGCCTTGTCTTCGTTCACTCCAATTAGTTCAACAACTCCTCCATGAGAAGCAACAGCGGGGTTCACTTTCTCATTGATGATATCCGCCACACGCTTAGATAATTCATCAATCCACAAAGGATTTGGATTGTCAAACGAGAATCCTCCACCCATCAGAGTTTCCTTGAAATCGAGAGTAGTTCCATCTAGATATTGGGCACTTTGCGTAGCAACTCGAACAGTAACCCCATCAACATCAGTAATCACGTCGTCCTCTTGGCCGCCATCAGTGCCTACAAATTGTAAATCGTATTGGAAGCCTTTTGGCCCACGGCCAACAATCTCGACACGGAGAGCAAGGTCTTCTTCCCCAGATTTCTCTGCAAAAGAATCAAGCATTTCACGAGCCTTTGATGTGATTGCCAGCATGTTCTCAGCCCTGTTCAGAAGGCCCCCTATCTTCAACCTGCGGTCTCTCGGTTGATGCGGACAATACGAATTACCACCCACTTTTCTTCAACAACAACCCTTTGATAGATTGTTCATGAGGTGCATTCAATGGCGTCACATGAAACCACGGACGCATTGGGTAGACCATTGCGTGATTTACGGATTTCAGTAACCGATCGATGCAACTTCCGATGCCCATACTGCATGCCTAGGGGAAAATTCAGTGAGGACCACACTTTCCTTCCTCGGCGAGCCTTCCTATCTTTTGATGAGATTGAAAAAGTGGTACTCGCATGCATGGAGCTAGGTCTTGAGAAGGTGAGACTTACAGGAGGAGAACCACTCCTCAGACCAGATTTGCCCGATTTGGTATCTCTGTTATCTAAGCACAAAATTGACCTTGCCCTAACTACCAATGGATCTCTTCTTCGACGTAACGCACAGTCATTAGCCGATGCTGGGCTTTCTAGAGTAACAGTCAGCCTCGATGCATTGGATGATGAAGTTCACCGAATAATGACCGATTCAAGAGTCCCTGTTGCAGACATATTAGATGGAATAGATGCTGCATTAGAGGCGGGGCTAACTCCGGTGAAAATTAATTGCGTCATCAGACGAGGAGTAAATGAGGAACAAGCAGCAAAACTCGTCAATCATTTCCGTGGAACTGGAGTGATTGTTAGATTCATTGAATTCATGGATGTAGGTAGGACAAATGGATGGAGTAGGGGTGAAGTGATTCAGAGCAAAGATCTGCTTTCACACCTTCAAACAGAGTTTGATTTGATTCCTTTAGAGGACGTTCGCACCTCTGATGTTGCAGTCCGTTGGGGCCACTCCGATGGAACAGGCGAAATCGGATTAATTTCATCCGTCAGTGAGCCATTCTGCGGAGATTGTGTCCGGGCTCGTATTTCTGCTGATGGAAGGCTATTCACTTGCTTATTCGCTTCTGGTGGCCACGATCTTCGAGCTTTGATTCACAATGGTGCAAATGGAGGAAATCTGACTGCGGCTATCGCTGCAATATGGGCGCGTCGCGCGGATCGCTACTCCGAATTACGTTCTGAGGAGACTTCTGCGCTTCCGCGAATTGAGATGTCATATATCGGCGGTTGAAATTTCATCAAACACTCTAACAATCTCAGACCAAGGCGCTTCAGTTCTGAACGCAGGTTCAGCATAGTGTGAAACTGAAGATGCGTAGCCTGCTTGCTTCAGTAATTCAGCCATCTTTGCAGGGCTGGGCGGCGAGCCTTTTTCATGCCAACGGGCCAACTCATCTACGGCGATAAGATGGTGAGAATCTATTGCTTCGGCTTCTTCTGCGATATTTCGCACAGCTCTAGCGACTTTCCTATTCTCTAACTCAACATTTTTTTGACTCCAATTAGCTGGATCATTTTCAGAATATATCGCACCACATAATTCCAAAGAGCGCTCAACTGTCATCGATGCCATCACATCCTTATCTCCCATAGGGCCAATCCACATAGGTCCTGAAACGCGTTTATCTTCACGAGCAACCGGATGAGAAAGAGGAAGGAAACAGCGTATTGGCAAATCAGTACCTGAATCCTTGGATAGAAGACCAGAATTGGTAGATGCTTCAACTTCTTCCTTAGTCGGGTTGTACACCCTCCATCCCAATGAAGATTCCAAATTGTTTGCCCCCTCCATCAATCTTAGAACTCGAACAGAAACTCTCAGATGATGAGAATCCCAAATCGCCAAAAGAGGAATTATACTTCTGTCGTGCCTTGCAGCAGCACGTGCAACGGTAGCCATCAGAACTCGAAGCCCCGAATCGTGCTTCAATTTGTCCAGCCGAACTCTCGCTCCATAGCGCCGCATCAGCGGATTCTTCGACGAACCAGTCAATGCTGCAGTATCAGTCGCACTTACTTCAAGCACACCGCGTCTTGCAAGAGATTGCATAGCGGTGTCTAGGAATGGAATAGGTGAGCCAAAGGGGTCGATGTCGACCCAATGCCATCCTTGTGAAATAACACTAGCCCGAAGGTCACCCAGTAGTGAATTCAATTCACCATTTTTTGAAGGAAACTCAGCCTCTGTTTTCATTGCCCAATCAAGCGCATTTTGATCCATGTCGCCAACAGTCGCAATCAATCTAGAAGAGGAACTAGGGGGTAATTCATTCAGCCAACGTCGAGCACGGAGCCCCGAGGCAGATAGCCCATCAAGCGCTCTAATTTCAGAATCACCTAGCACCCCTGATTCAATTGCATGAGCCATTAACAAAACACTACGCGTGCGCGAACCGGCCATAGCTGGATTATGGAATACAGAATCTTTTGACTTTGCAGCCGGGCCTTTACTTTCTGAATCCGGCACAGAAGACACACGAGTCAGAGTCCTTCCTTCTCTATGTACAACACCCGGCCATCCGACGGGTTTAGCCTCAGCCACAAAAGTCCGACTCGCTCATCACTCAAGGGCTTGACGACTCTCAATAATGCTCGAATATCACTTTAGAATTAGCATGTGTGACACGATGACCTTCATCGGTCAAGTAACCAACACAGCGAGACCCGGGCAATCGTTCTGCCAACCATGATTCAACCCCTTCAGCCACATCTGGGCTAACCGCCAGAGTCATCCCCATACCCATATTGAAAACTCGATGCATCTCTAGAGTGTCAACTGGTCCGGTTTCTGCAATCCATGTGAATTCGGGCGGAACGGAGAGTGGTTTTTCGATATGCCAACCAAGAGAATCATGCAAACGCAATAGATTCGATAATCCCCCACCTGTGATGTGTGCTATGGCTTTCAAGTCGCTCGATTTGCAAGGACCCGTACCTTCTCGACAAGCAGTGATCAAATCGATGAGAGGGTCTACATAGATTCGAGTCGGATTGAGAAGAACTTCACCAAGAGTCACTCCGCCTTCGCCAGTTCGCTCTATCTCACGTCCGGAATGATCTGGATTGAATGGAGCAGAGTCACTCAAGTCGACCCCTGATTTTTCTACCACTGCTCTGAGAAGTGTGTAGCCATTTGAATGAACTCCACTACTAGGCAAACCAATTATCACATCACCAACTTTCAGCCCTTCGCCTGTTATTGCCTCACCAGCGGGAAACCACCCTAATGCGGTTCCCGAGAGATCCAATTCACTAACAATTCCCGGCAAAGTTGCGGTTTCACCTCCTGCCAAAGTAATCCTCGCGCGACGACAAGCCTCTGCTAACGAGGCACCAATTACGGCGTGAGTTTCAGGGTCTGTTTTCGGGACAGCGATATAATCGACGAAGGCAATTGGTTCTGCGCCTACACAGAGAAGATCGTTGACATTCATTGCAACACAATCGATTCCAACTCCTTCGTACCTGCATAGACTGTTGGCCACTTGTAGTTTAGATCCAACTCCGTCTGTAGCCAAAGCCAGTCGGGAATCACCGAATTCAATAATTCCTCCAAAACCCCCAGGTAGAGGTACAGGAGCTCCTTTCATCCCGGGCGTCCTAACTGATTTACTCAACGCTTCGATGAGGCTTGCAACAGCAACACCCTCGGCATCGATATCGACACCACTTCCGGCATAGTCCATCGGGGTGTCTGCCACGTTACGACCCAAGGCATCCACTTCATCATTCAATCGGTGTCTCAAGGTCATTAAATTAAGTAAATAATCTATTTATTGTCTCTATCAATAATGAATAAAAAGAGGTTTTTTTTCAGAAGAAGGAATTAAGGACTTAATTCGGTAAAAAAACGGTAATAAAATTACAGAATCCGACTCAATGCCTCTTAGTACAGCATTTATTATTACCCTAAATAAATAGATTGAACTATATTCAAACTGGTGTATTCACGCACGGATTTGCGAAGTACTATAACAAATAGGAATCGTCGTCCGAGGGCTAAGGAACGTGAGAATAGCAATGTTAGATAAGAAAATGACTGCAATGTTGATGACTCTCAGTATGCTCGCGGCTGCGTTCGCGGGATGTCTGAGTGGGGACGATGACCCCGAGCCGGAACCAGATGTAATGGGCTGTATGGATAGTACAGCTAACAATTACAATGCTGATGCTACGGCTGATGACGGATCGTGTACATACGATCTGGTGGATGTAATGGGTTGTATGGATAATACAGCTAACAATTACAATGCTGATGCTACAGCAGACGATGGATCGTGTACATACGATTGGTCACTAACGGCAGCCGCTGATTTGTCGGCTGACATAGTAACTTCTGCTTGGGATCCAATCATCCCCAACCTGAATGCCGGCGAGATGTGCGATGCCATTATCTCGGCGATGACGAAGACAGATGAGCGCGAACAAGTCGTTGACTTCACTCGTGGTTACTACACAAGTAGCCAGGGTGTAATCGGCGCAGCTGGTTCGGCTGTTATATCGGATGTCTCTGAACTGAATGCTGCTGGAACAACAGTAGCAGTACAGTCTGGAACAACCTCTGATCTCTACGCACAGGAGAACCTCGGTGATGCTACAATAGCAGCATACGATGACTTCCCGTCAGTAGTAGCAGCAGTTGGAAATGGCGAAGCGGATTATGCAATGGGTGACTCACCTGTACTTGCATTGTCTGGTGACCTAATGACAACTTTCTCTGATGAGACTTTCGGACTCGCTGTACGTGAGGACTCGGGCCAACTGCTCGATGCCCTCAACGTCGCTATCACCGCAATCGTTGATTCCGGTGAGTACGACTCGATTTTCGGTGCTTGGTTCGATGGAGCTGTTGTCCTAACCGATGACCGTGACGCGAGCACCGCAACCGCTTACCCTGCTGCAGCAGAGGGTTCAACCTTGACTGCAGTATTGGAATCCGGTTCACTCAGGCTATGTTCAGATACAGCATATCCCCTATTCGAGAATCTCGATGAAAATGGCAACGCTGTTGGATTCGATGTTGATATCGCAAATGCACTCGTCGATGAGATGGCAGCGCATTACATGAATGCTGATAACCAAGTATTCGACGGTACAATGAAGATTGGTATGCTAAACCCAATGACTGGTCCAATCGCAGTCTATGCACCTCCGTTCTCGGTTGCTGCACTGATGGCAATTGACGACCTCAATGCAATGGGTGGAGACTTCGAACTTGTAGAAGCAGACTCCGGTTGTGACGGTACTGTCGCAGCTACAGCAGCACAGACTCTTGTCGACGCTGGTGTAGTAGGTGTTGCTGGTGCAGCATGTTCCGGTGCTTCAATGGCTGCTAACGCTGTACTCAGTGCAGCAGGAGTTGTACAGGTATCATACGCAAGTACCAACCCTGGTCTTTCTGACGCTGCTGCTTACCCACACTTCTACCGTGTGGTTCCAAGCGACGCCATACAGGGTCCAGCCATGTCTGACATGGTGGGTGCTGCTGGCGTGGGCAACCCGGCTCTGATCCACATGACCAACGACTACGGTTCTGGTCTGGCAGACGCCTTCGCGGATGCTTGGGGCGGGGAGGAATTCCTGTGCACCAAGATCGGATACGCGGATGACCAAACAGACTTCGCAGCAGAAGCACAGGCTATTGACGATGCCGGTTGCGATTCGGTGGTCATGGTGAGCTACTCCGCTGATGGTGCAGCTATCCTTGAGACAATGGCCTACCTCGGCATGTCTCTGCCAACTTTTGGTGCAGATGGAATTGCTGACTCAGCCTTCTTGGATGACTTTTCAGCCCCAGCTGCCGCTAACGGTGTCCAAGCAACTAAGCCTCGTGCAGGCTCTAGTGCTGGAGACTTCGTAGAGCGCTGTGCTGCAAATGCAGACTGTGCTGGTGGCATTTACACTGCTGAGACATACGATGCAGTAATGATGATTGGAAAGGCCGCTATGATGGAGAACGGCGCTAACATGCCTTCCCACATGGGAATGGTAGGTGATGACTACCAAGGAGCATCTGGAGTACACACTTTCGATGCTGCAGGTGATGTTGCCGGAGCAGGTTACGATTTGTGCCGCTTCGATGCACTATCAACCACAGATGTCTTCTTCAGTTGCCGAGCATATTGGACCCGTGACGGCGGAATTGAGGCCACCGAATTTACTGGAATGACAGTCAAGATCGGTTTCCTTAACCCAATGACTGGCCCAATCGCTGTATACGCGCCAGGATTCGCAGCAGCATCGGCTGTTGCTCTGAACATGATGAACGTCGCAGGCTGGGGATCCGGCCTACAGTTCGAGATGGTCATGGCCGATTCGGGATGTGACGGAACTGCAGCAGCCGCTGCAGCTCAGACTCTAGTAGATGCTGGAGTTATTGGCGTAGTTGGAGCAGCATGTTCTGGTGCTTCAATGGCTGCTAACGCTGTACTCAGCGCGGCAGGAATTCCAATGATTTCGTATGCAAGTACTAACCCAGGTCTAAGTGATGCATCAGCATATCCACACTTCTTCCGTGTGGTTCCAAGCGATGCAATTCAGGGCCCAGCTCTAGCTGATGTAGTCGCTGCAGGTGGCTCCAGCAATATCGCACTTCTGCACATGACCAACGACTACGGTTCAGGTCTTGCAGATTCGTTTGATGATGCTTGGACAGATGCTGGAAACAGCCTCTGTACTAAGATAGGCTATGCTGACACCGATACCGACTTTACCTCTCAGGTTCAGTCAGTTGTCGATGGTGGCTGTGACAGTGTAATGTTGATTTCGTACGCTGCAGATGGTGCTGCAATCGTTGAGGAGTTATCTGCTCAAGGATTCAGTGGAGCAATCTACGGTGGAGATGGAGTTGCTGAAGAGGGACTTTGTGCTTCGATGGCAGATGACTCAATCTGTGACGGAATAGTTGCAACTAAGCCAGCATCCGCTACACCTAACGAGCGCTCGATGGCTTTCGCCGCAATTTGTGGCGGAATCCCAGACTGTGCTGGTGGTATCTACACCGCTGAGGCATTCGATGCTATGATCATCATGGGATACGCGTACTTCGCAGGCGCAACTGCACCTGCTGGTACCTCAATGACCCAGTTGATTGCAGCAACAGGCCAAGGCTTCGTTGGTGCTAGTGGTGTCCACAGCTTCGATGCTGTTGGAGATGTAGCTGGAAACGGTTACTGTGTTGGAACTTTCAACCATGACGCAACAACTGGTGTATCCTTCGATTGTGACCGATTCTGGTCACGAGACGGCGGAATCACCAACGCTTGAATCTGTTGATTAACAACAAAATAGGGAACGTAAAGCCCCTCAGCGGGGTCAAACCCGCTGAGGAGCCCCCCACCTTTTTTTTCTATGAATAAAATACGTACAGTAGGTTGAATGGTGGTTTAGTTGCTGAATAATCTCAGCTCTGGACTTCACGCATTCAACAACCAATCTAGATTAGTCAAAAGACTCACTATTGCCACCTTATTGGTAATTGATTCATGGATGGGAATCAGATACGGTTATGCCTCATTGAATCTACTCGACTATCTCGTAGGAGGAGGCATTCCCGATGATATGGTATGGTTACTCCAGACGGTCATCGCAATTTCTGGTGCCTTTTTCTTCATCAAAATATTATTCGATGACGTCCCGGTTAGTTGGGGCCGCACCATTGGAATAGCCTGCTCACCCCTATTTCTTCTAGTGATGATATGGCTTACATTGAACATCTTACTCAAGGGGCAATCTTCGGATGCAAAAATCACACTCGATTTAGTGTCAATTAGCGTAGGTACTCTGACTTGGTCATCAACATATCTCGCTATTGCGGTGGGCCTCACTCTGACTTACAAGGTTCAGCGATACGGTAATTTCGCACAGTCTGAGTTTTTCATGATTGGAATGTATCTTGCTATGATTATGGTATGGTCTGATCATTTCTTTCCTCTAGTGGATTACCCAACTGATGGTGTCATTGTATGGTCTCTCTTACTATGGACTATTCTCGCTGCATTCATTCTCACTGGTGTGGCTGGAATACTCATTGATCGACTAGTATACCGCGGATTCCGCAAGAAAGATGCTTCTCCTCAAGTTATGATGATTGCTTCACTTGGTGTTGCACTAATTCTACGCGCAATTGTATACTTGCGTTTTGGTGCTGGAAAGAAATTGTTTGAGCCCGATGCTGATTGGCGAATTCCAAGTCTGCGCTGGGACCTCCCCACTTACAAATTCAGTACTAATCTGGGTGTCACAGAATTGAGACCTAGTGAGGATGCGAATGGGAATGGTGAATTCGACACTGATATTTACACTCAAGCACAAGCTGATGCCGGGGAAATTCCAGTTGGTTCGCAGGTGGGAGATATCATTCCAGGAACAGGAGAAGACCTAGATGGAGATGGCCGATTCGACTCTAATCCTGAAAGTTATACTCACGGAACCTGTGAACAATCTCGAACCTACACACAAGCGCACGAAGATGCAGGCGAGATACCAGACGGTTCCCAGGTAGGTGACATCATTCCATCTGACTCACTGGCGTACGGAACCGGAAGTCCAGCGGAAACTTACACAGACGTGCATTTGGATAGCGATCTAATTCCAGACGGTTCGATGGTCGGTGACCTAATTCCATCCGATTCATTGGCATACGGAACAGGTGAACCGGTTTATCAGCGAATGGTAAGTTCTGGTTGGAGCCCAGACACTGTCGATGGTAGCAAACCTATGTTCGAAGTATATGACATGGCATCCAACTGTATTGACCATGCAACAACGGGATACGCGTACTACAAGGGCGCAATGCCGGTTGTGATTTTTAGCGCTGTTTTCTTACTCCTAATTCTCCTAACAAAAACTCGTCTTGGCCGCCGTATGCGAGCGGTTGCAGATAATCCTGATTTGGCCGCATCCAGCGGAATCAATGTCGAACGCGTCCATATGATGAGCGCCTTCCTTTCTGCGGGTCTTTCAGGTATAGGCGGAGCCATTTTCGCAATGACTGTGAGATATACTCCAGAGACTGCATTCTCTCTCCTTCTTCCATCCTTCGCTGTGATAGTTCTAGGGACAATTGGATCAATCCCAGGTGCAATTGTGGGTTCACTAATTATTGGTTTCGTGAGGGCTCTTTCATCTCCTGTTCTTATTGGAATTGGTCTGCCCTTGGGTCGCTCAAATTACACGGCTCTAGATGGAGTTATGCCGTACATATTCCTCATTGCCATCTTGATGATTATGCCTGAAGGAATTGGTGATGCATATGAGAAATGGAAAGTAGATCGGCTCAGAAAACGAGCCGAAGAAGATTCCGAACCATCCAAACAAGTTGGAGCGGCTCTCGCCATATTGCCTACTGGAGCACTTGGTTTGCATAATTTGCAACAGCGAAAAGGCTCTCGCGGCCAATCTATGATGATAGTAACAATCGGTTCCTATGTATTCATGCGATTAGCTCGCTTCATAGGAGCAAATTCCTATGCTGACGGTTCGTGTTCCGAAACTTGCGAAACTTATGGAAATGAAACAAACTTAGAACTCTTGACTGGACGCACTGACGGAACTTTCACACTTGCTGACGCTCCATTTACCAATTCCACATCGACATGGAAGAGGGATACATTCCCAGAAGCCCCAGATCCTCCAAGCGACATAGATCCATCTCTACATGATAGTTGGACCTCCGAATACATCGCACCTTACATCGAAAACGCCAATCAAGTTTGGTTTGATTTAATGAGTAACGAGATTACTCTAGTCAATACAATTTCAGATCTTGGAGACGTTGTTTGGCCATTGATTCCAATACTTATCTGGCTTATCGCTATGATTGAGGGGATTTACTTACTCCAAGGTCGTGATGATGACCCACTTAGGCCGGCGATAGAGAAATTCAACGATATTTCATCTTCGTTTTCCTCTCTAAACCTGAATCCAACAACTAATTCAATAACAAATCTACTGAGTACTATTCCTCAATTTATTGCTGAAAAAACCATACATCCATTACGGGATTCTATGAAATCAAATGAAATCTCTCTTAATCCTTTCAAGAAAATAGCACCCTATGGACGCGAGAGCCCGAAGGGGTCGTGGATATTGTTTGGATTCCTGATGTTTGTTCTTATCCTATTCCTTGCATGGCTACCCGTTGCCGAACAAGATGGAATGCGATTCATCAAGGTGCTTCAAGTGTCGAATGTCCTTATCACGCTCTCAATATTTGCCTTGATGGCTTTCTCTCTCAACTTACATACGGGCGTGACTGGAATGGTCAATTTCGGTGTAATATTCTTCGTAGGAGTAGGATCAATCGTAGTTGGTATTCTTTGTGCCCCTAAAGATCTGCATGGTTATGGGTGGTCTGTGATTCCTGCAACTATTGTTGCAATCATTATCTCGTCCTTGTTTGGATGGTTGCTAGCTTATCCTACTGCACGATTGCGAATGGACTACTTCGCGATAGTTACAATTTCTCTTGGTGAAATTGTTCGAGTGTTACTCGCCGGTGAGCCACTCCTACGTGCAGGTTCTCATGGATCGTCTATCGGAATTTCCCGATACACGTTACCTGGTGAATCATGGTGGTTCTGTGGTTCTACGGTTCCTAACAAGCGCCTTATGGGAGCAGACTGGACGCTTGGAACCGCTGATGATATTATTGAGAAAATGGAACCCGGAGATTGTAAAGATGTATTCGATATTGGTAGTCCGGCAGAGTTACTCGGCAGATCAGATGGAAACTACACAAATGTCGAGATTTTGAATCGGACTACAATGGAACCTGAAATGGGAGACATTGTCTATGAGGCTAGCATGTTCTCGATGAATCTCGGTGAACCGGCTCCATACCTGCTACTTCTTGCCTTCATTGGAATAGTAGGTATGATTCTGGTTTGGTGGATGCTAGACGTTATTCTGGCTTCACCATGGGGTCGCATACTTCGAGCTATTAGAGAAGATGAGGAGGTTGCTCAACATCACGGTCACGATGTACTCACTCACAAGGCAGCAAGCCTTGCTCTTGGAGCTGGTATTGCAGCCTTTGCAGGTGCTTTGTGGGCATGGAAGTTGACAGGGTTCCAACCTAACCATATGATGCCTGCTAGATCCACATTCCTAGTTTGGGCGGCCTTCATTGTCGGTGGCCGTGCCAATAATCGAGGAATGGTCGTCGGGGCATTCATAATCGTACTAATGGAGTTCGTTTTCAATGTCCTTGTAGCAGGGCAGGGTTCTGCTGATCTTCCATTACACACTACAGCATCTCATATCGATTCCTTGTTTGAATGGTTAGTGACTGAATCGTGGGAAGTCGCAAACATCTTCATTGGAATTTTCATTATCGGATGGTTGTTTAGTAACGACTCTCTGAAAGAGATTGGATTATCTGGTGTTGTTACATTCACATTCTGTGCTATAATGATGGGTCAAAGGACAATCGATGAGGCATTCGTAGTAACGGGTATTCAAGCAGATATGGCCTATGTCAAGGTGATGTTAATTGGGTGTTTGATTTTATTCTCTCTCAAGTATAATCCAAAGGGATTGTTACCAGAGGTCCCAAGCAGACCTGAACGGCCCGAAGGAGGTGGAACAGATGAGTGAACCAGTTCTCAAAGTAGATAATTTGCGTAAAGAATTCGGCGGACTAATCGCAGTCAAAGATGTTTCTTTTGAGGTAGGAAAGGGTGAATTTGTAGGCCTAATTGGTCCAAATGGTTGCGGTAAATCGACAACATTCAACTGTATTAGTGGCCTTCTTCAACAAACATCTGGAAAAGTCGAGGTATTCGGTAAGGATGCTTCAAACATGCAGCCAGATGAAATACAAAATCTCGGCTTTACCCGTACTTTCCAGCACACAAGATTGTGGCGTGAGATGACTGTAATTGAGAATCTAATGGTACCCCCTCGTCAGCAATTCAGCCCCAATTTCCTTCAAGCGGTTTTCCAACCATTTAGTCGACCAGCCGAAACACAAAGACTCCAGAAAGCCTACGAAATTCTAGATCAGTTGGAAGTACCTCATATGGCTCATAATATGGCTAGTGAATTGTCAGGTGGACAATCTAAGCTAGTTGATATTGGACGTTCCATGATGGGTGATCCTGAACTATTACTTCTCGATGAACCGGTGGCTGGAGTTGCGGGCCCTCTTGCCATGAAGATATTCAATAACCTTAGGAGAATAGTCGATGAGACTGGGATTTCAGTTCTCATTATTGAGCATAATATGGATTTCATCTTACGCCAAGGAGTTGACAGAATCGTTGTGATGAATGAGGGTGAGATATTGATGGTAGGCACTCCAGATGAAGTACGAAGTAACAGAGCGGTTATCGAGGCGTATCTTGGGGCTGCTGGCGAAGAAGAAGGAGGTGAAGAGGAATGACCAATCGAGTACTAGATGTCAAGGGCCTCAATGGAGGGTATGGTTCTGTACAGATTCTCTATGACATAGATATCTATGTCGACGAAGGCGAGTTCGTCACTATTATCGGACCTAATGGTTGTGGGAAGTCTACTTTCATAAAGACAATTTTCGGTATTGCAACGCATTACTCCGGCACTGTTGAACACAATGGAGAGGAAGTTTCTGGATGGCGCACCGACCAACTTGTGAATCGCGGTATTGCGTATGTCCCTCAAGTCAACAATGTCTTTCCTTCACTAACTGTACATGAAAATCTACAGATGGGAGGAAATTCACTTTCTACTAAGATTCTCAATGAGAGGATTGAGCGTGCTTTGACAATGTTCCCTGATTTGCAAGATAGAACTCACGATCTCGCAGCGTCTCTTTCTGGAGGTGAGCGGCAGATGCTCGCTATCTCACGAGCGTTAATTTCCGACCCGAAATTCCTCTTGCTTGACGAACCGACAGCAGCCCTTTCACCGTTGTATCAACAGCAAATAATTGAGCGAATCGATTCTTTGCGTGCTGAGGGCATTACAGTTCTCATAGTTGAGCAAAATGCCCGCCTTTCCTTAGCTCGTTCAGATAGAGGATATATTCTGGCTAGTGGAAAAGTTGTACATACAAGCGATGCACAACATATCTTGACCGACCCAGAGATTGGCGAGTACTTCCTCGGGTCTCATTAATTCAATGACTCAATACTCGCTCTACTGCTAGTGGTATGTAGTGCAGAGATTCGGATAATCGATGACCATCCTGAACTTCAATAAGTTCAATCATGTCATTATTTGCTGCAATCTGGCGGGAATAATCGATGGGTACTACGTCATCATTTACGCCATGTATGATAGTTGTAGGGTGCTCAATCGTGGGCCATGACATTTCATCTGCAGAGGTCATAAAACCCCAACTAAAATTTACTTCATGGCCTAATCCATGGTGAAAATAGGCATGCGAATCAGTATCTTCCCATTCAGTTATACCCGCGGCTCCAACAGTATTACGAAAGTTTTCAGCGAGACCAAAGGCAGGAGCTAATAACACAAGCCTGAGACTTCTACCAGACATTATTGCAGCAGCATTAGCCACTGCTAATCCTCCATAAGATGACCCCATAATCACATCCAAGTCTGGATTATCTTCAATCGCTTGGATTACAACTGAGACATGCTCTGCTATAGCCCAACCTTGAGAATTCATTTCAGGTGCTACTACATCCCATCCCAATTCATTTGCGAGATAAGTTGGTTTTGTCCCATTCGGCCGACCTTCCAGTCCATGAGCCCAGAGAACTTTCACTGATTCACCCCTGTTGGCAAAGATTCAGTGCTACAAATTGACTCTGTGTTTTCTCACGATTCATTATTTCAGGATCTAGAACTCTTAGATGAATTTCTGCTACAACATGAACCGTTGCTTCAAACAGATGTCCACCATGAACAATATGTCCATTATCGGATAGCAACATGTGAATGTGAGTGAATGGCCCATCAGGACTCGGTGCCAGATTTCCTTGTGTAGATAGTAGTTCCATTGGTCCGCTATGTGTAACGGTCTGATAAATTCCATTTGAGTCGAGAAAACCTATCTCAATATCACGAACCCGACCGATGCCACTGGTGATGGATGCGCAGGATATTCCATGCTCTGTTAGACTTTTTATTGAAGCATGAATCTTGTCTCCAGGATCGAGCCTCAAAATCACATCATCACCGTCTCTCACATGTTCCATACCACTCGATTGAGGGGTCACGCTTCAATTTCACTCAAGGTATACTTCCTCTGCATGTGGCGCTTAATTGAAACAACCTGCAGTGGAAGTCCGCAGACTTACATTTTGCCGCCGTCGTGCGAGAATTATTTCCAGTGGAAATACAGGGGTGGAATAATTCATCCAAACTGTTCATAGACTGCGTCGGAACACTTCCGATGCCCGGCGGCGATAACACATGACAATGGCAGCACATGATTCCTCTGCGCGATGGCGCACATTCCTTACAGAGGCAAAGGAATCTGAGATAGCATTGTTATTGTCAAAACAGGCAGACTCTCCCGTGCTCATTGTAGATTTCCATGAGTTACAAACCTTTGATCCTGAGTTTGCTGAAGATGTTTTGTCCGACCCCCGAAAGATCCTCAGTAATGGTCGCAACACTCTGAACGAAATATGCCGTGAGCGAGGTGAGGATATCGATTGTATACTTCGTGTGGGTGAATTACCGAAGGACAGCCGTCGTGAATTACGAGATGTAGGTAGTCCTGATATAGAGCGATTGAGGAGTGCCGAAGTCATAGTCACCAAAATTAGTGAGATTAAACCAAGAATTCACCGAGCAGTATTCCAGTGCGAGAATTGTGGTCACACAATCGAAATGATACAAGATAATGAGAGGGAATTGAAGGAACCTCTTCGCTGCCCTCCAGAAACAGGCTGCGGAGAGGCAGCAGGCCGTAGTGGTGGAACTAGATTCAATCTTGTAATGAACATATCAAGAATGGTAAACAACCAGTGGATCGAGGTTCAAGAGGTTCCTGAAAATGTGCCTAGTGGGGCTCAGCCTTCTCGTGCTCATGTACTCGTTGAAGGGGACATGGTGAACAAGCATCTTCCAGGTCAAAGAGTAGTTGTCAATGTGATACCAGTAGTCCACTCAGAGGTCAAGCGTAATCGTAAAACTCCGATGTTTGATATCATCTATCATCTTGTAAGTTCAGAACATGAGAGCACTCCTTTTACAGAAATAAAAATTTCCGATGAAGATCGCGAAACAATTATTGAAATTTCGAATAAACCTGATTTGCTTCAGATGATGCAACGTTCAATTGCTCCTTCTGTATATGCAACAGGTGTAATGCACTTCGTAAAACGTTCTTTGGCTCTACAGTTATTCGGAGGTGTGTCACGTGTTAATCGGGATGCAACAAGGTCAAGAGGAGATATTCACATTCTATTAATGGGAGATCCGGGTGTTGCGAAATCTCAACTATTGACTTACATGTCTAAACTTTCTCCTCGAGGAATGTTTGCTACGGGAGGAGGAGTATCAGGAGCGGGACTTACTGCTGCTGCTGTGCGAGATGATTTTGGTGGAGGTGGACGCTTTGCTTTAGAAGCAGGAGTATTACCTCTATCCGATCGTGGACTAGCCTCTATTGATGAGTTCGACAAAATTAGCGAAGAGGATCGTCGAACCATGCATCCTGCTATGGAACAGCAACGTCTTGATGTGTCGAAGGGGGGCGTCAAAGCAACCTTGAATACTCGCTGTTCAATTCTTGCCGCAGCTAATCCTAAAGAAGGCCGATTTACCAAACGTGGACCTAATGAGAGTGTAATGAGGTCATTCAATGAAACTGGCCTTCCACCACCGTTGGCATCTCGATTCGATATAATTTGGATGCTTAGAGATGAGGTTAGAGTAGAAGACGACGAAAGAATCGCGAGACACATTCTCGCAGTCCGAACTGATGGAGTCAGTGAGATGAAAATAGATGAGGCAATGGAATATGACCTCCGTGAAGAAAATGAAGGTAAAATTTTCATGCAAGGAGTAGATGGCTCTGATCATCTTTCAGTTGAATTTCTCAGAAAGTATATTGCCTATGCAAAGCGAAATATCCATCCTGATTTGAATGATGACGCCAAAGCAATGATTCTTGAATATTATACTAATGAGCGCCAATCTTTTGGAAGGGAAGATCAGTACGGTGAAGCCGAAGTAATTCCAATCACCCCACGCGCTCTTGAGGCCCTTATTCGACTGACTGAAGCCCACGCTCGCATGAATCTCCGCCAAATTGCAACCGCTGATGATGCCAAAATGTCACTTGCAGTATTCCGTCATTGGCGCGAAGAATCAGGAATCGAAGACGAATCAGAATTAATCTCCGGCGTCTCAGTCAAACAAAGAAATTCTAACCAAATAGTTCGCACCGCATTACGTGACATATGTCATCAAAGAGGAATAGCAACTCTGACTGATGTTCTGAATCGTTGTGAACCAAAAGGCATCAGCGAATTCCAAGTTGAAGAGGTGATTTCCAAGATGCTTCAGGCTGGCGAATTGTTTAGCCCCGTCAATGGAGAGTACTCATTCGCCCGTTGAGCCTATGAGCGATGACCATCCGCTCATGTACGTGGGCGCCACACAACCTATCGGAGACGAGGCCACACCTTCATCTCTTGACCCCATTAGTTTGGGCTTCATGTGTGGCCTTGAAATCCATCAACAACTCGCCACAGGTAAGCTACATTCACGAATGCCCAGCCGTCTTTTTGAAATGGGAATTGATGAGATTCCAGATTCTTGGAACCGGCAGAGTCGCCGTCTTAGAGCTGCCCAAGGAGAAGGAGGAAGAGTTGATGTTGCAGCACGCTTCGAAGCTCAAAGAAATCGCTCATTCGTCTACGTTCAATCTCCTAATTCGGGTTTGATCGAACTCGATGAAGCGCCCCCCCTTCGTCATGATTCAAAAGCCGTTGATACCGCTTTGACAATCTCAGCTATGATGGGTGCGAAACCAGTTCCTTTCCTACAGGCAATGCGCAAAACCGTAGTTGATGGTTCCAATACTAGTGGATTCCAGCGAACCACATTAATCGCAACAGATGGCTCAATCCAAACAGAAGATGGTGATGTAGGAGTGGATGTCATATGCTTGGAGGAGGATTCTGCTCGTAAACTCGACACGCAGTCTTCAGATAATGGAGAAGTTGTCATTTACACACTCGATAGACTCGGTGTTCCATTGGTAGAAATCGCCACTGCACCTGATGTACAGACACCCGAGCACGCTAAGCAAACAGCTCTCGCTCTAGGGACCATGCTGCGTGACACTAGGATGGTTCGCAGAGGTCTTGGAAGTATTCGTCAAGATTTGAATGTCAGCATAGCATGTGGTGATCGTGTTGAAATCAAGGGCTGCCAAGACCTTGATTGGATTCCAAAAATCATTCGATTAGAAATGGCCCGTCAATTGCACATGTATCGTTTGGCCAACGAACTCAGAGATGAAGCAGGTCTCCCTGAACTTCCGACAGACCGCCGCGACGACCAACTTCCAATAGAAAATAGAGTTGCGAAGGCAGCATCGTCCCGGATTCCAATGGTTATTCACGAAACCACGGAAATTTTTGCTGATTGTTCATCGACTATGATTGAGAGTTCACTTAACAAAGGTTCAGTTGTTAAAGCGGTAATAATTCCGGGATTTGCAGGCAAAATAGGTAGCAAACAAATGGATAATGAAGACTCACAATTACCTCGACTTGGACGTGAACTCGCTAGTGCAGCAAAACTGGCAGGCGTGGCTGGTATTTTCCATTCCGACGAATTACCGGCCTATGGCGTCGAAATACAGCAAGTAGAATCTGTACGAAACACACTCAACTTATCTGAGACAGATGCATTCGTTCTCTGTGTCGCCCCTGAATGGCAGGCCGATTTAGCACTTGAATCAGTAATATCCCGTGCTAGAAATGCGTATCATCGAATTCCGAAGGAGGTTCGAAATGTCGTAATCCGAAAGGGAGCGCCTGAAGATGGGACAACTACTGCTATGCGACCACTTCCGGGAGGTGCTAGGATGTATCCAGAGACTGACATCCCAGTTTTCCATCTTCAAGAGGATAGATGGAGCAATATCTCAACCAACCTTCCACTCAATAGGACTCAGAGAATTGAGAGATTGAGTAACTACGACATATCTGATAACCAAGCCGAAGCCCTTCTTGGTGCAGAACTCGATGATGTTCTAGTATCGGCAGTTGAAGGCGACAAGTTTGGTACACCTAGCGTACCGGCTAAAGCAATGGCATCTCTCCTTTTAGACAATACTAGATCCGAAATTGTTGAAGGAACTAATCTAACAATATCTGAGGTAACTTGGCCGATTCTGACACTTTCACTCTACGCGCGCGAAGAATCACTCATCACTAGAGAGGGCCTAGTGCCAATGGCTAGAGCCTTGCTTCTCGAAGGCCCTTCACTCGCTTCCACTTCCTTTGATGACTGTATGAAATGGTTCGCCGAGAAAGCCGAATCTGAGGGCCTAACACCTGCAGATAGTAGTGCAGTAGAGGATGCAGTCGATGCCATTCTATCCGAACGCGCAGAATTCGTCCAAGAACGAGGCATGGCTGCTGTTGGCCCTCTAATGGGTATGGTTATGGGTAAACTAGGTGGTTCAGCCGATGGAAAACAGGTCAGCCAAATTCTCAAGCAAAAGATAGGCGAACTTCTAGAAGAGTGAATTTACCTGTTACATTGATAGACTACTCTATCAGCCATCTATTTCCGTGTCGGACAAACTCAAACCCGCTTCGATTTTGATATTCGTTGCATTGGTATTGCTCGCGCCTTCAATTCAAGATGCTCTCTCTAAAGAAGCGGCTAAATTCGTCAATGACAGTGAATCATCACACGATGGCTTACCAGAGTCTTGGAATGAGTCTCAAGTCCTCTGTGTTCTCTATCCTGTGGATTTCCCACATGAAGATTACAACTCTGGCGTCACAATGATTCAATCTGATGGCTCAACACTTGGAGTCAATGATGATTACAATGGAACTGGGGTATGCGTCGGTGGATTCACAGGTTACACAGAAGGGATGACTTTCTTCCTAGACGCAACTAATGCCACAGGTGGCTCATTGAGTGTTGATTATGATGTGAAGGAATGGGGCCCCTATGTCCACACTATAGGTGGGGTCAATCACGACAACATTGCTGAAACTTTCGATGGAGCATATTGGAATCTTGACCACAATGGTGAAATCTCGATGGTTGGAATAGGCGATTTAGTAATGTCTGAGGGCGATGTATTAGTATGGAGTATTACCATATATTGAGGAGTCTTCTTTCGCAACGATGAATAGTCACTTTACAGCCAGAGGGTACGGGGTTACGATATGTCAGACTTGCATAACATCGCTTTGAGCCCTAATCAGACTATTTTGTTGAATGCAGCAATACTGATTTTGATTGCCACAGCTCTTTATCGAGCAGAGCGCAAATTAGATGGTAACGAACCATGGATCATGCTCTGCATTCTAGCAATTTTTGCTATTGCTGGAAGAATTCTTTTGGATCCTTTACCAAATATCCAACCAGTCACAGTCGTAGTCCTTCTTACCGGAATTTACTATGGAGCCCCGCGCGCATTTGCAGTAGCAGGAATTGTAGCACTCGCCACAAACTTCCTCGTTCTAGGTCACGGGCCATGGACTCTATTCCAGGTAGTTGGTTGGGGGAGTATAGGCGTTGCAGGGGCCTTACTCTCTGACCGACTGTTGATTGATGGTAAACTAAATTTGAATCGCTTAGCAGTGTTTGCAGCAGTATCCGGTTTCGTTTTCAATTGGATAGTATCTCTCAGCATTCTGATGAAGACTGACCCCTCTATGCTAATTCCTTATGTTCTCTCAGGATTAACCTTCGATATGTTTCACGCAGCAGGTAATATCCTCTTTGTTGCATGGATGGCCGAGCCTTTGGGAGAAATGATGCTACGTCACCAAACATCTCCTAATCAAAAGGCGGTGAGTGAAGTTGTCACAAACTGAAGAATTGACAATGGTTCTAGTAACTCGAGCCGACCTCAAATTATCAAAAGGCAAACTTGCAGCACAATGTGGCCATGCTGTTATGGAATGCACGCTAAGAGCTCGAAAGGATTCTCCAAGAGGGCTTGATCGTTATCGACGAGAAGGTGCGAGGAAGATTGTTTGCAAGGCAGCAGATGAGAACTCATTGAAGCAGATTCTGGGCCGCGCAAAGTCTGCTGGCTTAGTTTGTTATTTGGTAAAAGACGCAGGACACACAGAAATTCCTCCAGGAACTGTAACCGTTGTCGGAATCGGCCCAGGTCCACGTTCAGAGATAGACAAGATAACTGGAGACCTCCAGTTAGTCGGTTGATTTCTAGTCTGAGTGCCTGAAACGAAAGAAGCCCACAGAGCGAGAGTGCCCTGTGGGGGGTTTTGAGAATCGGCGAGACTGGGCGACCGAAGTCCCCCAGTCTGCCTTACGTGTTTCAGAATTTTCTTTAATTCAATTTAAGAATATTCACATCATTTCGTCGACTTTGGAACCAACAAGTGCTCCAACACCGACAAGTATACCGTCCAGGATCCAGGCCGGTGCGACGTCTGCTATACCATCAAAAGAACTTGCTGCTGATGCTGCCATCTCATGACCACCAGTTAGCATCATTGCGCCACCGAGAGCCATTAGACCGAATGCTGAGACCCATGCTGAGTCAGTATTACTGTGTACATACCACCAAAGTGCACCAGCTGCAACAGTAGTAATTGCAGGCCATGCCTCAGGTGCAGCGAACTCAGTTGCTGCCCAGCCAGTTTCAATGGCACCGACTTCGGTTACCATCAGTATGGCGAGTACGCCACCAACTACTTGTGCTAGTAGTCGCATTCCGTTTGCCATCCAGTTACCCTCGACGTCGTCGAGCTCACCAGTAAGCATGTGGCACCAGGTGACAACTGGTAGCACGTGTGCACCAGCAAATGTCATCCAGACAACTGCCATTGCGACAGCTCCTTCAAGGGTGCTTAGGCCCATGCCAAACACCACATACGACATCACAAAGGCGCCGCCAATTTCTGCTTTCATTGCATCCATATCCATATTCATTTTTTTTCCTCCTCACCTAAGTGAGCGTTCTCGCGCTATTCGGTGACTATATAATGAAAACTGACGTAAACCGGAAATAGAGCCCAATTTTAGGACATTTTTCCGAACACCGGTGTTGTATTTCACACCTAATAACTCCTGCTTCATCGAGTGTATCTCGCATTCATCGGTGCTGTGCACCGAATCAGGAATGGTCATGAGTCGATACCCTCTCTCAGGGCTCATGGTTGTGCAGTTCTCACTCGAACCAGAGGTTCGAGAAAATCTGCTTTCAGAATGTTCAGGCCTTTCAGGCCTGGTCGAGTGGCTAGATTCGATAGATCGTCGCCCAGGACTGTCTGAACTTGCCGAGCATCTCGTTGGAAATGACTTCAATGCTGCAGCATTGAAGGAATGCATCGGCTATGCCGATGAAGGATATCAGCGAAACATCATCAAGAAAACCGAGTTCTACGAACTCGTCGCAATTTGTTGGACGCCAGGTCAAGAAACATTGATTCACGATCATGTTGGTTCCGACTGTGCTTTCCGAATAGTGGAGGGCGTCTCTACAGAGACGATTTACAAACTCAACTCACAAGGTTTTGCAGTCCCTATCGATGCAAGAACCTATTCGGCAGGTGAAGTCTGTGCAGCTGAAGAACCCGATATTCACCGTGTTTCTAATGATACGGAACACGAACTGATAAATGTCCATGTGTACACTCCGCCTTTGCATTCCTACGGTGTTTACACTCTGGCTTCCGATTCGACCGCGTAGCGGTCGCACATCAAAATAGAATTTTATTGATTGATTCCAGCATCTTGTTTGTATTCATCAAGCACTTCACCAAAAAGTTGGATGTCTGAATCAAAGGTCTCCGGTAGCAGAGGTCCAAAGGAAAATCGTAAGAATCGAGAGTATGGTGTTTCGTATGTTGGATCCTTCGAATGCGGTCGTGCCATGTCACAATCAGAAGCACACAGAATTGCTGCCCCACGCTTGAAAAGTCGCTTATTCAGTTCAGCGCTGGTCATGCCTTCTGGCAATTCTAGCCAATGGTAGAATCCTCCATTCCCTGTGTAGACTTTCAATCCCATCTTTTCGAAGGCTTTGCCATATCGCTCTCGTTGCCATTTGTAGTGTTGTTCGATTGCCTTACGTGCTTGTTTTACACGCTCGGGCTCAAGCAGCTTTACTGCATAGTGTTGCGATAAATGACTAACTCCACCCATGCCGAAACTCGAGTAGTTTGCCATTGTCTCAATATTTTTCTTACTAGCGATTATCCAGCCTATTCGGATTCCAGGTGACTGAAGGCCCTTTGTGCATGCTCCTGAAATGAACACATTGCTATTGTCAAGATCCTGCACATACTCGATACCACTTACGGAAGGAGAATGGAACATCTCGTATGCTTCATCGAGCAAAATACCGTTATTGGGTTGCTCGGCCATTTCGATTAATTCTTTGAGTTCATCTGATGAACGAGTTTGTCCAGATGGATTCTGTGGATTGGAAATGACTGGCATTAGCCGAGTCTCGGAGTCGATATTGGAGCGGTCGAAGTAGGTTGAGTTGCTTGGATGGAAGTGGTTTTCCTTCGTGAAGGGAACAATCTGGTATTCGGTTTTAGTCTGCTCCATTATGTCTAGATAAGCGGGCCACTCGATGTTCCCAATTCTCACCTTGACATGTTCCTTTAGGAAAGCCATCACTGTGTAAATTCCAGGCCTGCCTCCTGCGAAAATCATGACATTTTCAGTTGTGATTTTCGAACCGTATTGTGAATTGTAGTAATCCACCACTGCCTCACGTAATTCGGGATGACCCCAAGCCTTCGGGTAGAAACGATCCTCCCAAGTAACATCGATACTAGATGGAAGTGGAGGGCCACCGAATTTCTCCAATTGTGTAGTAAGAGGAAAACCCTGCGACCAAGGGTGCGTTCCTTCGGTTCCCATGAAGCTGCCAAATGAATCTCTGAAGGCGTACAGAGTTTCGTAAATTCCCATCGGCGGGCAGTTGTCAGAAAGAAAAGATTCCACTACTCCAGATACAGCATCCTCACCATAGTTTGAGGCTCCCTTTGGCTCTGTCACAACTACCCGTTTGGTATCCAATACATCATCATGTTCATACCCAAATCACACCAACCAACGCCTTACATTATTTTACTAGTTGAACCGAACATGTTCGTAAATACATATAGCAAAACCGAACATGTTGGGTGTTGAAACATATTTAGGGCAGTAGATTGTCCTGACTCTATGGAACAAGGTACGAGTATGAGTAATGTGTTTGCAATTTCAATAGTTGTTTTGCTTTTAGGTATGTCCGCTTCAGCAATGACCAATACTGAAGATAGAGATAATTTACCTAATGAGAACAATGCTCGAAACTCTCATTCTGGCCTTAATTATCCCGGTTCAGCACCCGGTTCAATATATTCTGCATCGACAATTTTGGCATCATGGAACTACACCTGTGTGGTTTTAGATAACAATGGAATGAAGTGTTGGGGTGACGGTGGATGGGGAAGATTAGGCAATGGAGAATCCGTCAATAGAGCGGACCCAGTTTCAGTGCTTCTAGCAAATGATGGTGGGTCGGCCTTAGCAAAAGAAGTCGGCACTGGATTGAGTCACCACTCCTGTGCAATGATGATGGATTCCAACATAAAGTGCTGGGGTGAGGGTTACTATGGTCAAATTGGAGATGGTTGGAATTGGCCATGGAACAATGAACCATACTCGGTGATTATGCCAACTGGACGAACGGCCAAGACTGTTGCCAACGGGGGTCATCACAGCTGTGCGATAATGGACGATTATTCTGTATGGTGTTGGGGCCAAAATTATGAGGGCCAATTGGGTAATGGAGGCAACGATGATGCCAGTACCCCTGTTCAATCGGGCTTACCTACCGGCATGCATGCTATATCGATTGCAACAGGTTGGGATTCAACCTGTGTAATACTAAACGACTCTTCTGGGGTTTGCGCAGGGTGGAATGAAGACGGCCAATTGGGTGATGGCACTCAGATCAATCAAACCACTTTCAATCAAATTTCAGTCCTTCCGCCTAATAGCGAACTAGCGTCAATATCAGTCAGTTCTAGTTTCACCTGCGGCTTACTGAAAAATGGCAGCATATATTGTTGGGGCTCTAATGAAGATGGCCAACATGGCGATGGAACAACAACATCCAAACCTTCTAGTTCTGGGCAAGTACAATTACCTCAAGGTCGAACTGCTATCACAGTTGATGTCGGCCTCAAACATGCTTGCGCGGTTTTAGATGATGACAGTGCTGTTTGCTGGGGTGATAATGAGTATGGTCAAATTGGTGACAACACGACTACTAATCGAACTACGCCAACCAATGTAACCTTCCCCGGTGGCATTGGTGTATCATCTATTAGTGCAGGCCGCGTACATACTTGCGCAATTACAACCAATGGTTCAGTCTACTGTTGGGGTGCATATGCAAAGGGTTCACTTGGCAATGGATGGGATACAGATAGTGATATTCCTCTTTACGTCGATTTACTAGAACCAGCCGGCATTCATGTTGCACTAGGTGAGAGAGATCACGATGATGATGGAATCTTGAACATTTTTGATGATTATCCGTTCCCTCCTCCTACATGTCCTGCTGGACAATATCTAGTGGATTACGAATGTGTGGAAACATCTCCTGGATATTATACTCCAAATGAAGGCATGACTGAACAAATTCCATGTCCCATGGGCACATATCAACCTAATTCAGGGCAGGATTCTTGCATTGATACAAGCCCTGGGTATTACACCGATTCGAATGCATCTTCTAGCATGACTAAATGCCTCGCAGGGACATTCCAAAATCAGACAGGGCAGACTGGATGTATTGACGCACCTGCTGGACATTATACCGTTGATGATGGTTCAGTAAATCCAATACTGTGTACAGCAGGAACCTACCAACCTAACAGCGGTCAGACATCTTGTATAGCAAGCGATGCAGGTAATTATGTTCCTTTGGAAGGGCAAACTAATCAGACACCCTGTGAACCTGGTAAGTACCAACCTGGATTCGGGCGCAGTTTATGCTACGAAACAGATCCAGGCCACCATACTAGTCAAGCAGGATCAATCACTCAAGAGGAATGTTTGTCTGGCACATACGCTGATGACTTTGGACTTGCAGATTGTAAGGATGCGTCCCCTGGTAATTATGTCGATTCCTCCGCAGCAATTTCCCAAACACCATGTTCTTCTGGCGAGTATCAACCCTATTGGGGCCAGAGTTCTTGCTTACTTGCTGATGCTGGAAACTATGTCTATCAAACCGGGCAATCCAGTCAAACACCTTGTGCTATTGGAACCTATCAAGCCGATACGGGCCAAACATCCTGTGATGATGCAAGTGCTGGAAACTATGTCGATCAAACCGGGCAATCCAGTCAAACACCTTGTGCTATTGGAACCTATCAGGCCTATACGGGCCAAACATCCTGTGACGATGCAAGTGCTGGAAACTATGTCCTTGAAACCGGACAATCCAGTCAACGCTTCTGTGCTATTGGAACCTATCAGGTCGATACGGGCCAAACATCCTGTGACGATGCAAGTGCTGGAAACTATGTCGATCAAACCGGACAATCCAGTCAAATTGCTTGTTTAGCAGGGACTTACAATCCAGACACAGGTTCAACCAGTTCATCTGCCTGTATTGATGCAAGTCCTGGATCTCACGTTCCGTTACCAGCACAAGCGAGTCAAACTGTTTGTGATGCCGGTACTTACCAATCTGAATCAGGCTCTGCCGAATGTACCCCCACTATCGCCGGGTATTATTCAGCCGAAGGTTCCACAGCACCTTCTGGATGTACTGAAGGCACATTCCAACCCGAACCTCAACAAGGTAGTTGCTTAGATGCCGAACCTGGAAATTACGTGAGCCATAATATAGCGACGCAACAGACTCCTTGTGAAATTGGCTCATACCAATCACTAGCTGGTCAAACTTCTTGCGAAACAGCTGACAGAGGAAATTATGTTGACTCTGAAGGAGCAGACCATCAAACACCTTGCGCGGCAGGAAGTTATCAACCATTAATCGGATCTTCTGAATGTAAATTGGCTTCATTTGATTATTTTGTTGTAAATACAGGAAGTACCACTCAAGAAAAATGCCCTAGTGGTGAATCTCAGCCATTAATTGGTCAGACCTCATGCATTAAGGATGCTGATGAAGGAGGTCTTCCTATTGCAGTAATTGGTGGCGCAGTTGTGTTATTGGTAGTAGTTGGTGCATTAATGATGCAGCGTTCTAAACCCAAGCCAAAGAAGAGACAACGTTCTTCTAAACCAATGAAAAAGCGTAGACCTAGGCCGGTAAAAGAGGAAGAGTGAATACTGCTTTATTTGATATGTGAAAACCCCATGCTCGGCTCATGAGACACTACATGGGCGACCGGGTTGACCTCCGTAGTGATACGGTTACTCAACCAATTCCTGCAATGCGGGATGCCATGCAAAATGCAGTGGTTGGTGATGATGTTCTAGGCGATGATCAAACAGTAATTGAGTTGCAGAACAGGCTAGCAGCGATGCTAGGAAAGGAAGCAGCTCTCTTTGTACCAAGTGGTACAATGTCGAATGCAATTGCCATACGGGCTCACACGAATCCGGGCGATGAGATAGTTACTGAGAGTACTAGTCACATCTACGTCTACGAAGGAGGAGGATATGCAGCTCTTTCTGGATGTTCAGTAGCCTTAGTTCCGGGGAAACTTGGAATCATGACACCCGAAGATGTTGCTAAGGCTATCCGCAAAGGTGATGGTAGCCTTGGCCACTTTCCTAATGGTTCTCTAGTCTGTGTTGAGAATACCTCGAATAGAGGTGGTGGAACCTGTTATCCGCAAGAAACCTTGGATGCAATTGCTAAGATTGCTCATGACAATGATTGCGCTGCACACATGGACGGAGCTCGTTTATTCAACGCCGCGATTGCTACTGGAACTGCCCCTGCTCGCATAGTTAGGGACTATGATTCAGTTTCCATTTGCTTATCGAAGGGCCTTGGTGCTCCAGTGGGTAGTGTATTGGTAGGTTCATCGGAGTTCATAGCCTTGGCTCATCGCTGGCGCAAGATGTTCGGTGGAGGTATGCGTCAGGCGGGTGTAATTGCTGCTTGTGGCCTATATGCAATAGACAATCATATTGAGCGTCTTTCAGAAGATCATGAGCGAGCTCATAGGCTTGCAATAGCCGTAAATTCTCATTCTCATTTTGAAGTTGATTTAGATTCAGTTCAATCAAATATGGTATTTGTAAGAACTCCAGAAGGGACTGCAGATAAGGTGGTCGAACATCTTGCATCTCAAGGTGTTGATATTCTAACAATCAATGATTCTGTAGTGCGTGCTGTAACTCATTTACACATAACCGATGAAGATATTGAGCGCACTATTTCGGCTTTTTCTTCGATGCAATAGATGCGAATGCTTCAACTAGACCTCAGACTCGCGAAACCAATGCGAACTCTCCTTGCCCTCGTTTTGACGGCAATGCTTCTTGCACCCAGTGCTGCACTTGCTGAGAGTGAATCAGTATGGAGTGTTGCTCGTAACCAAGAGAGAGCAGGTACTTTCGGTGGTCTTACGTTGCATCTTGACGGTAATGATTCAACAGTTTCAATGGAATATGAAAATCTTCCTAAAATTATAGAAACTTACACAGCAACCTGGTGTACGAATTGTGTAGCTAGTGAAGGTGCTATGAGTGAGGCGGTAGAGGACTTTGATGTTGTACAAATTCTTTATCATAGACACTGGTATGAGATTGAGGATCCATTTGGCAGTAATAGTACTGAAGAAAGATGGGTTTCATTATATGGAGAATCATCTGAGAATGAAGTAGGTCTTGAAAGAGCGGCACCAACTTCTGTAATCGATGGTGCTAGAATGCACACAGGCTCAACTCCGACGGGAGAGAGTCTGATTAGCGATTATGACCTATCTCTTTCTGTTGGTAATTTGGCATGGTTCATGGGTGGAGAGATTCAGTTTAGTGTCAATGTGATTGCTGACGTCAGCACCTTTTCTTGGTCTTTTGATAATCTCGCCTTCGCTTGTGCCGACGAATGTCCGACCCAAAAAACCACAGCGTGGCTAATGTTTGTTGAAGATAGTGCGAATTTTGAGGACGGCTCAAATGGTTTGGATGATTACCGACATGTTCTACACGAGTCAATTATGCTTGAAGGAAGCAATTCCAGCCTGACCACAGATGTTCCTGTGGCTTGGGACGGTGATGATATGACTGCAATTCTATTGATAGATTGGGAAATCGAAAGCAGTGAGAGCGGATTTGAACTCCCAGGAGTTGGTATTGCAACTTTCCTCTCATTGCTTGTAGCGGTTCCTTTGGCTCGTGCAATTCGAGAGGATTGAGAACGATTCTCTCCAAATACCTCCGTCGGGTTCAAGTACCCTCGGGGAGCATCGTTGATGCTCGGTGAGGCCATGATTCTCGATACGAAGTTCAATATCACTAGTGAGGAGGCGAGCCCCGGTGCTCTTCCTCAATGGCTCGTTGAGCATATGCTGGCCCAGTGCCGAGACCCTCGTTCGTTTTCTGAAGGCGGTCCTGCCCGTATCCTCATCCTATATCCAACCGAAGAAGCAAGACGTGAATCACTAGAGAATTTGGCTGACGAAAGTGTGGTAATTGATCGTACACTACACCATACTTTGTCGTCTTTAGAGACTGCTCTATTGGCTGATTTTAGGATACCCCGCGCATTATCATCATCAGGTGGTTGGGAGATTATTTTGAATGAAGCCTGTGCAAATGCAGCACAAAGATTGGAATTTCCTATTCTGAATCCCTTAGAGGATCTCGAATGGAATGAGCACAAAACTAGGGCTCTTGCAGAATTACATTCCTTACTTGCTAGAGAGAGTTGTTTGAATGATTGGGACGGCCCTGGAATCAGCACATTCTCTCGATTAATATCTAAGCTTGAAAGTCAACTCGGTCAAACTCATCCTGATTCTGTGACTTCAACTGTTATCGAAGGACTCTCAGATTTGAATAATACTCCATTTAGTCTTCGTGAGGTGCACGGAATAATACTCCTAAATCACGCTCCAATGATTCCTTCCATATACTGCGAACTTCTGTTGTCTATTTCCAAACACCGACCCATTCATCAATTGGTAAATCC
>Ga0208766_1000172_pt1 | contig 34181 bp, 36 predicted proteins | sample ETN01SmetaG_3_FD_185792 | JGI IMG/M metagenome (GOLD analysis project Ga0208766, IMG submission 185792) | Marine microbial and viral communities from oxygen minimum zone, Eastern Pacific Ocean - ETNP2014F12-01SV263 (SPAdes) (version 2) | ecosystem: Environmental > Aquatic > Marine > Oceanic ... | reverse complement strand
CTGACTCAGGGGCGACTCATTCGCTACCCTCTGATTCAGCCCTGGCCCTGCTGGCCGCCACCACCGTCTCCCTGATTGCCACCGTTCCCCTGACCATCACCTTGTCCTCCTCCTGAGTTCTGAGCGACGACGTTGACCGTTCTGGTGACCTGTGGCGCCTCTCCACAGTTATAGTGAATCTCGTAGGTAGCGACAACACGTAAGTTGACGACTTGTCCAGAAACCGCAAGTTCAAGCCAGGCCCAGTCAGTGCCATTCCAGCATATTGCACCTTCATCAGAATAATGGCCGTTTTCGTTTTGGGTCAAATTAGCGGGATTCTCTCCAAGTATGAATATAGTAGGGGGGCACACATCTATCGCCCATGTATGTTCAGGTTCCAGTAGGTAGCATCCTTCTAGAGGGTCTGGAATTCCTGCAAGCAGATTTGTTATTGTTGTGTTAGTAACTGAGAGATTTTCTTGTAGCCTTACAATTTCTGATTCGAGTTCAAGATTTTCATCACCTAGTACTATGACTTCTGCGAGTAAATTTGCAATTCTTGCGTTAGCAATCAAAAGTCCTTCTTCTAGCCTCTCAATCTCTAATCTAAGTTCGGAATTATTCTCTCGCAGTTCTAGGACTTCTGCGTTTAGATCAGAAACTAAATGTTGTAGTTGATTGATTTCTTGATTGAGCGCTAGAATTTCGTCTTCTTTTTCTGAGTTATTCTCCTCTAATTCGGCAATCCTGTTATCGGGTTCCGAAGTATTTTCGAGGAAATTATCACTAAGTAATATTACAGCGATTAGTAGGACAATTAGCATGGTTGCTGGCTTTTCCATGCTAATTGCGAATCATAGAATGATATAATTCATTCTGATATATTTTCATGAATGATTCGCCCAAGGCGAAGATGAATACGAACCAATAGTCTCCCAGTGGGTCGAATTATAAGCTACCCATTGATTTGGGTGTAATGAAAGAAATCATTCGGTTTTTCGAACATTGACTGCGTTAGGCCCCTTAGGTCCCTCGCCAACTTCAAACTCAACGGAATCGCCGTCGCGAATGTTCCCTTCAACTTGGGATTTGTGAACGAAGAGGTCTTCTCCATCCTCTTGTTCGATGAAGCCGAAGCCCTTTGTTTGATTGAACCATTTTACTGTGCCTGTTGCCATTATTCCGTTGTGCGAAGCCACTGGTACTTCAAGTAAACCTAGAATCCACTCTGATTATGCAAGTTGTTAATGATTTGAATAATCATCAAATCTGCTCAAATGCTTGTTGCATTCCTGTAATTAGATTTAGAGTAGATTCAAGACATCCCGTTTGAGTTACTCTACCAATAATTTCTCCCTTGGAATTAACCACATACAGACGGCGAATTTCATCAGTCAATAGCAGATTCAAAGCTGATCCAACAGGTATATCTGAATCTATGGTAACCAAAGGATAACTCATTATATCTCCAAGTAATACTTCGTCTGGATTCATCCTTGGCCTGAAACAACGCCTCAATAGGTCTCTCTCGGTCACAACTCCCTTAGGCAAATCTTCCTGTGTGACAATAACTGACCAAACTCCTGCTTCATACATATTTTCCATTGCTAATGTGACTGTTGCCGACTCATCAAGACAAATCACATTTTTGTCCATCATTTTTTTAACATTAAGTGGAATATCCATCAAAATCATTTCCTATTATAATTTGGTTACATGCAAAATTAGTCTATTCTAATTATTGATGGCACCGCCTCTCTTCAGAAAATTCGAGTGAGGTGACAAAGATAGAGTGTAGCCCGAACATGAAAGGTGAACGAAAAGTAGGTTTACAAAATACATCGAACATGTTCGGGCGAACAATGAGAGTCAACCAAATTTAGCGGAAATCATGGAAATAGATCTTCACACGTTGCGGGATGCCGATAGGTCATCAGCTGCCGATTGGGCAATAGTCCAGAAGAATTGGATGATGATTTGTGCTGATCACGAAGAAGGACATCCTTCTCTTTCATTAGGTGAGATACTATTGAATCGTGGTGAACAAGTTCACTTTGTTTGTGCTGAATGTGCCTCTAATAACCTGAAAGCCCACGGGCAATTCATTCATGATTCAATTGAGAATGTTGATGCGGATGTAGATATAATTACTCTACACGGTGTAGATGACTACTGGTCCTTCATCCCAAACCTTTCTCAGAGAATGCAGTGGTTCGGTGACATCAAAGCAATTTGGCCTGAAGCCGAATTGAATGATGAACGTTGGAACTCAGAACTGTATGACTACGGTATCGCTGTGGTAGTTGGCAAGTCATTAGCCGAGGCACTTGACTGAAATTTGATAATTCACTTGCCTTCGAATCGAGGGGTTCTTCGCTCGACATAAGCGGCAATCCCTTCCTTTGCATCGGAACTGTTGAACAGTGCAGCCTGGAGTTCACGCTCTAATGCTAGGTGATATTCGAAAGGCATTTCAGGTCCTGATTGGACTGAACGCTTGATGTTTCCAACAGCTAAGGTGGCCTTGTAAGGTAGTGTGAATTGGCTGGCGTAATCTAGAACATCCTGTCTGAATTCTTCAAGAGATCCATCCCAGACGTCGTTAATCAAATCCATTTCCTTTGCTTTCTCAAAGGCCATCAATTCGCCACTTACCATATACTCAAGAGCCTTTGATTTGCCAATAATTCGTGACAACCGAGCTGTTCCTCCAGTACCTGCTAAAACACCTAAGTTGATTTCTGGAAGGCCACACTTTCCACTATCTTTGCGTGCGATTCTGATGTCACATGCCATAGCAATTTCAAGTCCACCGCCTACTGCATGTCCGTTAATAGCACAGATTACCAGTTTTGGAGTCTGTTCCAGACGACTTAGAGTTTCATTCGCATGTAGACAGAAATTGTACTTGAATCCAGGTGTAACTGAGTTCAGCATTTGAATTGAAGCACCGGCCGAGAAGAACTTGTGTCCGTTTCCTGTGAACAAAATAACACTAACATCATCATCGAAACGAGCCTTAACGACTGCAGTGTCAATATCCCTCATCATTTCATGCGTGTATGTATTCGGTCCTACCTCATCACCTTCTAGTGGTGCTCCAGAAGAGTTAGAGGCGAGTTCGATAATCGCAATTCCATTTTCTGTGACACCGTAGTTCACTAATTTGTTCGGCATTGGCTCTAATGTAGGCCATGAAGTCATGCCGCTCCCACCGGAGACCGCCATATCAAACAAACGGCGGATGAATTTTACCACAATTCACTATATTTCTTCAAAATAATAATGCGAATAGTATTCTTATCTTTGAGGGTGCATCCTCTCTAGAAGTCCTTCTTGCAGTCAAATCAAACAATAGATTCTGCAATATTTCTTTTCTTTCAACTCTTGAGACAAATCTATTCATCAAGAACCGAGATCTGAGGAATGTCTGTAACATAGCCGAATGAGACATTTCGTGCCCCATTTCTTTCCAAAGTTGTTTTTGGTATTCTACTGCAGCCTCTTCAGGAAAACCCTCACTTAGATAATCAGTAGAGAATTGTGATATGGCAATTTTTGCAGAATGAACCGCATTTCCAATACCTTCTCCCGAAAACGGATCAATCAAACTAGCAGAATCTCCAATGAGCATCCCTCCGGCCATTGCTGAGCGCCTTGGTTGAAATCCAGAAGGTGATTTTTTCCTTGGTGACCCCAAAGGAAGTTTGTATCCCTTCCCATTTCCTATTGGTGTTGCATTTGCAAATCTTGGAGCGAATTTGGGGCTCTCATTAATTACATAATCCATCATTTTTCTTAATTTCATTGAACGTGCATCAAGGTCTTTTTGGAGGCTACCGAGACCAACATTTACCACCCCATCTGATACAGGGAAAATCCAGAAATATCCTGGAGCGATGCCATCAATGAAGTGAACCTCTATCTGGTTTGAACAACCAGAGACTCCCGACCAATACTGTCTGTATGCGGCTGCATAATGGTTGGAGTTGGTTAGAGGTTCCTCAAAGGCGTCGCCAATCAGAGAGCGTGAAACCGGGCAATTGTAACCTCCTGCTCCTATAGTTAATGGTGCGTTAAATTCGAGATGTTCTACTGAGCCATCGGTAGATTTCTTTTGACCTCGTATTCCCAAAATTTTACTTTTATCATCGGAGTAAATAATTTCTTTAACAGTGAATCCTTCAATAACAGTTCCACCGGTTTTTTCCACCATTTCCTTTGCCTTCTTGAATAGAGTGTAATCAAAAATCTCTCGTCTTTGGCACCAGCCTTCTGGATAGTATTCTTCACTATTCTCTGGTAGAATTATTGTAGCATCATTTCCATTTGGGCTGGACATCCTCAAGCCATTAAATGGAGCAACATCTTCAGTAAATCCTTCGGGGCTCATTTCGAATTCTCTTAGAAAAGAGAGGGTTTTCCATCCCAAAGCATCTCCACAAATTTTGTCTCTAGGAAATGTGGCTCTATCTACTAATAATACGCGGTGCCCATCACGGGCCGCGTAGCAGGAAGCAGCGCTACCTGCTGGACCCGAACCAACCACGATGACATCGTGATTCTGCCCTATCTTAATCGGATTATTGGACTGCACCAATACTTCGTAGGCAATCTATTGTTTGTACCTTCCTCATCATAGAACCGGCATTATTTTCTATGTAAAACCGGGGTATATTTCTTCCATCTAATTGAATACAAGCCCCCCTTTCGCGAACTATGGCCAGTGTATCGGTAATTGTTGAACCAGATACACTTGACCCCGAATCGTTGCGAAAAATGCTTGAAATTGAGGGCTGTGGTAGCGTAGTTTCTTTTGTCGGTTTGACACGAGGGGTCGACCAAGGAGTAGAGGTAGAACGTTTGGAATTCGATGCATGGGAGGAGCAATTACCTTCAGTATTGCAATCATTATGCTTTGATGCACTGGAACGTTTTGCTGTAAAATCAATTGTTGTTGCTCACAGAACTGGTTCCGTTGAACCTGAGGAACCCATAGTATGCATTCATGTCGGTTCAAGTCATCGTGCCGAAGGATTCGAAGCATGTTCTTGGCTAATTTCCGAATTGAAGAACCAAGCCCCACTGTGGAAAAAAGAAATCCGAACTGATGGAGAAATCTGGAAAGGTGGATTGGGCTAACTCATTCCTTTCATGATTTCATCAACAGCGTGAGGTACATTGGCTGAAATTCCCTCCACCATCATCCATCCGTGGCCCTTTACTCCATCTCCAACCAATCTTATTCCATCGACTCCAACATCCATTGGTAACTCAGAACCTTGAGGTGCACGATTACAAGGCCAATTACGGTGATAGGTGTGGACACACAATTCCTCTCCATGATCTGCTAACCAGGGAATTGAATCATAGAGTTCTTCTCTTCCTTTCGAAATCTCTGACTTCACCGAAGGATCGGGTACAAATTGGTGAGTTATCATCAGGTGTTTCCCTTCAGGTGCAAGACTTGGATCTGAAAAAGTGGGGATGACAAATCCACCGATGCGGTCCAAACTCGGTAGCATTGTGACACCACTACTTCGGACTGGAATATCGTCATCCAGCGCGAAGCAGAATCCGATTCCTCCTACAGCTTGAGTATCAGCGACTTGTTTCTTGATATTCTCTGAGATTTCAAAATCATCAGATAATGCCTTGAACAGATTTGGATGCCCTCCATTATGTATTATTGAGTCAGTACCAACCCAAGTTGGTTCTTCTCGACCTCGCCGTCGAATCCCTACACAGAATCTGTTGTTTTTTGTTTCCTCTTCGGCAGTTCCTGGAAGAATATCTGTGATTTCATGGCTCAGTTTTACTCTTGCTCCATTCTCTTTTAGATCGGCTCTAAGTCCATCAATTACTCCTTTACAACCCCCTTTTGGAACATGTGGCCTGTCGCTCCAAAATGAGTTTTGTAGGACACGAACAACTGAAGATGCAGGCATTTGATCGAATCTTAGACTAACCGCGAAATTTGAGAAAGCATCAACAAAATCGACAAACTCTGGACTGAAGTATCTATTCAACCAAGTTTTACCATCTTCTGATTCGTCCACCCAAGGTTGTTTTGCACCCTTGGTAAGTAGACGAGGCATATTCAGAGTATCTTTAGCAGTGAACCAAGGTAATACTCCATAGATTGAATTTGCTGCTTGGAACTTGCCATCAATCATTTGGCAAGCAAAATGAGTCGTAGGGAGTAATTCTACTCCATGACGACCTAAATCGAGTCCACCCTTACTTTTCTTACCCAGCATTAAATCTGCGAATGGCCCTTTCATCCCATGAGGAATCATATGCACAGCACCGGTTGGAATTTGGTATCCATCATGGTCATGTTGAGTAAATCTTCCACCTGCAAATGACATTCTTTCGTAGACTGTAATATCGTAATCTCCAGTCTGTGCTAGTTTAGCTGCGGAAGAAAGACCTCCTAAACCGGCTCCAATTACCAATGCTTTCTTCTTAGACAATTCCACACCTCAAGCATATACTAATGCCCCAGTCGGGCACCAAAGCAGACATCTAAGACAGTCTGTACAATTGTCTTCTATTACTTCACAAAGACCTTCAACAATCAAAGCATCATCTTTGCAAGCCATTAGACAGTAAGAACAACCAACACAGAGTTGGTCTAGAACCTGTAAGGTCATACCCTCAGAAGTTGGCTTATCATGGTCGACTCCTGACTCCAGTTGAGGTACGACTCCAGGAGTCGCCTTGTCACGGAAGGCTTCGGCCACGTATCTTCGCTTCAGTTAGGGTATTTCAGAACAATGATTCATTCCGCACCTCTGATTAGGGATGTGCACCTCCCGAGTAATAGGGGACGAGAGGTTGGAGGAATCAATTACTGGAATCATCGATGTTGGTTCAAAGCCGATTGTTTCACGCGAAGCAGTAGCAACAGGTCGTATTCGACTTACTCCTTCCAGTCTCGATGTTATTGTAAATGGCAGGTCTCCAAAGGGTGATGTCAGAGAAGCATCTACTGTCGCAGCAATTCAAGCGGTAAAGGAAACTCCACGAATGTTACCTCACTGTCATCCAATCCCAATTGAAGGCTGTACAGTTGACTGGAAAGTAGAGAGTGATTATCTTAGGTGTACCGTTAGTGTTCGGACACATTGGACAACAGGTGTTGAGATGGAATCTCTTTGTGGCGTAAATGCTGGACTTCTATGTGCATGGGATATGCTAAAATCAATAGAAAAGGACGAGGATGGTCAGTATCCTAGTGCTGTAATTGAGGACGTTCGTGTTCTGCGCAAGAGCAAGGGCGACCCGCATGATTGAATGCTTAACGCTACTCGCACGGCTCGATGGCCACCATTGATTTGGAGAAACACTTCCTTGCTGCAACTGAGGCCGCTGCCATTGCCGCTTCTTGGTGGCGCGGTAAAGGAGATGGAAAAGCCGCCGATGGAGCAGCGGTTGAGGCCATGCGAAAGGTGTTCGACGAAGTTCCATTCGATGGCCGCGTTGCTATAGGTGAAGGGGAGCGAGACGATGCTCCAATGCTATGGATTGGCGAGCCGCTAGGCTCTATGCAGGGCGATCCTGATGCTCTACAGATTGACATTGCAGTAGATCCACTTGAGTGTACAAATCACGTAGCTAAAGATTTACCAAATGCTATGGCGGTTCTTGCAGCAGCCCCTCGTGGAGCACTATTGCATGCACCTGATTGTTACATGAACAAAATTGCAGGGCCAGCTGAACTTGATGGTGTTATCAGTCTAGACGCTTCCACCTCTTACAATGTGGAGGCCGCTGCTTCAGCATTAGGTAAGAAACAATCAGAACTCAATATTGTCGTCATGGATAGACCCCGTCACGAGACTCTAATTTCAGAACTCAATGCTCATGATGTAAATGTAGTATTAATTGGTGATGGAGATGTATCTGCAGCACTGAATGCAGCCGATCCGAATTCCGAAATCGATATGCTGATGGGTATCGGTGCAGCGCCGGAAGGCGTCATTACTGCAACTGCTCTTAGAGGATTAGGAGCTCCATTTGAAGGCCGATTGGTCTTCAAGAATGATGGCCATCGTGAGCGTGCTGAACAAATGATTGATGGTGATGTCGACCGATTATGGGATCGTGATGAACTGTGCTCTAGTGATGATTCGATGTTTATCGGGACTGGTGTTTGCCCAGGTAGGACATTTGGCGTTGAGGAACTCTCAGACGGCAGGTTTTCTGTTCAATCAGAGGTCATAGACGTGGCCAGTGGGGCTCATAGATTCATTGACTCAATTCGTCGGCCCTAAGTAAAAATCCTGAGACTACGAGCAAAGCCTTCATCTCTAGGACCCTCCACGTCGAATCGAGGTACGATAATGGATACTGAATTGCTTGAGCAAACAGCACGCGAATTGGTCTCTCAAGGGCGTGGCATTCTAGCCGCCGATGAGAGTAATGGAACTATGTCAAACAGACTGCAAGCCGTAGGTGTCGAACCTTCTCCTGAAACTCGTCGAGCCTATCGTTCAAACATTTTCGCCACACCAAGTTATGATTCAGCAATTAGTGGTGTTATCTTATTCGACGAAACTATTCGACAGAAAATGGATGATGGTACCCCCATTCCTCAATATTTAGCTAGCCGCGGTATCCACCCTGGAATCAAAGTTGATACTGGCGCTAAGGAACTTGCCCACCATTCTGGTGAAAAAATAACTGAGGGTCTCGATGGACTTCGCGATCGATGTGGAGAGTATTTTTCTATGGGTGCACGTTTTGCTAAGTGGCGAGCCGTAATCAGAATTGGTGATGGAATGCCAAGTACTGCAAACCTTTCAACTAATGCCCATGCACTTGCTCGGTATGCTGCAATTTGCCAAGAACAGGGCTTGGTCCCTATCATTGAGCCAGAGGTTTTGATGGAGGGAGTTCATGATGCTCAGCGTTGTTACGAAATTACTGCTGAGATTTTAGATGCCACATTTGAGGCTTGTAAGATACAGGGTGTACACATCCCCGGTGCTCTTCTCAAACCGAATATGATTCTACCAGGGAAGGATTGCTCCGATCAAGGCTCTCGTGAGAGTGCGGCACAGATGACTGTAGATTGTCTAACCAATCATGTACCACACAATCTCCCTGGAATTGTATTCCTGTCTGGTGGCCAATCAGATGAGGATGCCACAGCACATCTGAATCTGATGAATGCAATGGATGTAGACCACCCGTGGCAATTGTCCTACTCTTATGGGCGAGCTCTACTTGCTCATGCATTGCAGACATGGGCTAGTGGTTCAAATGAAGATAGCCAACAAGCTTTCCTTCACCGTGCTAAAATGAATAGCCTAGCACGATCTGGTGATTGGTCAGCCGATTTAGAATCCTAATCACTCAAAGTTGAGTTAAGGCATCTATGTTGGTATTCAGTTCTCGCCGTCTAGAACGCCTGCTCGCAGAGTCCACACGCAGATTTCGTAGCGGCCGGAGAGTGCCCCGCCACGCTTTGTAGTAGAGACCTTGAGGATGTCCTTGTCTTTTGAGAGAACGTTACCCAGTTGCTGAGGTGTAGTCCCATGTCGCATGGTTGAATTCACATGCTCGAGAATTTCAGTTGTATTTGCCTCACCGCGAACGTTGAGGAATTTCTTTATTTTTTGTCTTAGTCTTGTTGTACGCATTTTTTTAACTCTCCTTTGTTTTATTCGACTGTTTCCTTTCATGATGCTGAACCCATGAGTCCGATGCCCACTCAGAGACTGGCAAGTCTGTGAGTCGGATTCCACTCTTGCGAACAGTACCAATTCGCACGATTGAATTATCTGCTTCAAGGATACTTGTGATATCTTCGGGGCAGTTTTTTCCTTCCAACTGGCTGGAAAGCCATGCTGAAATTTCAATCGTGTTTCTAGGACGCTCGGATAGATAGTTTCGAATCAGATCGCGTAGGTTTTGCGAGCTCATTTCTCAATCATACTCCGGTTGTTTAGGTGGCGGGAACCAGTCCGTTGTTTAGAGGATAGCAGACGCTAATATAACAGTTCTGCAATTCACAACCTCCTTTCGTTACATATCGTTGCAGAAAACACGCCAAATTCCAGCATTAAACTCGGTGTAGAAATGAAACTGTTATTTTTTCCATAAGAAATATGTAATAAATTGTAACTAAAAAGGTTAATTTAATAGTGAAGGTACGACTAACTGAATTTGGAGAGGGTTCTTAGTGTCGGTTGACTCTGATTTTGGTAATTCAGCGAATTCTCCCCTAGAATTAAGGAGAATTCGTTCAAGTCATCGCCGTCGTTTGTTAGATCGTTTGACAGATAGTGGAGCCACTGTTAGTGAACTTGCACGTGAAACAAATCTTCGAATCCCTCACGCCTCTGCTGAATTAAGAAGGATGAGAACCGATGGACTGGTCTCAAGTGATCAGGCAGCAGGAGCTCGCGGAGCTAGTCTTCATCTCACTCAAACCGGATGGGAAGCAATCCGTTCTGACGAATTATCTCGGGCTCAAGATGTGATTCCTCTCCCCCCCCCTTCAAGCCAATGTTGTCTTTTGGCCCGAGATGGTGCCAACCTACTTCTGGGATTTCTTTCTCCAATTGATAGTCCACTAGTATTGATTCCTGATAGACCTCTGTCTCCCTCTTCCTCTAGTGGGATTTCCAGCGGAAGCGAGGGGGTCTCTTGGACTTGGGCTGTTATTCGAGAAAGAAATCCTCGTTGGTTTAATCTCAAGACTCTAGAGTTGCAGCAAATTCCACCATCTAACCATGATCCAGAAAACATTTCTTCTTATTCAGGGGACAACCATACAATTGGAATTGTTAGAGCAAGGTTAGTAGATGAAAAAAAACCGGTCTCACTTGCTCCAGGGATTTGGTTTGAACCTCCTATACACCGCCCTCCTCCTCCTCTTCCTGAAGCGAGTCATCACCGTGGGAAGTGGGTACTTGGGAGCTGCCATGACCAATCTCCAGAGATTCGCCCTAATGATCCAATTACTGCAGTCATAGAAGAAAGACTTCCACGTTCCATGCTTCTGCGAACTGCACGAGTAGGTGCACTTGTGGTGGCCGACCTCGGTGGTATTGATGCAGTTGGAGAGAAATACCCAATCTCATGTCTTGACGCTTGGATAGTAAGAGCTCATCCTAGATTGACATCATCTGAAAGAAAACGACGCCTTTCTAGTCTTCGAGAAAGATTGACTTCAACTCGTAGAGTACGAACTGAGGAGTCCACTTGGAGGAGATTCCGCAAAGATTGGGGTGATGCTGAATTTTCTTCAGATGAAGAAAGAATTCGCCTTCTTGATACAAGGGGATTGGGCGCTACCTCCAGAACATCTCTAATTGAATGGGCGGTGTCTGTTGAGGAGCGTCCTTCTTTAGTTCTAGAGATTCCTGCCTCAATTCCCGATGATGTACTAGCCACGGTAGTTTCCCACCCTAAATTGCGACTAGCATTAACTTCATCATCATTGGAACAATTATCGATTTTTGATGAATTGGTTGTAGATCCTCTTCGCCCTTTACCTTGGTTGAGATTGCATACTAAAGGTGGTCGTAGACTTCCACTTAGATTGGTAATGGAATCAATATCAATGTCCGAAGGTTTGCTTGATGAGAGTTCCCAAATTATATCTCCATGGTTTGTTCTAAGCTCAGAACCCGGTACTCTAATTCCTAGTGAAGTAGATACTTCGATGATAGGTTCAGCTATTTCCCAATATCCTGAAGGAAACGAAGACTGGGCTAATATGATGGAGGCCAGTTATCCCATTGCTGCATGGATTGCCTCCCCTCGTCGTACTCGTTGGCATAGATGGCAAAGGTTGAGGTCTCGCTTAGAACCTGAATGGTTAGCGTTGATGGAATTAGAGTATTTACCATTGGAAAGATTAGCTGAGACTGCAGATGAAGCACCCGAAAATGTTCTCGAGAAGTTTGGTATTCAATTACAATCGATGATTAGGTCCAATCCCGAATTATCCCTAAGAACTAGGCCTGCAACAGATCCGACCCAAGCAAGTAAAGGTGATTCTTGGGTTGCAACCCAACTTCTCGCTAATGCAGCATGGTTGCCTGAAGACATGCACTCAGATCTCCTCCGTTGGGCTTTAGAAGCGTGGCTTAAACATCCACCTAATAATTCTAGAGCGGCTCTGGAAGCAGTTGATTGGATGCATTCAAGTCCAGAATCATCCTCTCGGTACGAGCCCATATTACAAGGAATACTTAGGAGATCAAGAGAACTTCCTGCGGAACATGATTTGAAAACATGGTCACTTCTGGTGGACAGAATAATTGATGGTGAAACATTACAGATAGAAGGTATAGAGTCTATACTGACTAAACTTCCTTTAGAGTGGTGGGCTCCTCTTGCCCCTGAATTATTGTTTAATTTAATGAGTGATGACGAATCAGTCGATTGGTTATTAGAAAATTCTCTTCCTTGGCCAGCTGCAGTTCTTAGACCTCAGGGCGAATCTAGTGAGGCTCCTGGACTCAAGGAGGCTGTACACCCTGGTTGTCCTTCAGAGATGCATATTGCAATAGCAAGACGTTTTCGAACACGTTATGAGAGAGGAACCCTTCCTGAATCTGCGGCTCCAATTCTAGATCTATTAGATTCTCTCGATAATCTACAGACAGGCGTATCTCCATCAACGGGGCGAACTCACCCCATGGTTGGTTGGTTGGCGCAACCGATTGAGAAGTGGCCAACTATGACAAATAAGATGGTGATGGTTGGAGATTTACACGTGGCAGAACGATTGATTAAACAACTATCAGGTTATCATGAAAATATAATTCATAATCTACAAATAATTTGATAGTAATCGCTCTAATCCTCAATTTTAGATAGATTTTCTTCACAAATAGTATCCGAGAGGTTCTTGAAGGGTACCCAAGAGCGAAAGGTGCCCGACCGGCAACACCGTGCCGACGAAAGCCCCACGCCGGAGTTAGTAGGATGAACCACGGTACCACGGAACGGGATTTGCCACAAGTCGAAGACCGACGTGACCCGCTGCTGGGGAATGATCGTCGGAGCAACACTTGTGGTCGGATTGTGATGGGTCCCCGGACGACCGAATGGAATGACTTACGGGACAACCCCATAGTCCAACAGACGTCCCGGGGTGGGTCAGGTGCCCGAGCATTGCTGTGAAGGCTACCGTTACGCCCCGGGGCACACATATTATCCAAAGTTCTCAAGACCCCATATTCAGGCTGGATTATGATGCACGACCTCGGGCTAGTGGGCGGCACTTTCGACCGTTTACATGCCGGACACCGTATTTTAATCGAGAAAGCGCTTTCCGAATGCACATCCCTAGAGATTTGGTTGACTAGTGATTCAATTGCTCAGACCAAAGATCCAAGATGTGAATCGTGGTCTGTTCGAGGTCAGAAAATTCTTGATTTTCTTGATAATTCAGCAAATCGAGTGAGCCTACATGTATTGGAGGATTCAGACGGACCTGCACCCTGGCATCAATCTGCAACAGCAATTATGTGCACTCCTGAGACAAGAGCAGGTTGCGATAGAATAAACTCTGAGCGTAATCGAAATGGCCTCTCTAATCTTGAAGTTATAGTTATTGAACATCTCAATGCACACGACGGTAATCCAATTTCGAGTTCTAGAATTCGCTCAGGCGAAATCTCAACTGAAGGCGAATCATGGCTTCCTTCTGGATTAGGAGATTTTGATTTTCTTATGACTAAAGAAGTCGAATTGAATCTTAAAGACCCCTTCGGCCGTTTGATTGAGGGGCCTGAAGAGAATCCTGAATTTGCAATGAGGCTAGTTCTTGAAGAGATATTTGGTAAACCAGGTCCAATTATTGCAGTTGGTGATGTCACTGTAAAAACATTACAGGATTTGAACAACGTGGCAGACATCGCTCTTATTGATGAACGAACAAAACGTGAATTATGGGCCGAAGCCGCAGAGATTGATAATTCAAAATATGATATTGTTTTAGAATGCGAAAATCAGGCCGGTATATTGAGTAAATCTCTTTTTGAATGTTGCAAAGTCGCAATTGATGCTTGGTTGAATGAGAATAAATCAACCCTTATTCGTGTCGACGGTGAAGAGGATTTGGCCCCTCTCTTGTTACATCCATTGGCTCCTTTAGGTGCAGTTGTTCTCTATGGTCAACCAGGTAAAGGAGTGGTGATACGATACACCGGATTCGATTCTAAGAATAGATGCAGAGATTTGCTTTCTGCAATGATTCAAGAATGAACCATTCAAGATTCTGCCGAATCCAATAAGTTTAGCCCTATTCCAAAGGTGAATGGAGTAATACTAACTGCAAACACACCGGGGTCTACCCATGTGTCGTTTTGGATGGACCAACCAATGTAGAAAACTAATCCCAATACAACGAGCCAGTCTGCAATTGACTTTCGTGCTCCAGCTTCCGTTGAGAAAAGACCGGAAAATGTGTTTGGTAAATTCTTGAACCAGTCTGATATACCGTTCTCAAATGCAGATTTCATCCCCAACATTCCACTAACAATCAAGGCTGAACCCAGTACGCCGAACACAATATCATCCATTACGAAGGAAATTCCATCATGAGCTACATAGATATCTCCTAATGCTCCGTTTGATAGGAATCCAAGCCACAGTACCTTGAATCCAGGTCCATAAGCTCCCTGTATTAGATTGACTATGGTCAGAAGTATTACCCACATGCCTAGTGCTAGCATGGTCGTTGAAACAGCTCGGCTAGGTCGCGTTAGCGCGGAATACCAGTCGTTGTCAGCCATAGACATCGGGTGCGGCGACCCGCAAACTCGGTTTAACCGTTATCAGTATTGAATGGCTAACTTATAGATGAGATTGTAGTCTATATCTACATCGAGCAGCCTGAGCGATTAGAGGGTCTGCGTCACTCATAGTGGTAATTGCATCAATGGTTTTGGGTATAGCTGAGTTGACTTGCTTACTACGCCCTCCTCTTCCCTTACTGACATTTCTTGCCATAATCATTCCGAGAGTATCTAGTTCATTCAATAATGTCGAGATACGCCGTGGAGTTAGAGGCTCTACACTAACATTCAGACATGCATCAGAGTAGGTGCGGTATACTTCTCCCGTTGAGATATTTCTTAGACCGTTGTCTTCATTAATTCTAATAGAAAACAAAACTAATTTTTGATGAAGAGGAAGGGTTTGCAATACTGGTGTTACCTGATCATGTTCAAGTTGTGATTGGGCTAATCTCACGTGACGTGGTTCTACCTTTGTCTGAGAACGCTGTTCAGCCTTCTGAACAGATATTCGTAGAAGATCTAGAGCCCGACGTGCATCACCATGTTCTTGTGCCGCCAGTGCAGCACAAAGTTGAATCACACCATTTTCTAGAACATTTTCTCTAAGTCCCGTCGAGGCTCGAGCACTGAGAATATCTTTTATTTCCCCAGCTCCATATGGGTGGAAAATTAGATCTTCTTGACCGAGTCGACCTGAAACTCTTGGATCCAGTAACTGTGTGAAATGGAGATCATTACTAATTCCAATGATGCAGCATCGAGAATTCTGCAATATTGTGTTAAGGCTGGTTAAATTATACAGTAAATTATCTCCAGCACGTTCAACAAGGTTGTCGATTTCATCTAACACGATGATATGAACTCCTCCTGCCCTGTCCATTCTGTGTACTAATTGTTCTAACACTCTGTCTGTAGGCCAGCCTGTGAATGGGATGGGTGGATCTCCTCTCTCAGACAGTTTGCTCGCAAGAGTCTGAACCACACGATAACGAGTATCAATTTGTCTACAGTTGATTTCGTATGTTCGCACTGTTTTATCCAACTCTTTTCCTTTTTCTCGAAGTTGCCCGAGAACGAATCTTGTCACTACTGTTTTCCCTGATCCAGGAACTCCATAGAGAAGCATATTTGAGGGGATGTGTCCATTTAGTGCATCTACCAAGTTCCTAACTAACGCCTCAACTTCTCTATCACGATGAGGTAGTGTAGTTGGCTCAAAAGCATGGTCGAAAGTTCTCCTATCGAGGAATAGAGAATCTTGCCCGAGAATCTTCTCGAAAATATTTCCCTCCATTTTTTTTCACCTCTTCTTAGACCAATACGTAATGTGTCTAGACCTGTCAAGATGACGGCATCGGACCCAAACGCGGATTCCTTACGAGGGTGTTAATGGTAATGAAAGTATCCGGTCTCCTGTCGTTGTTTGAGGCTAGATTGCGACTAATTTGATAGGCTAATATAATTGTTCAGTATTACATCTGAATCGCAAAAATAACAGACCAGTACTACTCTTTCTATAATTTCATTGGACCCATATATTCTAATCAACCATTCTAATTAAGGAAATTCCAGTAATCAAGCCCACCCTCAAGAAAAAATACATCCAACCGATTCCGAAAATACACCAATATGTTACATGATTTGATAATTAATCACTAATTACAATAAATTAGATATTTATACAAGTTATTTTTTTAATGGTTTTTTTATCAGAGAAAATCCTCCATCAATTGAGATGTCCAAATAATCTCCATCTTCTAATTGTGTTATTTCTTCGGGTAGTTGAGGGGTTTCAAATCCATCTATCTCACCCTCGCCACTAGAGAAATTATGAGTTACTAATACTGTGGCTTTGGGAAACCTTTGAGCCAATCTCGAGACCTCTTTTGGATTGTGATGGTGGGCGCTTTCCACAAAATCAGGAACTCCCATTTCAACAAGAATTACATCAACATTTTCTGCTCTTAGATTTATTTCTTCACAGGGCCCCGAGTCTCCACAGTGAAGAATTGTGAACCCACTTTCGTGTGTGAGTAAGTATCCATGCGGGTCAGTTTCAGGAGTGTGACTTACAGGGAATCTTTCGTAGATCCACCCGGAGTCACCAATGACCCCTGATTCGTTCTCAATCCATTCAACATCATCTTCGAGTGCCCCCTCAAGGCTACCTGGAAATCCAATTGTACTCAAACCTGAAAGGATTTCTTTACCATTTGGTCGAAGATAAATATTCATTGAGCCACTTTGAGGTTTGGAGATATATTGCCTATCAAGTAAGATAAATGGAAATCCGAACATATGGTCAGCATGCCAGTGTGTGAACAGTAGATGTTCAATTTGTCCCGGTGAAACTCCAGCTTGACGTAGTTGAGGTAGAACTGTGGGTGGGGCATCAACAAGGATTTTTCCATCTATCAGAACTAATGCATGCAACCGTCCTGGTGGTGAATGAGCATTGCCTGTCCCGAGGAACTGCACGCGCGGCATGGTCTACTGAAGATGCGGACTTGACTTGAGTCGTTCGCAAGAGCCGGGTCCTCACGCCCGCTACGCGGGCGAACCCAAACCCCCCCTTCTTTGATAAACGGAGTTCGGGTCGGCGGGACATCGAGGTCTGATGATGTCTGATTGGAGTGCAAAAAATCCGTACAAGTCAAAGTTGACTGAGAACTATGTCTTGAATGGTGAGAGTTCGCGAAAGGAAACTCGTCATATTGTCTTTGACTTAGGAGATTCAGGTTTAGAATACAAGGCTGGTGATGCCCTTGGAGTAATCCCTCGTGGCCCTCCTGAGTTAATTGAGTCATTACTTACGGCAGCAAATTTCTCTGGTGATGAGTTGGTTGAAACTCATCTCGGTGAAACTACTTTGAAAGAGGCAATGTCTAGTCATCTAGAGATTCATCGAGTATCAAAGAAGTGGATTCAGAATCTTGGAAATCGTCTTGCATCAGATTCAGGGCCCGTGGAGGTCAAAATTGTACAGAGAACTAGAGTTTCAACAGAGGACGGTTCACTTGTGATGGATTGGACTGGTTCGGGAGATGGTGATGATTTACCTGATGGGTACGAAGAGATTGGTGCTGCTTGTGATCCAATGGCAACACTATGGAATGAATTGACAGGAAATGCAGATTCGATGGAGGACTATATGTGGTCTCGAGATTACATAGACGCACTCGGTGACTTTGGAAACATTGGCTTCACCCCTCAACAATTGGTTGACGGCATGGACCGGCTGAAACCTCGTCTATACTCAATAGCTAGCAGCCCCGAGCATGAACCAGGTACTGTTCACCTAACCGTTGGAATTGTGCGGTACTCTCACCATGACCGTGACCGAACTGGGCTTTGTACAGGTTTCCTATCAGATCGTTGTGCAGTAGGTGAGACTGAGATTGATGTTTTCATGTCCCCAACTCGTTCATTTATTCTTCCAGAAAATGGTGATACTGATTGTATCATGGTCGGTCCCGGAACTGGAATAGCACCTTTCCGCGCCTTCCTGCAACAGCGTGATATCAACGGAGACAAGGGTCAAAATTGGCTCTTCTTTGGAGACTGGACAGAAGAAGGAGAATATTACTATCGAGATGAGATGGATGATTGGAAGGCAAGAGGTGTTCTTGACCGACATGAATTAGCTTGGTCAAGGGCTGGTTCTGAGAAAGTGTATGTTCAGCACTTGATGCGAAATAATGGTGAAGAAATTTGGAATTGGATTGATGGTGGTGCGTATTTTTATGTCTGCGGTGATAAATCACGAATGGCTAAGGATGTTCACCAAACTCTCATCGACATTTGTTCCGAATATGGCGGAATGTCTGCCGAAGATGCTAAAGAATTCGTTGAAACAGGTATGATGAAGACCGATAAGCGGTATCTTCGCGACGTATACTGATTCATATCGACCGCCTATGGCGGTCGCCGAACGAATCATAGGATTCAACCTTCAGGATTGACTTAATGTTCCGCAGGGTTCTAATCGCGAATCGCGGTGAAATCGCCCTTCGTATCTTACGTTCTCTTCGCACCCTAGGCATCGAGGCGGTAATGATTCATGGACGAGAAGATAGGTTATCTACTCCAGTAAGATTGGCCGATGAGGCAATTCACATTGCCCGTGATGACCCGCTAGCATCTTATCTCGATATTGAGGCAATTGTAGCCGCTGCAAAAGAAGTTGGAGCGGATGCTGTTCATCCGGGTTATGGATTCCTTGCTGAAAATCCTGTGTTTGCCGAGAGGCTTGAACAAGAGGGAATAACATTCATCGGACCAAGTTCCAAAGTACTACGTCTACTCGGCGACAAGATAACTGCTAGAGAGGCAATGTCACGAGCCGGTTTGCCTATTGCTCAAGGCTCTCCTGGGCCAATTTCCGATCCAAAGGAGGCTACTGATATTGCCAAACAGATAGGCTTCCCTGTAATTATCAAAGCCGCAGCAGGTGGAGGTGGAATAGGGATGCAAGTAGTTCAGAAACAAGAGGAGTTTGAATCCGCTCTAAAATTATGTCAAGGCCGAGCTCTTTCTGCCTTTGGAGATGACAGAGTATTCCTCGAGAAATTCATTGAAGGGGCTCAGCATATCGAATTTCAAGTACTTGGTGATGGTACAAGAGCGGTTCATTTTGGTGAGCGTTTTTGTTCAATTCAACGCCGTCATCAGAAGATATTGGAGGAAGGCCCGTGGCTTACTGAAGAAGTTAGAGAGGATATAGGGAATCGTGTTGTTGCTGGTGCTGAAGCGGTTGGATACAAAGGATTAGCGACCTTTGAATTTCTTCGAGATTCTAGCGGTGAATTCTACTTCCTCGAAGTTAACCCACGTGTCCAAGTAGAACATACAGTTACTGAAATGATAACAGGATTCGATCTTGTATCTCTTGGTATCAGAATCGCTTCGGGTGAGAATTTACCGCTGTTACAATCAGATATTTCGATTTCCGGTCATGCCATACAGGCTAGACTGAATGCCGAAAATCCACGAACCCTCGAACCTTCACCTGGAAGATTATGGGAGTGTCATTGGCCATCAGGACCGGGTGTTCGAGTAGATAGTCACGCACATACCGGCTACGACATGCCCCCTTCATTTGACTCACTATTAGCCAAGCTAATTGTTTGGGGGCGTGACAGAGATGAGGCAGTTCGTAGATTGGACGCAGCACTAAGTGAGACACTGATACTAGGAGTAGATACACTGATACCTCTTCACAGGGCCATTCTGTCTGAGGAAGATTTCCGAAACAGAGATGTTACCATTACATATCTTGAGGAGCACGCAGAATTGTTGGAGTGAGGTGAGGATATGGATTTGGTAATCGTAGGCTCGATTGGTTACGATGATATCCAAACTCCTCAAGATAGTGGTTCAGACCTCCTTGGGGGTGCTGCTGTCTATGCAGGGCTTGCTGCATCTCATCACCTTCCAACAGTTGATGAAAGTCCTACTAGAGTTGGAATAGTGGGTGTAGTGGGAGATGATTTTTCAGTTTACAATCAAATGATATTGGAAAAGGCAGGATTGAATCTCTCAGGTGTAACTCGTAATGAAGGTAAGACGTTTAGATGGTCTGGGCGTTATGAAGGGGCTATGGAAACTGTAGAAACATTAGCTACAGAGGTCAACGTCTTAGCTGATTTTGATCCTAAACTACCAGATGTATGGACCGAACCTGAGATTCTCTTCTGCGCTAGCACACATCCGGCTACACAAGTATCCGTTCTCAACCAATGCCCAGGGGCACAGTTGACTGTTTTGGATACGTTCATGTTGTGGATTGAAACTGAGTTTGAGACACTATCTGAGGCAATAAGAAAAGTCGATTTGGCAGTCATAAATGAACAAGAGGCGTGTGCGATTGCTGGTGAAGAAATTCTTCCATTAGCCATGCACGCAATAATGTCTGGTGAAGCACTACACGGTGGTTCTGGATCTGGCCCAGGCCCACGTGGGTTAATCGTGAAGCGTGGTAGCGGGGGAGTTCTAGCTATGCTTCCTTGTGGGACAGTTGCTCTACCAGCATTTCCAACGGATAAGATAGTTGATCCCACTGGATGTGGTGATTCCTTCGCAGGTGCTCTACTTGCTCATCTCATAGGTAGAAGAGGTATCCTTAACGACATTGATTCGATACGTACAGCACTCGTTCATGCTACCGTTACTGCTTCTTTTACATTGAGTGGTATTGGTATCAGTGGCCTGAGTAATATCGAGCGAGGGCCATACCATGCACGTGTTGACAAATACCGCCGAATAGTGGGCCTAACCTGATTCAATCAAGTCTTCGAATTCCGGGAAGTTGCTTGTCTTTACTCCCGGTTCTTTTCAATTGATTAAATCTCAATCCACTCTCAGTCCTTAATGCAGGAGGTTGAAATCCTTCATCAGTTTTTACTCCTGAGACAATCTCATCTAACTTCTCTATTGCAGACGAAGTACTCGGTCCCTTGTTCATTTGTCTAACTCTAGATACCACATCAGCCTGATGATCTTGGTCCGACCTAAGTCGGAGTAATTGACTGGACCTGAATCTTGTATTCCTATCATATTCACCACCATCTTTGTCTCCATACTCGGCACTGTAGGATTCTTGCACTTCAATTCGACGTGACTTTGGCGTCAATAGAGATTCTAGCCAATTCTGTTTCTTTGGCATCCCTTGGGTTCCTCTGATTCTCCCATTACCCATACTATTAGCTAATTTTGAGATAGCGGGAAATTCTTCTTCAAATTTCTCAGAGTCAACAGGAATCGGGGGTAATTCTGATGAAGTCGTACCCTCAGTAAGATAGGCTTGACGAGCTTTAGCGGTTCTAACTAACCCGGGCCGACATTCTTCTCGAACCGCAGATTCGGTTGGAGAGGGTAGATTCCATTCATCTCGTTGCCCGTCAAATCCATGCCTTTGTTGTGCAGAACGAATTAGTTCGAAACTTGAGGGTGGGCGTGAATTAGATACAGGTCTGCGAGTTGTTGCAATTGGGGCCTGTGAAAACGAATCCGAGGGAAACAACCCAATGTCCTCAGTAGGAGATGAATAAGTTGGAGTTGTAGGTGGTGACGCATAATCCATTGTATCTGTAGGCTCTGAATCGAATATTCCTCCATCTTCAAAGATATTGAATGAACCCACAGCATCTGAGAAAACCTCATCCATTCTATTTTCTGAATGTTGAACCTCCTTTTCTTGATACCATGGTGGTGATTCAGGTCTCCCCCAAGCTCTTTCATAGGCAGAGCGACTATCTTGAGTTTCAATCATCTGCCGAGTTTGAGCAGTTGGTGGAATTGAGTAGTTCGGTGGTTCGTGTTCTTCTAATGAGGCAAATATGCCACCACTAGGTATTTCAGCCATTATTGCTGCAGAGGATGAAGATGTTGCAACTGTTTGTGAGTTAGTGGATGAATCAAATAGACTCATTGCTGGAGTTGCGATTGAATCAGGTGCCCCTAGAAGTGCCTTTGGTTCTGTAGCAGACTGACGCGCTCTCATTTCTTCCTCAAGCTTCTTCAATCCCTCTTTTGCATCCTCTATTGTTGTTCCATGCATGACTCGATCTACCATCATACACAATCGAAGCAATTCTGATTGACTTCCAGTTACAAGATGTTTGTCACCTGAATTAGTCTCTATTGAAAGAACAGGTGTTTTCATTGTCAAGTACATTCCAGCAGAGGTCAAACTCGCTGCCGCAACAGCCCATCCAATAGGGGGTACGAGTACCTGTAACCCAACCCAAGTGCCAATTACTCCCATTGTTAGAAATCCGACAGGAAGCCTTGCAAGGTTGATATTTCGTAGTGTGGAGATGTTTGAGAGTTTGATTCGAATACCGTAACCACCAAAGTCTTGGAAGGTTAACTGACGCTCGGTGAGAATCCCGCAAAATCTCCCACTTACCCCAACTAGACTTAGGTTGTCGAATAACTCCGACTCACCTTCATCCAGTCGGGCGTTGCGCCCGGCTGAGTACATCCCACTTGGCCGAGCGCATCATTGTGGCTATAACTGCTCGGGCTGATGAGTAGCCTCGCGTGCGCCTTGCGCGCGAGGAGAGAAGATGCCGGACAAAGTCTAATCAACAACATTCTATGTTTTCGACATGACCCAAAATCCGCATTGGCATTGCATCTAATTGTGAAATCAGAATTGAAGGAGAACCTTGTGAACGAATCCAAAGCGGGCTCTCCCAAACAACGGTTATCATATCTCCTTCAACCGTATTGATTCGCCCTACTACAAATTGCAAGTCGACCGCTGCATGAATAACGTCGTCTGTGGAAATCATCCGCTTTTGGAATGGTGCTGTTTTGAGTTTTATTTTTGATTTATCGTGACGAACTAATGCATCAGAATCTGGATGACAAATCATACAACCTCTGTGAAGAGCTTCTTCTCTGAGATTACGTAATGCAACCCCAACTCTATCGCCAGCTACTGCAACATCTACATCATCATCCATGACTTGTAGAGAACGGACAACTCCGGACTCATTAGCAGGTAGAATCAATGCATCATCGTGTTTATTGATAGATCCGGATTGAACATATCCTATGGCTACCAAACCTACTCCTTTGACATTGAAATGTTGGTCAACGGGTAATACTAGAGAACCATCTGAGCCACCTTCACTGGCAGCCTGCATATGGGAATACAATTCCTCTCGTAAATCATGAGTTTCAGGTAAACTTTCGTGCAACCTCCAAGAATCTAGTCCAGCCTGTTGAAGAATCATTTTGACTTGTTCTGAATCAACCCATCCTCCGATATCAGGATTGATAATTGCAATACCTCTTTTGATACCAGCAGCACCGAATGAAACTAGAACTTCTCCAAGTGCTGCATCCACTGCTTTTACTTCTACAACACCAACCTTGGCTACATTGAGTACTGAGAGAAGTGGACGTAGACGTTCAGGATGGCGCAGAGGTCTTAGAAGAGATAATACAGATGTTTGTCCGTCTCTTTCTTCCTTGTAGACATATGACTCAATGTCGCGTACATCATTCGACTTTGCTAGAGAACGAGCTAGGTCTGCAGACCCGACGAAGGCGACATTCAGCACCGGCATGAGTTGCGCGGGCGGAGATATGGTCATCAATTCGACGGATAGATATTGTTGGCAATGAGTTCAAAAGTAACACAATAAATGGATTGTCATGAACGAGCAACCCCCGCAAGCAGTGGTCATCAATCAAGTCACTAATTCTAATCAAAATAGTGGGATGGGAACAGCGTCTCACCTATTAGGTTCATTACTGAATCTAATCTTTCCGTTATTTTGTTGGGTCGGACCATTAATATTGTACGCTACAAATAATAATGAAGATACTATTTTGAAACATCATTTAGCTCAATCTCTCAATGCATCAATCACATTTTCATTAGCCCTTCTGATTCATTTTGCATTGATGCTTGTTTGTCTTGGCTTCATTACAGTCTTAGTTCATTGGATAATGTATGTCATTTGGTCGATTAATGCAAATAATGCATTAAAGGCAGGCCAGATGTACGATTATCCGTTTACAATCAGTTTCGTAAACCCATAAGATTAGCGCATAGCTTCTCTTGCCCGCTGTGCTTGAGCCCAGAGTTCCTTTTCTTCATCCGTTGAAGGTGTAAATTGAGGAACTGTGACTGGCTTCATAGAATCATCAATTGCTACCATGAAAAAGAATCCAGTACAAATTACCTCTGGATCCCACTCAGAGCGAGACATTCGGCAGGTCTTGACTAGAACTCCTACGGTTCTCGGAGAGGTCCAGACAACTCTTGCAATTGTTCGAATAACATCGCCCTGATATGCAGGTCGTTTGAATTTTAAAGAGTCAACTGAGACTGTAACAAAGACGTTGTGTGCAAATTGACTTGCAGCCATTCCAGCTGCAGTGTCCATAATCGACATCAATCGTCCTCCAAACAGTGTATTCATTGCATTAGTGTCTCCAGGAAACACTTCATTCAGTAGTGTAACGGGCTCTGAAGAGCGTGGTTCTGCCATCTTCCTCGATTCTTCCGGTAAGCCCCTCCTCCTTGAATCCAACCTTTCAAAGACACCCTAGAAGCAGTATGCATAACCGTTTGACTGAAGCACTAATACATTCTCGAAGTACCATGCCGGAGGCGGATTTGGTATGGTCGCCGACTATCTTGGATGATCCTGAGGGGGGGCGCATCATACTTTGGCCCCATCTTCCTTGTGTGCGAATGAGTAACGAATTACGAACCCGTGAACATTGGGATGGGGTTGCTTTTATCGCCTCTAGTGACGAATTAGAAATTTGGATTGAAGAAGAAAAACAGGATTTAGAAAGTCCGGGTGTTCATGTTGCTGCGGCAATGGCCTCTGGCACTACCCTAGGTCGTTTATTGGACGACCTGAAAACATTGGATGTAGATGGCCCATCAATTCCTGAACCTGAACCTTTGAGGTTGCTTCATCACGCAAAAAATGCTAGAGGAGGATTGCCTATCTTTGCACTTGAACCTACTACTGAAGATGAGATGTGGATGGAATGGTTGACCTGTGCTGCTGATGCTCAGGTAACCCTGTCTTCTCTTATTGCCGGAATTAGTGTTGGTCGACGTTGGAAAAAACAGAGATCAGCAGCGATTGAAAGAGTCGCACAATCTCGTTATGTTGATGTTGAATTGGGCGCCGCTGCCGCCTCTTCTGCAGCTTGGTGGATGGAGGAATGTCGAGGTTTAGATGAGGCTTTGATTGCTCAGCGTGCGACTAGAATTGTTGCTAGAATGCGCGGCGCACTTGCAGAGTTGCGAGAGGGTAGGGTTGATGACTCAGACTCACGAGGACCGTCTCTGTTGGTTCCAGTCCATCAACCTAGATTGCCCGCACTCGCTGCTGCATTCGAAGGCTGGCCGGATGTTGAATCGATAGTAGCGGTTACCATAAAGGAGTGATTCTGTGATGGAAGAAGAAGGTAGGATAAGAGTGCAGGTGGAGACACATACTTTCCGCTTTATTCCTGGAAAACCGATTAACCACGCAGATGCAGTCAGATTGGCTAAGGGTATAAAGTCAGGCCCTTGGGTGGTAATCAGTCACAAAGAACCCAGAGCAACTTTTGTGATTGAAGAGTCAGGTAGTGTACTAATTCACGGAATTTCTCGGCTTGAAGTGGCTCGTTTAGTAATGCAAGAATTGTTACTTAGCCTTGGAATGTCTGAAGACGGCTTGAGAGTAGAAAGTGGAGATATGTTGGTAAGTTTTTCTCTAGGTAGAGCGGTCTTGCTTGAATTAGCAGCCTCACGATTTGCAGATATCAACAAGGATGCTCGTGTTGGCTGTATCAGAATCGATGCCAAACGCCACAAAGCTGAACTTCTAATCTTCAATAATGGCCATGGTGTTGTAATTGGTCAAAATTCTAAGAGAGTTGCTGAAATGGCAGTCAGACATTGGGCCTCACTATTGGATGAGGAAGGCGCATTGGCATGAGCGAATATATCGTCGACGGGCGCTGGACTGGCCCCGTCGTCGACCAACATATCCATCTAGATCGTACAAACCGATATCTCAGTGCAATAGATGAGTTTGTACGAGTTGGTGGTACTGGAATTATACTAGTTCACAAACCAGATTTCGGAAATCTCCCTACCAACTTAGCAGCTTATCGAGAGGTTTATTCTGAAACTATTTCTATGGCGCAAGAAGTACGTGATAAATTCAGTATAGACACAGGGATTGTGCTTGGACCTCACCCTGTGGCTTGGGAACATCAGATTGATTCTCTAGGACTTAAGGAATCTACAGAACTACATATTGGTGCAGCGAATTTAGCCCTTGATTTCATTGAAAATGGTGAGGCACAATGCCTTGGTGAAGTGGGTCGACCTCATTATCCAATTAGTCAAGATAGGTGGTCTGCTGCGAATCAAATGTTAGAGGAAATTATGCAATCTGCAGCGGCTTCACAAACTTCTATTCAGTTACATGTTGAAGATAATGGTGCTCAGACCTATTCTGAATTATCTCAGATGGCTGTAAATGCAGGTTTACCCCTTTCTAAAACGATTCGACATTACGCACCAGCAGATGTTTCAACCGACTTCACCCATGGTCTTTCCTGCACTGTGAGTGTGGGTAAAGATAGTGTTGCTAAATTATTACAGACATATACGAAAACTGATGCAATGTGGGGTATGGAAACCGACTTCTTAGATGACCCTAGAAGACCTGGAGCGGTTCTTGGACCGAAGACTATTCCAAAGAGAACAAATGAGTTATGTCAATCGATTCTGAATGAAAATGACGAATCAGTAGTTGAAGAATTACTCCTCAATATTCATTCTAATTGGCCCCGTGAACTCTATGGTATTGACTTCTAATTTTGTTCTATAGATTCTGGACGTAAATTTGGAGTGAAGGTCAATACAGCTCCACTAATGAATAGGGCCAAACAGGCAATAAAAATCTGCCAATCCACACCGGGTAGTGGATGTCCAATAGCCTCGAAGGACATTCTCCACAATGGTCCATTGATTGGAACGAATAAGAACATCATTCCAATTCCAAGCCACTGACGAACCAACATAAGACTGCGAAGAGGGTTGAGTTTTTCAATTCGCAAGGCATTTGCGTAGTATTTTGAGAACCGAATTGGTCAAAGAGTAGTCCCATGTGGGCTGGCTGCGCGTCCGTGGTGTAGGGGTAGCACAAGAGGTTTCCAACCTCTTTGCCCGGGTTCAAATCCCGGCGGGCGCACCAGACTAAACAATTCCCCATTACATAGTGTTGTAATTGGTACTAAGCATTCAAAGGCAGTTCCATAGACCGAGAGATGATGACAAGGGCGATGGCAGTCGGAGTGGCTAAAGATTCCTCTGATCTTGAGGATGAATCTCAAATCCTCGGGCGTAAGATTTGGCGTATTTTTCCCTATGTTAAGCGGTATTGGGTAAGAGCTCTCGGTGGAATTGTAGCCAACGTTGCAGCTAGAGCCTTCGATTTGATACCATTCATTGCAATAGGGTTGGCTACTGATTATTACAATCCAGATACTGCTGATTTCACAAATTCTTCAATAGAAAAACTGGTCACATCAGACCTCATTCCGTCATTAGGGCCAATTAATTCAGTAGAGCTTAGTTTTGGTTTATTGATTCTCATTTCATTTGCGGCCCTAGCAATATTTCAAGGATTCAGTAATCAATTATGGCAATCCACAGCATATCTCGCTCAACACGATATCAGGATGGATGCAACCCACTCTCTAATGGCAATGGAGGCCTCATATTTTGAAACTAGACAAAGTGGAAATCTAATGTCAGTTCTTTCAGCCGATGTTGCACAATTAGAAGATATCATTTCTGATTCAAGCACCAGTATCATTAGAATAATTACCACTTTCATAGTTGCTCTCTTGATTATGTTGTCAATGTCCCCAACTTTATCATTAATTTTGTTTGCACCCCTAGTTCTAATTGTTCCAATGGTTATTTGGTTTTCAACTAGGGTTCAGCGGAAATATAGGAAACAGAGGGAAAGTACTGGTGGAATTGTAGCAATTCTTGAGAACGTACTCTCAGGTATTACAGTAGTCCAAGCCTACAATGCTACTGACTTTGAGGGCTCACGAATCGAGGGTCAGAGTGGTGATTATAGAGATCAGGCAATTCAGGCGGCTTTCCTAAGAAACCGATTCATACCTGGGATTTATGTGGTTGCAGGAATTTCCTTTGGTCTTCTAGTATCAGCTGGTGGATGGGTACTGAGTACTGGTGAAATAACAGTAGGGCAATTCGTAACTTTCCTTCTCATCTCGACAAGGATGACCATGCCTATGTTCATTCTAGGAATGTTGCTTAATCAATTACAACGAGGTGAGGCTGCATCGAAGCGTGTCTTTGCCCTGATTGATTTAGAGCCATCTATATTTGACAAGGAAGACGCTATTCCACTAAACGACCCCATAACCTCGATTACTTTTGATAATGTGTCTTTTGCGTATCCTTCGTCAGAAGTTAATGTATTGAATGAAATTTCATTCTCAGCCTCAGCGGGTGAGTTCCTAGGTGTCATGGGGCATACTGGTGCAGGAAAGAGTACAATTCTCAAATTAATTGAAAGGTTTTACGAACCACAAAATGGTGATATTACAATAAATGGAATCAACATCAATGACCTTCAAATCGAGTCAGTTAGGGCGAGAATTGGTTTTGTTTCTCAAGACCCATTCCTTTTCTTCGGAACAATTAGAGACAATGTTGCTTATGCTAGAGATTCATCGAACGAGCAGATTCACAATGCACTTGAAGCAGCTGGGGCATGGGAGTTTGTTTCTCAGATGTCTGATGGAATGGATACAATGGTTGGAGATAGAGGTGTCATGCTATCTGGTGGTCAGAGAGCCAGAATTAGCCTTGCTCGAGCCCTTCTAAACGATCCCGATTTACTAATTCTCGATGAGGCTAGTGCGGCTCTTGATGCAGAGACTGAAAAGCGAATCCAGAAATCTTTGTTTGGAAATTCAAATGGCAGCAATAAAAGAATCACAATTGCGGTAGCTCACCGACTCGCTACAATTCGCAATGCCGATGAAATAATTTCAATGGTTGACGGTGCTATAGTAGAACGTGGTAAGCATGAAGAATTAGTCGAAAATGAGAATGTTTATGCATCTCAGTGGGCCATTCAAACTGGTGAATTAGAGGATTGAGTATGGAAATTGAGTGGGTACAGGTCACCAAGGGCCGTACTGAACTCGGCAGTCAAAATCGCTCAATTCTCTTTGGCGGAATCGGTCCTAGACATATGGTTGCAATTGATTATGAATTTCAGATTAGTCGAAATCCAGTTTCAAAGGAAGATGCAGAGTATTTACTTTCATCAGGAAAAATAGAATTAGCATCAGAGTCTGAATGGCATTTAGCTTTCGACAATGGATTAATTGAGGGGTCTGATGAGATTGAACTTCTAGCAGATCGTTCGCGGGGAGATTATTGGGGTAAATATGTCGATGGACGATCAATGCTTGCTGATGATTGGGTAATGATGATTAGCAAGAAATGGAATTCAGGTTCCGCAATTACTCATCTAATACCTAGCGGAGCAATAGAGCCAGATTTTGTTAGACTTGTTAGACGAGAGTCTCAATCATTTTCTGAATCTCAGCGATTACCATTGATTCGTGATACTACCAAGATAATTCGCGAAGAGGTTGTGATTGCTATAGTTCTGGGAATCATTCCTTCATTTCTCTGGGCGCACTTCAATGCAACCCCTGGATATATCGAGACTGGATGGCCGGGATTAGTCCTAGGTGGTGCGGTACTCGGTCTATTGACTGGGTTATTCTGGCGTCCAAAAACAACTTCCTATCGTATTGGTCGAAATTGTGGAAAGGTCAAAGCAAACAAATAATCATTTTATTCGATATTTTCTTTCTTTCAAATCGTTCTGATATGAGTTTCCAATTTCATTTCCATGCTCTTGCATCCATTCGGAGAAACTCAGAACCCCAAGAGGTTCGACTTCAGATGCCATCAGTCCTTGCATCAATCCTCTAATTTCGGCACGTGTGATTACTCTGTCTTGCAGGAAAACACCAACCACACAACCGAATAGCCAGCCTACAATTGGTGGCATTGGGATAATCAAACGACGAAGACCCATTGATTTGACCATAAGTCGAATGAATTCCTTGTATCGATAGACTTCTTTTCCAGTTACATCTATTGTCACATTGTCTCGTAATTCGCCTTGCTCGACTGCTATTCTTGCAACATCTTTGACATGAACCGGTTGGATGAGATAGTTTCCCATTCCGAATACTCCGAATACCGGAAACTTTCGAATCATCCAAGCTATGTTATTGATCAAGACATTCCTACCTCCACCGAAAAGAACTGTAGGGCGTAAAATAGCGAATGAGTGATTTGATTGATGAAGCATTTCTTCGACTTTCATTTTCCCTTGAAAGTATGTCCAATTTGGAGCCTTGTCTGGGTGAGCCACCGACATATGTACAATTCTTTCAACTCCTGCTTCTTCGGCCGCAGCCAGCAAGCGCTTCGTATTTTCAACAGCTAGACCGTGTTCAAAATTACGTTGAGAATCATTGTATCTTACCCAATATGTGTTGTAGAGTACTTCAGCACCTTTGAGAGATTCAACTAGGGCTTGATGGTTATCAAAATCGATTGGATGAACCTCAACTTTTCCTTCAAAGGGGTCATCTCTACCTATGGCATTAGTCAATGTTCGAACTTTGACACCCTTCTCTAAGAGGTGATGAGCAATCCATCTTCCAGTGTAGCCGAAGGCACCTGTAACAACATGCAGTGCCTCAGTCACATTACTGCTGAGAACCAATCATTGATGAGATTAACGAAGTTCAGTTGAACTCAGCGAGATCTCCAACCGATTCATACAACGATGGCCCACTACTAAGGTAATACATTGAACCACGCCGACTTCGTGAGTCTTCAGGAGTGGCGTTCCAATTAGAAGCACAATCACCAGTGCACCCATCAGCGAAGGCAATGTAGACGCGACCATCACGGTCGATATGCAGGTCATTGAAATCCAATAGATTACGGTTTGAGCCACCAATGTCGCGGCAATCACCACTGTTCAAGCAAATTGCTCCAATCTGTACTGGGTCAGGAGAGATTCGAACTGTGTGGAATACTGGTTCATCATCAAGAGCGTTAAGGCTGAAGGTGACATAGAGGTAGTAACTGACATTTCCATGGGCATAGTGGGCATTTCCATTCCATGGGTTTCCATCGATATCTGTCTGATTCAATTCACTTGCATTTTCACTTCCAAGGTATGTAATTGCAATTCGTCCAGGATCTCCTGCATCTATGTGTGGGAATACTGATGAAATTATTTCAACAGGACTGACTCGAATGCTGTTTTCTTCCCAAGTATTCCCTGAGTCTGTACTGCGCGACATGTATACTCCTTGATCAGCTCCAGTCCAAATGTGATAGGCATTTGATTCACTATCAGTTCCAACTTCGGAATTCTTGCGCGGATATGGTGTTCCTGTATCAAGACCCATTGTTCTCTCAGACCAAGTTACACCATTGTCTTTTGAGAAAATAATAGTTGGAGTTTCAACTCTAGGTGGGACATAGACAGTGCCATCGGGAGATGTTGAAATCGCTCCATGGAGTCCTCCATTAGTGGTTGCAAGTCCGTAGATTTGTCCTCCAACTTCAAAGGTCGCGCCTCCATCGAAACTCGTGTAACAAAATATTCCAGCGATTTTATTGTAGCAGAAGTAAACGGCTGTATCGTATACGGGACTAATCTGTCCAGGGATTCCATATCCTTCATCAGTCCAAGGACCTGATGCTAGTTTTATGTGATCATTTAATGGAACAGGTCCTGAATCATGAGGGTTACCTAACCAACTGCCTCCATCATCGTCACTCCAAGCAATCCACGTAGTTAGTAGAGTCACCATTTGGACATTGAAAACACGGTCAGTTATTGGGTCGACCCAACCGTAGGGGTCACTAGTCGAAGGCTGAGATGCGTAATCAGCTACATCTTCCCATGATTCTCCATGATCGCATGAACGCATCACTTTCTCGAATGCGATGAAAAATATACATCCACTGGAAGTAATTCCTATGCTGGGTTCGGCTCCATCTTCACCTACATCACTGAATGTGAACTCTAATGGCAGAGGAATACCTTCGATAGGCAATCCATCAGGTCCGGTAACGAACCATCCCTCAGGAGGACCGGGTTCTTCAGGTTCAACTTCAGGCCCATCATTGGAAAAACAACCTGAAACCATGACTGAAATCATCAGGACTCCGACAAGCAATGCCCTGGCTTTCATATTGCTCCGTCCAGACAGGTTACACAATTACCTTACTAATGGATGATATTCACAAAATATCATTCTTACATTCAATAGTGTAATTTCAGTTGCCCCAATAGGCCTCTCTGATTTCCTGATTTGCTTCCATGCATGCGACCACGTCTGCTGGACGATTGGTCATAGATTCTACTCCAGAAAGATGATTGAAAATAGGCTCCACATTCGACATATTCACAACCCCCCATCCAACTTGACTGCAAGGCGCCACTGGTGAAATCGGCATGGTCCCTGAAGTGGGGTCCCAAGTCGAGAAACTAGGATACCAAGCCGATAGATTCAACGCATCACGTAGTAAACTGTTTGATACTGAAAGGTTAGTCCCATTGACAAGCAACCCATTTCGTTCATCACTAGCACCTGAACCACTGTCATCATCAATGTCTCTAAGTTGAGTCAACACCAAACTGAGGATTCCAGCAGTCCGTGGTGTGGCAAATGAGGTTCCTGAAGTCTGATGATAGCCATCGGTATCGTCGTGGTTTGGTAATACTTGGGTCCAATCTGCTGCAATGTCAGGGTATGATCCACTCATTGTTTCCTTCTGGTCATCATCTTCCTCAGCATATCCAGAGATGCCAATCGACCAAGGTGGTCCTGCAGTCGAATCTTGAATCGCAGGAGAAGGGGTATTGTCGGCGGCTCCGGTGTGGATCTTGTGTTTCTCAACGACTGCAACTCTTGTAGCATCCTCTATTCCAGGTACTGGAATACTCCCAATTGGTCCGAATGATGTTGTGATTACATCCACAAGTGGTTGGTTAGCCGCCGCCAGTACGGCAGCATCACTGAACCCCTCAACAAAGAAAATAATCGCATCAGGATTTGCATCAAGAACTGCACCCGTAACTGCAGTTCCATGTCCATCAGAGGGGTCGTCCAAAATTGGGATATCTGTTTCATCATCAGGAGTAGTGCCAATTATTCTGGTTCCTGGGAAGTACACAATATCGCTTGAAGTGATAGTATCCCAACAGGACTCAATGTCAGCCTCATAGCGTTCTTGCCATTCTCCAATTTGAGTCAGATTACACCACATAGTGACTCCCAGTCCTTCAAGTAACCAATCAGGAAGAGTCTCATTCAAAGCAAATCTATCATGATACACGTTGATTCCTGTATCAATAGGGGCAACGACACTGTATGCGCCAAAAACGGGTTCAATTTCGGGTTCTTCAGTTGGTACCTTTTCACTGCCGAAGCAACCCGAAAACATAACCGAAATCATCAGGACTCCGGCTAGCAATGTCTTGACTTGCATATTATTCCGTCCTAACAAGTCACACAATTACCTTACTAATGGATGATATTCCCAAAATATCATTCTCGATTCCTATCATCAATCTGCAAACCTGAGTTTCCAGTTAGTATTCTCCACTTCCCCTGTATTACTCCCATTCCATAATTCCAGTGTAATGTGAATGTGACAATAGATGATAGAAAAATCGTCAGGGAGGTCTTGCTGGGAGAGTTCCCTTTAGCCGAACCATACCATGCAAGAAGATTGTACAGTAACATCAGTGGAGGAAGTGTATGCACCCCAGCCCGGGGCCATCC
>Ga0208766_1000170_pt1 | contig 34346 bp, 25 predicted proteins | sample ETN01SmetaG_3_FD_185792 | JGI IMG/M metagenome (GOLD analysis project Ga0208766, IMG submission 185792) | Marine microbial and viral communities from oxygen minimum zone, Eastern Pacific Ocean - ETNP2014F12-01SV263 (SPAdes) (version 2) | ecosystem: Environmental > Aquatic > Marine > Oceanic ... | reverse complement strand
CGCTAACGAAATTGAAAATTGTAAACTAGGCCACCCTTCTGGCATTGATTTGAAACTTAATAATATAAGTAATTATCAAATAATAGAAAAACTATACCAAGCAAGTCAAGCTGGTGTTAAAATACGAATGATTGTAAGAGGTATATGCTGTTTGATTCCAGGCATTAAAGGTCTAAGTGAAAATATTGAAGTAATTAGTGTCTTAGATAGATTTTTAGAACATCCACGAGTATATATTTTTCAAAATTCAGGAGAAAGAAAGGTCTACATTTCATCTGCAGATTTTATGACTAGAAATCTTGAAAATCGTGTAGAGGTTAGCTGCCCAATTTATGACACTAATTTGCAAAATGAAATAACAGATGTTTTTGAAATTTCTTGGAATGATAACACAAAATCTAGAATAATTAACCATACTAATCAAAATGAATTGAAAAAGAGAAAAGGTGACGTGAATAGATCTCAATGGAAAACCTATGAATATTATCAAAAATAGGAATCCTTGAAGATAGATAAATTTGCAGCAATTGATATTGGTTCGAATGGAGTAAGAATGTTAATATCAAACGTTATATCAACAGGAAAAAAAAAGGTTTTTTTTCAAAAGAACTCACTAATTAGAGTTCCCATTAGATTGGGTGAGGATTCATTTACTTCAGGTGATATTTCAGATATAAATTTAAAGAGATTAATTAAGGCTATCAGTGCCTTTAAATTAATCATGAAAGTTCATAACATTGTCTTTTACAAGGCCTTTGCAACCTCAGCATTAAGAGAGGCATCTAATAGAAAATATGTTTTAAAGAAAGTATTAGAAAAGTGTAAAATTAAAATTGAAATTATAGATGGCGCAAAGGAAGCTATGATTATTTCAAAAAGTAATGTTTCAACAATAATTTCACCAGATGCAATTTTTCTTTCGATTGATGTTGGGGGAGGTAGCACTGAATTTTCTGTTCTCAAAAAAGGTAAAACAATTTCTTCGAAGTCATTTAAATTGGGGACTATAAGATTATTAAATAATACTATTTCAGGTCAAGTTTGGGAAGAGGTTAAAAAATGGATACTTGAAAATATTAAAAATTATAATAAAATTACTTTGTTAGGATCAGGAGGTAATATTAATAAAATATTTTCCTTATCGAATACAAAGGAGGGAAAACCCTTATCAAGAATAAAATTTAATAAAATTTTTAAACAATTAGAATCAATCAGCTATTATGATAGAATGATTAATTATTCTTTAAATCCCGACAGAGCAGATGTAATTGTACCTGCATCAAAGATTTTCTTGAAAGCCTTTGAATGGACATCGGCATCACAGATTTATGTTCCAAGAGTTGGACTTTCAGATGGAATAATAAAGGATATTTTTGAGGATTTAAATAAAGAGATAAAAAATTAAAGTATTTTATAACTGTATTTTAAATTCATTAATTAATAGTTTAATATCTGGATTTAAATCTTTTAAGTAATCTAATTTTTCTTTATTGGTGAAAATTAGCTTCGAGTCATTTTTTGAAATGACATTTATTTCAAGCCTTATTTTATAGTTATTTAAAGATTCTTTTAAGTAAGACAAAAGAGCGGGAATTTCTTTGATGATCTCCAGTTTATTTGATTCACTATTTGTCTCTAGTGATATATCACCATCTTCTTTTAACTTTAAATTGGTCATTTCTAGTAAGGACCCCATTATGGTTTGACCTTTATCTTGTTTAATTTTGATGTATTTTCCCCATTTTTCAATGAGTTCCTCAGAGCTAAATTTATCCTTAAAATTTTCAGCTGAAGATTTCTCTTCATTTAATTTTACTTTCGCCTCTTTTTCAATCTTAATACTTGACAATGAAAATCTAGATACTCCTTTAATATTTTTATTTGACGAAATATTTGTGTTTTTATTCTCATAACTTATTTCGTCAGATTTCTTATCATCATTTTTTTGATTTATAATCAAAGAGCTATCTTTGGCTTCGTTTATATTTATAGAGTCCAAATCATTTTTCACTTCAAAATCTTTAAAAATTTTGACGTTCTTGTAATTATACGAAGGGATTATAAACCCTTTGTTTTCTCTTCTAAACGGAGAGAGGCTATTTGCATTAAACATAATTCTATTAGTAATCTTTTATTTTTACTTTGCCTGTAATCAAGCTCACACTTACTTATCAAATCAACTATCTTTAAAATATCATTTATTTGAAACTCTTCACTAAGAGATAAATACTTTTTTTGATTTTCGCCTCCTATTTCAAGTATTTCAGCTGTCTGTTTATTTTTAACTAGAATTAAATCTCTAAAATGACTTGCAAGACCAACAATAAATTCCAGTTCGTCATATCCATTGGAAATAATTTCATCAAACTCTATCAGAAGTTTAGGAATATCATTTTTAATTATTAAATCTAAAACTCTACAATATGTATCAAAAGTTAATAGATTTAGACTTTCACTTATGTTTTTTAAATTTAGATTCTTTTCTGTGAAGGCTATCATTTGGTCATAAAGATAGAGGGCGTCTCTTAAAGCCCCATCAGATTTTTTCGCTATTAAAGTTAGAGCTTCATCATCGTAGTTTACATTTTGATTGTCTGCTATTTTAGCTAATTGAAATTTACAATCCTTGACACTGATTCTTTTGAAATCATATATTTGACATCTAGAAAGAATTGTGGGAATTATTTTTTGCTTTTCAGTTGTAGCAAGAATGAAAATAGCATGTTTTGGAGGCTCTTCTAATGTTTTGAGAAAGGCATTAAAAGCAGAAGATGATAACATATGAACTTCATCAATTATAAAAACTTTATAATTTCCATTTTGAGGCGGTATTCTAACTTGTTCATTAAGAGATTTTATATCATCCACATGATTATTTGAAGCAGCGTCTAGTTCAAAAATATTAAAGCTGAAATCATAGTCGTCATTATTGTCTTTGGTTGAATTAATAACTTTTGCTAAAATTCTTGCACAAGAAGTTTTTCCAACTCCCCTTGGGCCAGAAAAAAGTAGAGCTTGTGGCAACTTATCATTTTCTACAGCATATTTTAAAGTTTTAGTAATGGTCTCTTGTCCAACAACTTCATCAAAACTTTTGGGTCTATATTTTAATGCCGATACTTGATATGTTTCTTTGTTTTTATTTTCCACAATAGCAAATATAAAAATAGATCAGTCCTGACTTTATTTTGATTTAAGATTTTAGTGTTAAATTATCAACAAAATTTTAAATTTGTAATGGCAGGCTGTCTTATTGCTCTTTAAAAGGAGAGGAAAGTCCGGACACCACAGAGCGGTATAGCGGGTAACACCCGTCATTCATTTTGAATAGGACTAGTGCAACAGAAAGTATGTACAGTTAGGCTGTAGTGAAATCGGTAAACTCTATACGGTGCAACGCCAAGTAGGATTGCTTTTGAATTGCTCGTTCAATGTAATTGGGTAGGCGGCTAGAATTTCTCAGTAATGAGGAATCAAGATAAATGATAAGACTAGACAGAATCCGGCTTATAGGCCTGCCTTTTTTTTAAAAAAGCTAAAAGTATTATTTCCGTAAAAACGAGACTGATCAAAAAATTTGATTTTATCAAAATTATGTCTTTTTGAATGTTCAATTACTAGCAAACCGTTTTCTAGTAAAATATTTGAAGAGAATATTATGTTAATTATTTCTAAATAATCAGAATACTTAAGATTAAATGGTGGATCTGCAAAAATAAAGTCATACTCATTTTTAGTTTTTTTTAAAAAACTAAAGACATTGGTTTTGATTGTTCTTATTTCCATTTTTAGTTTATTGTTTAAACTGTTAATGAAATTTACACACAATGGGTTATTATCTATTGCTGTAACGCTTTTAGTCCCTCTGGATGAAAGCTCAAAACTTATACTTCCAATTCCACAAAACAAATCTAGCGCCAAAGCTTTTTCAAATTCAAAATTATTACTTAGTATATTAAAAAGAGCTTCCTTAGCTCTATTAGTGGTAGGTCTTACAGAAATGTTTTTTGGAGCTTTTATAATCCTTCCCTTATGAAAACCTGAAATAATTCTCATTTTATATAATATTCATAAAATATGGGGATGGATGATCATTGTTAATATTTTGTGTACTCTCGTTTTCAATAAACTTTATCTTATCATGAAAATTAGTAACACTTGAATAATAATTTTTAAAAGCTTCAAGTTTAGTTAAAAATAAAACATCAAATGAGTTGACTGATAATTTATATTCTTCAATTAGAGCAAATAAGTAGTACATAAAATCATCAGCATTAGAGTGTGGAAAAGAATTATATACTATAAGACTTTGATTCTCTATGAGAAAAAGATCAAACTTATTTTTCTGAAGGTTTACAAATAATTTTAATTTACCATCAGTATCAGATTTCATATATTCTTTAAGATGATCATACAGAACTGTTGAATAATGTTTGTGCTCTATTTTATTAAAAAACTTGCTTAAAGATTTCTCTATTTTTTTGTTTAACTGATAAATTACACATATTTCCTTATCGTGAGTGACATCAAACGCTACTTTATAGTTTGTTTTTAAACCAGTATAATTAGAGAGAAACTTTTTAGAATTCTTATAATCATGCAATTTTGATGGGACAAACATTGAGGGGCTATCAAAAAAAAATATTTTTGGTTCATTATGATTATCGATTTCATTAAACTTTAAAAATTTAAATAACTCTATTTGATCTGAAGGATTTATGTCTTCATAGAGAAAATAGTTTTTTTCTGAGTTTGAGTTGAGAAAAAAACCATCATTAAATATATGAAAGGATAGTTTTGAATTAATATTAGAACTATTTTTTGGCATCAAAAATTGTTGGCCAGTTTCCATTTGTGCTGACTTCAACAAGAGAACCTAGAATAATATCTGGACCATTTACTCCATCAACTGAAACAGTTTCGTTTTCCTGCTTAAGCAAATCTTTATCTTGATCAAAAAGAATGATGTTTTTAGAAATTTTAACTTCAAAAACAGGGACTCTGTAATTATTTTTTATAATTATATTAGAATTAATTTCAAAACTTGCGTCAACACCATCTATCGGAATTTCACTCATTAATTTATAATCATTATCGTTTTTAAACAATGAGTCTTTCACATCAACAAAACCTAAGGTATCTATCACAACTACTTCTCTTAGCATATCTATTCGGTAAATTCGATCATACTGAAGATAGGAGGAGTCCTTTTTTTCAACCAAGGTAAATATTCCTTCATCTACAAATTTGATTAAGCTGTCAAAATTATTCGCATAAAAGCCCTTAACATCCCTGTGAGCGATTTGAGCTTTTCGTATTGTTTTCATTCTTTCAATTACTTGCGAGTATCTACTTTCTTTTACTTTATTAAAATTTATGGGGCCATTAATTGAGTCATATATTTTATAACTAAAAAAAATGCAAAGTATCCACAAAAAAATTTGAACTCCAATTTTCATTTTACTTCATAATTAAAACAAACAAATCTACAATTTTTTTTTAATCGTAAAAGTATTTGCCAATTTTAATGATTTAATTTAAATGATAAATGATGATATTTGTATTATAAAAAATACAATGAAAATTATTTCAATAATACCTGCAAGGTACAACTCTAAGCGTTTTCCTGGAAAATTATTAGAAACGATTGGAGATGAATCAGTTATTGAAAAAACATATAATTCTGTTCTAAATACTTCTCTTTTTGAAAAAGTTTTTGTAGCAACAGATAGTTTGTCTATAAAAGAAAAAATTTTATCAATTGGTGGGGATGTTATATTTACTAAAAAAAATCATATTTGTGGATCTGATCGAGTAGCTGAAGCATCAATTAATCTCGAAGCAGATATTATTGTGAATGTTCAAGCTGATGAGCCTTTTATTGACAAGAAAAGCCTTTCAGATTTAATTAAGATTTATAAAGATGATAAAAAAGAGTTAATTGGCATGGTTTCTTTAATGTCACCTATGAAGGAGCCTAATATGATTAATAATCCAAATATTGTCAAAGTTGTTGTTGACAATAATAACTTTGCTTTATATTTTTCTAGGGCAAAAATTCCATTTAACAGAGACGAAGATAATAGAGTTAATTACTTCAGACATATTGGAGTTTATGGATTTAGAAGAAAATCATTAATCGAGTTTTCAAATAATGGAGAAACACCACTTGAAAAATCTGAAAAAATTGAATGTATTAGGCAACTTGAAATGGGGAGAAAAATAAAAATGGTAAAAACAAATATCTCTTCTTTCAGTATAGATGAATTTTCTGATCTTTTGAAAGCTAAAAAATTGTTGAATTAATTTTATTTTTTATAAAAGGGCATTTTAATTATTTTAGCTTCCTCAGTTTTTCCTCTAATATCTATTTTAATTTTTTTAATATTCTTTAATTCTTTTGTTTGAACATACCCAAGTCCCATACCTTTTTCAAACAATGGCGAGAACATTCCAGAAGTTACTATTCCTATCTTTTCTTCTTTTTGATTTAAGATTGAATAGCTTGATCTTGGAATACCCTTCTTTAGCAACTCAAAACCTATTAACGTTTCTTTTGGACCTTCATCAATTTGTTTTAAAAGATTATTTGAGTTAATAAATTTTTTATTTCTTTTGATTATCCGTTCTAACCCTGCACTAACAGGGGACCTCTTTTCATCTAGCTCATTCCCATATAAACAGTGTCCCATTTCTAGTCTTAGTGTATCCCTTGCACCTAATCCTATGGGAAGTATATGATTTTTATTCTCAACACTTAATATGGAATTCCATATATCATTTGAATTTATTGAAGGGAAATATATTTCAACACCACCAGAGCCAGTATAACCTGTTTTTGAAATAATTACATCATTATAACCAGCAAAACTTGTAGATATATGTTCAAAAGATTTTAAAGAAAATAAATTCTCTTCCGTAAGATTTTGAATAATTTTTAAAGCATTAGGACCTTGTAATGCTAAAAGTGAAAATTCATTTGACATGTCATGAATTTTTGTTCCAAACTTTAAGTTTTGTTTTTTAATCCATTCTAAATCTTTTTCAATATTAGATGCATTTACAACCATCATATATTTTCTTTCCTCTAGTTGATATATAATTAAATCATCTACAACACCTCCATTTTCATTTGGCATAACAGTATATTGGGACATACCTGGGGAAATTTTAGAAATATCATTACTACTTATATATTGAATCAACTCCTCTGCGTTGTCCCCTTCAATTATAAATTCACCCATATGAGACACATCAAAAACCCCAGCATTGTTTCTGACAGCAAGATGCTCCTCTTTAATGCTTGAATAATATAACGGCATATTATATCCTGCAAAAGGGACCATTTTAGCTCCAAGATTTATATGAGTATTTAAAAGAGGAATGCTTTTCATGTACTAAATTTGTGTAAAAATATTATATTAATGCCAAACTTTTTACAATTACTATGTTTAGACTAGCAATTATCACATTATTATTAAATTTTACTACACTATATTCTCAAGAATCTAAATTAGATTCTCAATTCCATAAAGAAAGAAGAGATGAGGTAAGAAAAAGGATGCCAGAAAAAAGTGTAGCAGTTTTTTTTAGCTCACCTATTAGAAACAGATCAAATGATGTTGATTTTCTTTATCACCAAGACCCAAATTTTTATTATTTAACTGGATGGAAAGAACCTCATGCAGTATTATTGATATATAAAGAGAAGCAAAAAGATGAAATTGGATTTTATAATGAGAAAATATATGTTAGGGAAAGGGATGCTTATCGAGAAATGTGGGATGGTAAGAGAAAAGGAGTAGAGGGGGCGTTAAAAATGGGCTTTAATAGAGTTTTTTCAAAAGAAGATTTTAAAGACGCAAATCATTTATTCTCTAAATTTAATAGCGTACTGCTTTTTGATTTTAAAAATGACACTCGAAACTTTAAAAAGGACCCAAATGATTTATATGACCTGACAAATTTTTTTAAAAAAGAAATAAATTTTCCAGATTCTTTTGATCCAATTAGATATAGAATATATAATAGGATTAAGAATTTCGATTATGAAAAGATTGAGATTTTAAAAGATGAGATTAATTTTTATATCGAAAGAGATGAGTCATTGCTTGAAGATCCAAACATCAACGCTTTTTTAGAAGCTCAGAATGAAGATTTTTATAATGAAATAAAAAAAAGAGCAACATTTGAACTTAAGGATTATAATTTTGATGTTGAGTCACTTCCAGGAATAATGGCCGATCTTAGAGAAAGAAAAACACCTAAAGAAATAGAAATTTTAAGAAAAGCTGTTTCAATCTCAGTTATAGGTCAAATAGAAGTTATGAAGGCTATGAAACCTGGAATGAGTGAAAGTGAAATTCAAGGAATTCATGAATTTGTTTTTAAAAAGTATGGGGTTCCTTATGAGGGATATCCTTCGATTGTTGGTGCAGGGGGGAATGGATGTATACTCCATTATATAGATAATAATGACACTGCATTTAATAACCAATTAGTTTTAATGGATGTAGGTGCAGAATATTTAGGTTATACTGCAGATGTTACTCGAACAATACCATCTAATGGCAAATATAGTGACGAACAAAGGGAATTGTATGATATTGTATATGAGGCCCAGGAAGAGGGAATAAAAGCTGCTGTAGTAGGTGCTAAATTTTCAGACATATATCGTGCATGCTACGATGTTATCGAATCAGGATTAGTAAGATTAGGTATAGTAGGGTCTTTAAATGAGTCTGAGAGGTATAGAGAGGTTAGAAAGTATTTTCCCCATGGTGTAGCCCACCATATAGGACTAGATGTTCATGATCCTGGTAATTATCAGTTATTAGAGCCAGAAATGATTATTACTGTTGAACCAGGAATATATATACCTGAAGGGAGTAATTGCGACCCAAAATGGTGGAATATTGGTATAAGAATAGAGGATGACATTTTAATAACCTCAAAAGGACCTGAAAACTTATCAAGATTAGCTCCTAGAAAATGGGAGGAGATTGAAGAAATCATGAAACTTGATAGCGCTCTAGATTCATTTATTTTGCCAGAAATCAACTAGTTTAATAAGATTGATTTAAATTCCTGGAAATTTTTCACGTTCAATGCCTTTTTTTTCTTAGATAATATTCCTTTTAATTGGGGAGGTAGTTTAATTATTGTTTTGGTTTCGTTTTCTACAACTTCTCTAAATTTAATTGGGTGAGCTGTCCCTAAGAAAACACCTAAATAATCAGAGTTTTTGTTTTCTATAAATTTATTTAAGCCTAAATAGGCAATTGCACCATGGGGTTCGGTCGTATAATCAAACGAATGATATAAACTTGATATGGCATTTCTCGTTTGAACATCTGAAAATTTGTAACCACTAATATTTTTAATTAATTCTTTATAATTATTATTAAATATTTTCTCAATTCTTATAAAATTACTTGGGTCACCGACATCCATAGCATTCGAAATGGTTTCTTGGGAAGCTTTAGGAGAATAAACACCGGTATCTAAGTATTTTGGGACTACATCGTTTATATTTGTGCTTGCGATAAAATGATCAATTGGCAAACCCATTTTTTTAGCAAGTATTCCAGAACATAAATTTCCAAAATTTCCACTCGGAACAGAAAATATTAATTTTTTGTTCAGTTTTGACAGGCTTTTATAACAAATAAAGTAATAGAACATTTGCGGAAGCCATCTAGCAATATTAATTGAATTTGCAGAGGTAAGGTTCAAATAATTGTTAATTTGAAAATCCATAAAAGCATCCTTGACAAATCTTTGACAATCATCAAATGTCCCGTCAACTGAAATTGCCTTTATGTTTTTTCCGAGAGTTGTAAACTGTCTCTCTTGCAAATCACTAACTTTATTTTTTGGATATAAAACAACAACATCTATTCCTTCAATATCCATGAATCCATTAGCTACAGCACCTCCTGTATCACCAGATGTAGCAACCAAGACTGTGATTCTTTCATCATTTTTCAAAGTATGACTTAGGCATCTAGACATAAACCTTGCGCCAACATCTTTAAATGCTAGAGTGGGACCATGAAATAATTCAAGGGTATAAATATTTTTTGATAACTTAATAAGCGGGAAATTAAAATTTAAAGTACTTTCTATGATTCTCGATAAAGTATTTTTATCAATAGACTCACCAATATATGGTTTGATAATTTCTAGCGCAATATCATTTATACTCATTTTTACTATTTTTTGAAAAAATGATTTTGGCAGTGTTGGGATTGTTCTTGGAAAGAAAAGACCTTTATCCTCAGAAAGCCCTTTTTTTAGAGCCTCAGAAAAGGTTAACGAAATTTTTGTATTCTTCAGTGAATAGTATTTCATTTGGAAGAAATAATTTTAACCCCATTTGGATTAATTTTTGAAATATAACACTGAATTTCAATATTATGAGGAGTAAATACTTTTTTCATTTCATAAGCAACTTTATTTGCTACTTCACTTCCTTTAGTCAAGGCAAATACAGAGGGGCCAGAACCAGAAATTCCACACCCTAATGCTCCAGCTTCTATTGCTTTATTTTTTAAATTATAAAATTCAGGGATAAGTGATGACCTATGAGGTTCAACAATTTCATCAACTAAGCACTTAGAAATTAAATCATAATTATTTTCATAAAGTCCACTTATCATTCCTGCAAGATTCGCCCATTGCTTAATTGCTAATTCCATTGAGACATTCTCCTTTAAGACTTCTCTTGAATGAACAGTTTTAATTTCAATTTGCGGATGAATAATAACAGCAACAAGTTCATCAGGTACCGGCAATTTAATTACATCAATTGGATTAATCGAACGTGTGAGTGTAAAACCCCCATAAATTAGTGGAGAGACATTGTCAGGAATTGCTTTCCCACTGACAAATTTCTCACCATCCATAGCAAAATTTATAAGGTCATCTTTAGAAGCTGGATCTCCTAAGATTTTATTTGCAGCGAAAACTGCACCTGCTGAACTAGCTGCACTACTCCCAATACCACTGCCAGGCTTAATCCTCTTAGTTATCTCAATTTCAAAACCAAATTCAGATTGATATTGATTTAATAATGAATTAATTGCTATTCCTGCAACGTTTTTTTTAGGATCAGAAGTTAATTGATGCCCATCTATCTTGATAATCTGTATACCTTTTTGTTTTGATTTTCTTATAATCATTTCGTCTCCAATGCCATCTAAACAAAAGCCAAGCACATCAAAACCACAAGAAACGTTTGCTACACTTGCAGGGCAAAATACCTTAATCTCTTCCATCACTTCTTCCTATTCTTATTATATCAGCAAAAATACCAGAAGCAGTAACTTCTCCACCAGCTCCAGCGCCCTTAACAATTAATGGTTGATTTTTATATCTATTTGTATAGAATAAAACTATATTATCACTGCCCTTCAAATTATAAAAATCATGATCTTTTGAAATTTCTTTTAGACCAACACTAGCTTTTCCATTTTTTAAAGTAGCAACATATTTAAGTTTTGAATTTTTCTTCTCAGCGTTATTAAGAAGCTTATTAAAATAACTATCATTTTCTTTTAATGAATTAAAGAAGGATTCATTATCAGTGGTATCTAAACAATCTTTGGGTAAAAATGATTTATTTTCAATTTCATCAAATTCAATACTAATACCACTTTCACGAGCCAGAATTAAAATTTTTCTTGCTACATCAATACCTTTTAAATCTATTTTTGGATCTGGTTCAGTAAAGCCATTCTTTTGAGCAGTTTTAGTAACTTCATAGAAAGAAATACCCTTTTTGAAATTATTAAAAATGAAATTAAGACTTCCAGATAAAACGGCTTGGATTTCTAAAATTTGATCACCTGATGCTACAAGATTATTTAGGGTGTCAATTATTGGAAGACCTGCTCCAACATTTGTTTCGAAAAGAAAAGAACTGCCATATTTACGAGATATATTTTTTAAATTCAAATAATTATCTAATACATCTGCAGCAGCTATTTTATTACAAGTAACGACACCAATGCTATTTTTTAAATATCTTAAATATTCTTTTGCAATAGATTCACTTGCAGTATTATCTACAAATATGCTATTTCTAAGATTTAATTTAATCGCATGACTGAAAAAGGCTTCTTTGTCGGCAGACTCATTACTTTGATCTAATTCCCCTCCCCAATTAGAAAGATTGATTGGACTATTACTGAGAATCATTTTTCTTGAATTTGAAATACCAAGCACCCTTATTTTTAATCCTAAAAATTCACTAAGATAATTTTCCTGCATTTTTATTTGCCCTAATAACCTGCCACCAACATTTCCAACACCAATTATAAAGAGATTCAGTTGTTTAATTTGTGACTCAAAAAACTTTTCATGCAAAGAATTTATAGCTTTATTTAGATTTTTCTTATCAACAATAATTGATATGTTTCTTTCAGAGGCTCCTTGAGCAATTGCCTTTATATTTATATTATTATTTCCCAAGGTGCTAAATAACTTGCCACTTATTCCTTGGTGATTTTTCATTTCCTCACCTACAACAGCAATATTTACCAGATTCCTCTCGATACGAGAAGGACTAATTTCACCTGATGATATTTCGTGCGAAAATTTATTATCAATAGTTTTTCTTGCAATTTCATCACAATTAGTTCTTACGGCAACACATATAGAATGCTCTGATGAAGCTTGAGTAATCATGATTACATTTATGTTCTTTTCAGATAATGCTTCAAACATCCTTTTAGCAAAACCAGTTACACCGAACATTCCACTACCTTCAATATTTATAAGACTAACATCATCAATATGACTAATACCTTTAACAACAACTTCATTGCTGGAAGATTCTTCACTTATTTTTGTTCCGAGATGTTTTGGATTGAAGGTGTTTTTAATTAATAAAGGTATTTTTTTGTTTATTAATGGTTGAATTGATGGTGGATATATAACTTTTGCCCCAAAGTATGAGAGTTCCATTGCCTCATAATAACTTATTTTACTTATCGGAACAGCTTGTTTTACTATCTTTGGATTAGCTGTATACATACCACTTACATCAGTCCATATTTCTAAAATATCTCCATTTAAATGATCCGTGATTATTGAGGCAGAATAGTCTGAACCACCTCTCCCTAGTGTTGTTATCTCATTATTATTGTCACTTGAAATAAAACCTGGAATTACTATGATTCTTTCTCTCTTTGATTTAAAATGTTCATAAATTTTTTTACCTGTAAGCTCATTATCTAAAATTTGAACCCCATCTTCTAATTTTGTCTTTATAAATAATCGAGAATCCATATGTTGAGATATAATTCCATTATGATTAAATATTTCATTAATTATATAACTAGAAATTATTTCACCATAACCGGAAACAGTTGAGAGATTTTTATTGGTTATTTCTTTCCATAAAGAAATTGAATCTAACAATGATTCTATCTCGTTTAAATGTTTTTTTACAAAACTTATTGATTTACTTTGGTATTCAAGAGGAATACACTTTTTTATCGGCTCAAGATTTATTTTTTCAATTTCTAATAGCAATGATTTATAGTCATTCTTTTTTTGACTTTTTGCAAATTTTAAGCAATTTAATAATAGGTCTGTTACGTTTCCTATAGCTGACACTACTATGCAAAGCTCATCAGTGTTATTTTTTATAATTTCAATAACATTTGAAATAGATTTTGAGTCAGCGATTGATGAACCTCCAAATTTTAGTACTTTCATTTAAAAAAAAATTCTGAATTAATGAGTCGTTTTATCAAAATTATTAATTGATAAAAAATAAATATTTATGAAATACAAATTAAAAGTTCCCCCCCATGGGGGTATTTGATAAAAGTGATGTATTCAAAGAGCTTGAATCTCTTGAAAATGAGAAAAATGAATAATTTGTCACCAAATCTGCATTAAACATGGGAGCAAAAGTATTATAAATGATTTAAAATTCACAGTTTAAGCTCCAATTCTTTTTTTTCTGACAATAAAATTTAATTTATCTTCTCCTTTTTTGTGATCTAGAAGAATATTATCTCCTTCCTTTATTTTATTGGCAACAACATTTTCGGCTAATAGATCTTCAATGTAGTTTTGAATTGCTCTATTCAATGGTCTCGCTCCATATTTTCTATCATAACCTTTTTCTATAATAAAATCTTTTGCATTTTTTGAAAGATCTAGTCGGTAGCCAATTTTATTTATTCTAGTGAATAATTTGTTTAGCTCTAAATCAATAATTTTCCCAATTTCTTTCTTCTCTAGTGTGTTAAAAATAATTACATCATCAATTCTATTTAAAAACTCAGGTGAAAATGTTTTTTTAAGAGCATTTCTGATTAAGTTTCTTTCAATTTCAGGAGCTTGGGCTTTTCTTGTTGAGGTTTCAAAGCCAACTCCAGAGCCGAAATCTTTTACCTCTCGAGCACCAATATTTGATGTCATTATTATAATTGTATTTTGAAAATTAATTTTTCTTCCTAAACTATCAGTGAGAAATCCATCATCTAGAACCTGTAATAGCATATTAAAGACATCTGGGTGAGCTTTTTCAACTTCATCCAATAATATTACAGAATATGGCCTTCTTCTTACCTTTTCACTTAATTGACCCCCTTCTTCATATCCAACATATCCAGGAGGAGCTCCAATTAATCTAGAGATTGCAAATTTTTCCATATACTCACTCATATCAACTCTAATAAGATTTTCCTCCGAATCAAAAATTTCTTTAGCCAGTATCTTTGCTAGATGGGTCTTACCGACACCAGTGGGTCCAAGAAATATAAAAGAGCCAATTGGTTTTTCTGGGTTTTTAAGACCTGCTCTATTTCTTTGTATTGCTTTAGAAACTTTTGATACTGCCTCACTTTGACCTATTATCTTATTTTCAATAGAACTTGATAAGTTGTTTAATTTGTTTTTTTCACTCTTTACAATTTTAGTGACAGGTATATTAGTTATCATTGAAACAACATCTGCGATATGGTCTTCATCAACTGATATACGATTCATTTTTGATTCCTCTTGCCATCTTTCCTGAGCTTCATTTAATTTTCTTTCAACTCTTTTTTCGTCATCACGAAGTTTTGCAGCTTCCTCATATTTCTGTTTTCTTACTACTGAATTTTTCTCATCTCTAACTTTGTCAAGCTCCTCTTCAAGCTTTATAATTTCTTCTGGGACATCCATATTATTAATATGTACTCTTGAACCAGCTTCATCTAGCGCATCAATTGCTTTATCAGGAAGATATCTGTCAGTAACATATCTATCTGTTAAATCTACACAAGCTTCTATAGCTTTTTCTGAATATACTACGTTGTGATGATTTTCATATCTCTCTTTTATATTCTTAAGAATTTCTAAGGTTTCCTTAACAGTTGTTTCTTCAACAAGTACTTTTTGAAATCTTCTTTCCAGCGCACCATCTTTTTCTATATTCTGTCTATATTCATCAAGAGTTGTGGCACCTATGCATTGAATTTCTCCTCGCGCCAATGCAGGTTTAAACATATTGGATGCGTCTAAACTTCCAGTAGCTCCTCCAGCACCTACAATTGTATGAATTTCATCGATAAATAAAATTACATTATCATTCTTTTCTAGTTCGTTCATTAAAGCTTTCATTCTCTCCTCAAATTGCCCACGATATTTTGTTCCTGCAACAAGGCTGGCTAAATCAAGTGAAACGACACGTTTTCCATATAGAATCCTTGACACTTCTTTATTTATTATTCTAAGAGCTAATCCTTCAGCAATAGCTGATTTTCCAACACCTGGCTCTCCAATTAAAAGTGGATTATTCTTTTTTCGTCGACTAAGAATTTGAGAAACCCTCTCTATTTCTTTTTCTCTTCCTATTACAGGGTCAAGCTTGTTTGATTGAGCTAATACAGTTATGTCACGGCCAAAATTATCTAATACAGGAGTCTTAGATTTAGTAGTTCCTCTAGATTCTGAGGATGAAATAAATGGATTTTCTTTTGGTTGATCTTCTTTTTCATCTGAAAAAGTAGACGAAGAAGGTAGATCTTCATAGTCATCACTAGCCAACATTAATTTAAATTGCTCCTTTACAATTTCATAATCGACATTTAAGTTTAAAAGTAATTTTGTAGTAGGATCATTTTCATTCCTTAGTATACAAAGTAAAAGGTGAACAGTATTTATCAGTTCACTCTGAAATAGTTTAGCTTCTAGAAAAGTTGTTTTTAAGGCACGTTCAGCTTGGCGAGTTAAATGAAGGTTCTTTTTATGATTAATTTCACTTGTGTTTTCAATTGAAGAAGGATTTAAAATTTCAATTTTTTTCCTTAGATCCTCTAAATTTAAATCTATTGATTTTAATATTGATATTGCTTTTCCTTCACCATCTCTTAAAATCCCTAACATAAGGTGTTCTGTCCCAATGAAAATATGCCCCAATCTTAAAGCTTCTTCTTTGCTATAAGAAATCACATCTTTAACTCTTGCTGAAAAATTATCATCCATATAAAACTCCCTTAATAAATTGAATCAAAATTTATTCGCTGCTAATTGACAAAAAAAATATCATTTAGAAAAATAGTTTACAAAAAAAATGCATCATTTTTTTTAGAATTAGATGTTAATAAAATAGTTAATAAAGGATTTAGCGATGAGAATTAAATCCTCTCTATTAAGTTAATTTAGCATTAAAATAACATAAAGATTATGACCGGAGATGATAGATTAATACCTATAAACATAGAAGATGAAATGAAATCATCCTACATTGATTATTCAATGTCTGTAATTGTTTCAAGAGCACTGCCAGATGTAAGAGATGGTTTGAAGCCAGTGCACAGAAGAGTTCTTTTTGGCATGTATGATATGGGTATAAGATCAAATTCTTCATACAAAAAATCTGCAAGAATAGTTGGAGAGGTTATGGGTAAATATCATCCCCATGGCGATAGTTCTGTATATGACTCAATGGTGAGGATGGCTCAAACTTGGAGTCTTAGATATTTATTAGTTGATGGTCAAGGTAATTTTGGTTCTGTTGATGGAGACAGTCCTGCGGCTATGAGGTACACGGAAGCTAGAATGCAAAAAATTTCTGAAGATCTATTAGCAGATATTGATAAAGATACTGTTGACCTTCAATTAAATTTTGATGACAGTTTAAAAGAGCCAACCGTTTTACCAAATAGAATACCAAATTTATTAATTAATGGGGCTTCAGGAATTGCAGTGGGAATGGCTACTAACATGCCGCCTCATAATCTAACAGAAGTTATAAATGGAATTACAATGTACATTGAAAATAGTGATGTAACCATTGAGGAACTAATGCAGGAAATAAAAGCACCAGATTTTCCCACCGGTGCAATTATATATGGCTATGAAGGTATTAGAGATGCTTTTTTAACAGGAAGAGGCAAAGTAGTAATGAGAGCTAATGCTAATATTGAATCAATAAATGATCGTGAGTGTATAGTTGTTACTGAGATCCCTTATCAAGTAAATAAGGGAGAAATGATCAGAAAAACAGCAGAAATGATCAATGATGGTAAAATTGAAGGTATAAGTAATATTCGCGATGAGTCAGATAGAAAAGGGATGAGAGTTGTTTACATACTTAAACGTGATGCTATTCCCAACATAGTACTTAATAAACTTTTTAAATTTACGCCTCTCCAATCCTCGTTTAGTGTTAATAATATTGCCTTAGTAAACGGGAGACCTAAACTTTTAAATCTTAAAGAACTAATTCATCATTTTGTTACCCACAGACATGATGTTGTTGTTAGAAGAACCAAGTTTGAACTAAAAAAGGCTGAGGAACGGGCTCATATATTAGAAGGTCTAATTATAGCTTCAGATAACATTGATAATGTTATCAAAATTATTAGGGCTTCCTCCGATGCTGATCAAGCAAGAGAAAAGTTGATTAAGACATATAAGCTAAGTGAAATTCAAGCAAAGGCGATAGTTGAAATGAGACTTAGACAGCTTACTGGACTTGAGCAAGATAAATTAAGAACCGAACACGAGGGATTAATCATTACTATAGCAGATCTTAAAGATATTTTAGACAAAAAAGATCGTCGTATGGATATAATTAAGGATGAACTTATAGAGGTTAAAGAAAAATATGGAGATGAAAGAAGATCTAAGATTGATTATGCAGGTGGCGATTTTAGTATAGAGGATATGATACCTAATGAAAAAGTTGTAATTACTATTTCTCATGCTGGATATATAAAGAGAACACCTCTTTCTGATTACAAAATTCAAAATAGAGGTGGTGTTGGCGCTAAAGCATCTACAACTAGAGACCAAGATTTTCTTGAATACTTATTTGTAGGGACTAATCATCAGTATATGTTATTTTTTACTCAAAAAGGTAAATGCTTTTGGATGCGTGTTTTTGAAATACCAGAGGGATCAAGAACATCAAAAGGTAGAGCGATACAAAATTTGATAAGTATAGAACAAGAGGATCGTGTAAAGGCCTTTATATGCACTCAAGATTTAAAGAATGAGGATTATATAAATAGCCATTATGTTATTATGGCTACAAAAAAAGGTCAAGTCAAAAAGACTTCTCTTGAAAAGTATTCTAGACCAAGAGCCAATGGTATTAATGCGATTACAATTAGAGAAGATGACGAACTTCTTGAAGCAAAGCTCACGAACGGAAATAGTCAGATTTTTTTGGCTGTAAAATCTGGAAAGGCTATCAGGTTTGAAGAAAGCAAAACCAGGCCTATGGGAAGAAATGCATCAGGAGTAAGAGGCATAAGGCTTGCTAATGAAAGTGATGAGTTAGTTGGTATGATTTCTGTTAATGATATGGATACAAATATTCTAGTAGTTTCACAAAATGGTTATGGTAAAAGATCAAATATTGAAAATTATAGAATGACAAATAGAGGAGGAAAAGGCGTAAAAACAATTTCTGTAACTGAAAAAACAGGTGATCTAGTTACCATTAAAAATGTCACTGATTTAGATGATCTTATGATTATTAATAAATCTGGAATTGCAATACGTATTGCAGTATCAGATTTAAGAGTTATGGGAAGGGCTACCCAGGGAGTGAAACTAATAAATATTAAGGAAAATGATTCTATTGCAGCTGTTGCAAAGGTTATGAAAGATGACGAAGAGGTGGAGGATGTAAATGAAATTGAAGTTGAAGATGGGACAATTGTAAAATAATTATAAATTTGCTGTATGACTAGGATTTATTTTATAATTATTCTTCTTATCTCAACGCTCAGCTTTGCTCAAAAGAAAGAATTGAGAAAAGCCCAAAAACTTTTTAGCGAAGGAAAGATTGATGAGTCTTTAAAAATGCTTGAAGAGAGTGATGCTCTTTTTGATACTGCGGACGACAAAACATTGGCAAGTTATAGCCTTCTTCTTGCTAAAATTGCCAGATCTAATTCAGAATTTCAAAAAACATTTGATTTTTTATTTCCAATTATGAACTCTCCTTCTGTTAAAGATGATGTTTCTATTGAATTAAGTGAATTAACAAACGATATAATAAAGAGTGCAATTGAAGACAGTGAGAAAAAGGAATATTCTGCTTCTACAAAAAAACTTTTTTTAGCCTATTCTATATCACCAGAGACAAATAGTGATTATTTATATTTTGCCTCATCTGGTGCTGTTAATGCAAAAGATTATGATCTAGCTTTAGAGTACTATTTAATGCTAGAGAAAATTAAGTATCAAGGTGTTGTGACCAAATACTATGTTACTGAGCTTGAATCTGGAAATGAAATTGAAGTTCAAAGATCTGAATATGATCTTTATAAAAAAACTAAGCAATACAAGGACTTTAGAGAAGAAAAAACTGAATCTAAATTCCCGGAAATTGTAAAAAATATTGCACTCATTTATGCTCAGAAAGGGGATAATGAAAAAGCTTTTAATGCAATTAAAAGTGCAAGGCAGGAAAACCCAAATGATATAAATTTGATTTTAACTGAAGCAAATATCTACATTGAATTGGATGAAAAAGAAAAGTTTGGACATTTAATGAATGAAGCAATTGCAATGGATCCAAATAATGGTAATTTATATTACAACTTAGGGGTCGTTACAAAAGATCTAGGAGATGTAAATTTAGCTCGAGAATATTATGAAAGAGCTATTGAGTTAGATCCTAAACTAGAAAACGCATATTTAAATTTGGTGTCCTTAATACTTGAAGGAGAAACAACAATTGTGGAAGAAATGAATAATTTAGGCACTTCAAGATCTGAAAATGCTAGATATGATGTCCTTAAAAAGGAAAGAGAAGATTTGTATCGAGAGTGTATACCGATTCTTGTTAATATTATTAACATTGATAAAAATAAAGAAGCTATTAGAACTCTAATGAATATATATGGAACCCTGGGAGATACAACTGGGTTTAAATCTATGAAGGCTTTACTTGAAGAGTAGTCTATATAAATTCCCTTTTATTAAATTTACAGTTCAATCTTTATTAGATGATTAAAATCCTTTGGAACTTTCTTATAAAAAATAGAGACCCAATCTATAAGATATTTTTAATCATAAGTTGCAGCCTTTTATCTGTGTATTTTTTTCCTAGTGGGGGGAAGTTTAAATATAACTTTCAAAAAGGGAGACCTTGGCAATATAATACCTTATATGCACCATTTGATTTTGCTATATTAAAATCTGAAGAGGAATTAGAATCTGAAAAACAGGAAATTTTAAATCAAAATAGTAATTATTATCGCTATGAGAATAATGTTTTTGATGAAGTTAAATTGTCTTATCAAAATAATTTTTCAAATTTCATTTTATTAGCAGCGTCTGATGTTAGTTATATAGAAACATATAATTATGGATTGGATCTAATTAACCAAATATACTCTAATGGGGTTGTCCCTTTAGGACATGAAAATAAAGGGAATAGTATTGTTTATTTAATTAAAGGTAATACAGAAAAAAGTATAGACGCTAGAAGCTTTTTTAAAATAGGAGATTTAAAAAATTGGCTAAATGAGAAAATAAACGATGAGTTTTTTTATGAGTTTACGGATTCATTTTATTCTCTTTTCTTTGAAATTATTCAACCAAATATAGTTTTTGAAAAAGAGTTTACTGAAGACATCCTTCAATCTTCCCTGAGCAGTATTTCTCCATACAGGGGTATGATTCCAGAGAATTCAATTGTAATATCAAAGGGGGAGATTGTAATGGGTGAAAACCTACAAATTTTATTATCACTTCAAGAAGAATTTGAATCGCAGCTTTGGACTGAATATAGTTATTACTGGATAATTTTAGGTTATTCAATTCTTGCGATAATTACATTTTTAACTCTAATGCTTTTTATCTATAATTATCGTTCTGAATTATATTTGAATAATAAAAAAGTTACTTTTATTTTCCTAAATGTAGTTGCAGTTATTTCTTTAACAACACTAGTTGTTAACTTTAACACTGATTATACTTACGCAATTCCAATCTGTATACTGCCTTTAATTCTTAAAACTTTTTTTGATCCTAGATTAGGTCTTTTTGCACATGTAATTGCAATTTTAGCTCTTGGATTTATTGTTCCAAATAGTTTTGAATTTGTTTTTTTACAGATAATTGCAGGAATTATAATAATTCAATCAGTTACTCAACTTCAAAATAGAGCTAATTTATTCATCACAGTCGGGCAAATAGTTTTAATTTATATTGTCGGATACATTGCATTTACCCTAATTAAAGAGGGTAGTATAAGTGAAGTAAATCCTAGTGTTATCGGTTTGTTTTTAATCAACGGCCTTTTGACTTTATTTGCTCAACCACTCATATATCTTTATGAAAAGATATTTAATTTAGTTTCTGATGTATCGTTACTAGAGCTTTCAGACACAAATTCGCCCTTATTGAAAGAGTTGTCAAATAAAGCTCCTGGAACATTTCATCATTCACTTGAAGTTGCTAATTTATCTGAAACAGCTGCCAGTGCAGTTGGCGCAAACACTCTTCTTGCTCGAGTTGGCGCCCTTTATCATGATATTGGAAAAATTAATAATCCAAGTTTTTTTAGTGAAAATCAAACGAGTAGATATTCTCCACATAAAAAACTTTCTGCAATTGAAAGTGCTAAAATAATTATTGATCATGTAAGTGATGGTGTTTTAATGGCGAAGAAGAATAAATTGCCTAATAGAGTTATTGATTTTATAAAAACTCACCATGGGACTAGTAGAGTTTATTATTTTTATAAAAAAGCTATCGATAATAAAAATTTGCAATTTGAAGAGAATGATTTTCAATATCCTGGGCCTAAGCCTTTTTCGAAAGAAACTGCCATACTGATGATGGCTGACTCAGTTGAAGCAGCATCCAAAAGTTTAAGAGATCCTGACATCAATCAAATAAGTGATTTTGTTAATTCAATCATTGACAAGCAAGTTGAAGAAAAACAGTTTAGTGAGTGTCAAATTACATTTGCTGATATAGAAACAGTTAAAAGAGTTTTAATTAAAAAATTAATTAATATTTACAATTTAAGAATTGAATATCCTAAATGATTTTCTGTTCTATAATCTTCTGCTTGTTTAATTTTTTAATAAAGACTAAATTGCAATCCATTTTTAGAGGAGGGGTGCCAGAGTGGTAATGGAGCAGATTGCTAATCTGTCAACGTGTAAGCGTTGCCTGGGTTCGAATCCCAGTCCCTCCGCAACTATCTCTGAAAGCCCTATAAATACTAGGGATCATCTTTTTTAGAGATCAATTATTTTGAAAAAGTAGGGGTTTGAAATTTTTTATTGGTTATACTTTAATAACTTTCGTATAAAATTTTAATATCTCGAATTATGAAAAAATATTTTTTCTTACTCTTTTTACTTGCTTCCTTAATCGTTCATTCCCAAAATGAAATCATTGATAATATTGTGGATGAGGCCAAGAACAATTCTCAATTGGAACAGTTGGCACATGAACTATTAGATGTCATTGGCCCTAGATTGGTTGGAACTCCTCAAATGAAAAACGCTCATGATTGGGCAGTTAATAAATATAATTCTTGGGGAATTCCCGCAAGAAATCACCAATGGGGTGAGTGGAGAGGCTGGGAAAGAATATCAACTCATATAGATATGTTAGAGCCAAGGAAAAGATCATTAACTGGAATGCAATTAGCATGGAATCCTTCTACTTCAAAAAGCGGGATTGAAGGTGAAATAGTAATAATGCCAGAATTCGAAGATAAAAATTCCTTTAATTCCTGGTTAGAAACTATCGAGGGAAAAATTGTATTAACATCTATGCCTCAACCAACTGGGCGCCCTGATTACAATTGGGAAAAACATGCAACTCCTGAATCCTTTGAAAGGATGAAAGCTCAAAGAGATGAAATGTCTAATAAATGGAGAAAAAATTTACAAAATGCTGGTTTTGAATGGAGGCTTAATAATAGTGTTTTTGAAGAAGCAGGTGCTGCAGGATTAATTTCTAGTAATTGGGCAAAAGGATTTGGAGCAAACAGAATTTTTAGTGCAGGAACAAAAAAAATTCCTCACATTGATTTAGAACTAGAAGATTATGGAATGCTATATAGGATGGCGCAATATGGAAATATTCCAAAAATTAAAATAGTAGCTATTTCCAAAGAACATGGAATCGTGCCAACTTTTAATACAATTGCACAAATTAAGGGAGTTGAAAAGCCTGATGAGTATGTTATTTTATCTGCTCATTTTGATTCTTGGGACGGAGGAACTGGAGCAACAGATAATGGAACAGGAACTCTTGTGATGATGGAAGCAATGAGAGTTTTAAAAGCCATCTATCCAAATCCAAAAAGAACAATTCTTGTTGGCCATTGGGGTAGTGAGGAGCAAGGGTTAAATGGATCCTTAGCTTTTGTTGAAGATTTTCCAAAGATTGTTGAAAATACTCAGGCGGTATTTAATCAAGACAATGGAACAGGAAGAGTAGTTAATATAAGCGGGCAAGGATTCTTGCATTCTTATGATTATGTTTCAAAATGGCTAAGACCGGTTCCAAAAGAAATCACAAAATATATTAAGACAACTTTCCCTGGATCTCTGGGAGGAGGAGGATCAGATTACATGTCATTTCTTGCCGTCGGGGTCCCTGCCTTTAACTTAAGCTCACTAGACTGGTCTTATAGAGATTACACTTGGCACACCAATATAGATACTTACGACAAGATAGTCTTTGATGATGTGAGAAGCAATGTAATTCTTACAGCGATTCTTGCATATATGGCAAGTGAAGATGAAGAAAAAGCTTCTAGAGAAAAAGCAGTGTTGCCAATTAATCCTAGAACAGGAAAACAAATGATATGGCCCGCTAAGAGGTATCCAAAAAGAAAGGGAGAAATTGGGAGAGAATCTAGGGCATCAGAAGGAAGCCAAAGAGGTCGCCGTGGTCCTCCTAGAAGATAAACCAAAATTCATATCCTAATTTTAGGACGAATTCTTTAGAAGGTAAATACACTTCAAAATTAATAACTCCACGTCCCTCTGCAATATAGTCTAAGAGCATCAATTTTTAAATAATTTTCCCTTAGCTATTTTAATATCATTAATAATCCTTATTAATAATACTATTTTCACTATATTGAAACGATAACAATCTCAAATTGAAAAAAATGAAAAAATATATTATAATTTTAATTGGGTTTCTAACATTTTCATCATGTGGTGCTGATCAGGCTACAGTAGATAAGATGACAAGTGAAATGTGTGAAGCTTTAAATGGAGTAGACACAAGCGATCTTTCTTCTTTGATGGACGCCGCTATTGCAATGATGGATGTTACGTCTAAAGAGGATGAATATAGCTCAGTTTCTCAAGCACAAATGGAGTCAGCTATGAAAGAGAAGTGTCCTGATAGTTGGAAAGTTTTCGAGGAAATTTTAGCTATGGGCGAATAATTGAAACCCCGAAAGGGGTTTTTTTATTTTTGCAAATCTTATCATTTAATCATTTTTCTATATGCCGTTATTGATTGTATTACTATCAATAAGTTTTCTCTTTATTCTTATATCACTAGTAAGATTAAATGCATTTATTTCATTCATAATTATCTGTCTTTTTGTAGGTCTTTTTCAGGGTATGATACTTGACGACATTATTTTATCTATTCAAAAAGGAATAGGTGACACCCTTGGATTCTTAGTCATGATCTTGGGTTTTGGAGCTATGCTTGGTAAATTAGTTGCTGATAGTGGAGCTGCTCAAAGAATCACGACTAAACTTGTTTCAAATTTTGGTTTGAAGTATATTCAATTCGCATTAGTTTTAGCAGGTTTTATAGTAGGGGTCCCAATGTTCTACTCTGTTGGTTTTGTTATTCTAGTTCCATTGGTGTTTACAATTGCAACATCAACTGGTCTACCATTAATTTATGTAGGCCTACCAATGCTAGCGTCTCTATCTGTTACCCATGGATTTTTACCTCCCCATCCAGCCCCCACAACTATAGCCTCAATGTTCAATGCTGACATTGGAAAGACATTGCTTTACGGTGTTATAATTGCTATACCAACTATTATAATTGCAGGGCCATTGTTTTCAAGATCAATTAAACACATTAAAGCATCACCATTAAAAGAATTCTATAACCCTGTGGTTATGAGTGATGAAGAGATTCCTAGTATGACAATGAGCACTCTGACCGCTTTATTTCCTGTTATACTAATAATGATTTCCTCATTTATAGAAAACTTTATTTCAGAGAATTTTATTTTTAAAGAGGTAATTATTTTTATTGGAAACCCAGTAATTGCGATGTTAATTTCAGTTTTAGTTGCAATATATACATTAGGAATAGCTAGAGGAGCTAAGATTGATAATATAATGCATTCAATATCTGAATCTATTTCTAGCATAACTATGGTTCTACTAATTATAGCAGGTGCAGGTGCGTTAAAACAGATTCTTATTGATAGCGGGGTTAGTGATTATATTGGTCTTTTGTTAAAAGAATCAAATTTACCTCCACTTATTTTAGCATGGTTAATTGCAACTGTAATGAGGGTTTGTGTTGGTTCAGCTACAGTTGCTGGTTTGACTGCTGCTGGAATTGTTCTTCCGCTAATAGGAATGACTGATGTAAGCCCAGAATTAATGGTTTTAGCTATTGGCTCAGGTAGTTTGATGCTTTCTCATGTAAATGACGCTGGATTTTGGATGTTTAAAGAGTATTTTAATCTATCAGTCAAAGACACTCTATCTACATGGACCGTTATGGAGGGAATTGTTGGATTAATGGGATTGACAGGTGTTTTAATATTAAATATATTTGTTTAAATTTTCAATATGAATGAATTACCAACAAATAGAATTGAATCATTAGGGTTAAAACTTCCTCCTGCACCAAAGCCAGCTGGTGTATATAGACCAACACTTTTAGTTGATAAATTTTTATATGTTTCAGGACAAGGTCCCATTAAATTAGATGGTCATCTAATTAAAGGTAGAATCGGCAAAGATCTTGATCTTGAACAGGGAAAATTAGCTGCCAGGCAAGTTGGTTTAACAATGCTGTCTTCGATTCAAAGTCATTTTGGAAGCATCGATAAGATTAAGCGAATTATAAAAGTTTTAGGTATGGTTGACTGTACTGCGGATTTCACTAAACAACCTCTTGTTATAAATGGATTTAGTGAGTTAATGGTTGATGTTTTTGGAGAGGAAAATGGAGTTGGAGTTCGAAGTGCAGTAGGAATGACTCTCCCTCATGGCATACCAGTTGAAATAGAAGCTATGTTTGAAATACATTAAATGACCATGAAATATAAATGGTTTGAAATTAATAGTCCAGAAGAAGTAATTTCTCCTTCACTGCTAGTTTTCCCTAAAAGAATAGAGGAGAACATTAAAATTATGATTAACATCTCAGGGGATGTAAAGAAATTACGGCCCCATATTAAAACTTATAAAATAAAAGAAATCATTCAACTTCAGATTGATTACGGCATAAATAAGTTTAAATGTGCCACTATAGCTGAGGCTGAACTTTTAGCAATGTGTAAAGTAAAAGATGTCCTTCTTGCCATTCAGCCCGTTGGAAGTAATATCAACAGATTATTTAATTTAATTAAAAAATATCCTAACTGTAAATTTTCAACTATTGTTGACAGTAAAACTATAATCGATGAGATTGCTTCACAAGCTTCTAAAAATGAAACTGTAGTACCCATATTTCTAGATATAAATAATGGAATGAATAGAACCGGAGTAACTCCAGATGATAAAGCAATTGATCTTTACATTAAAATTTTAAAAAACAAAAACTTAATTGCCAATGGTCTTCATGTCTATGATGGACATATACGCCACTCTAATTTTAATTTAAGAAAAACAGAATGTAATAAAGATTTTGATAAAGTTGAGAAATTGATTAATAATCTTAAAAATTCTAATATTAACATTAAAACTGTAATTGCTGGTGGGACACCAACATTTCCAATTCATTGTAAAAGAAAAAATGTTGAAGTTAGTCCAGGAACATCACTGCTCTGGGACGAAAGATATGGAAGCTTGTTTAAAGATTTAGATTTTTTACCAGCTGCAGTTCTTTTTGGAAGATTAATTAGTAAACCAAAAAGTAATTTAATCTGTTTTAATTTGGGCCATAAGTCTGTTGCTGCCGAAATGGAATTTCCTAGACTAAAATTTCTTAATTACAGTGAAACTAATCAAATAGGACAAAGTGAGGAACATCTAGTTGTAGAATGTATAGATAGTAGCAAGTATAAAATTGGAGATATATGCTATGCAATTCCTCAGCACGTTTGTCCAACAGTTCCAAAATACAACAAGGTTATGACTGTTGAGGATAACGAGGTAACAGGTAGTTGGAAAGTAATTGCACGAGATTATAAAATTAACATTTGACTATTTATCTTTAATATATTATTCTATTAAATAACTAATGTTTATAGTTGATTCACATCTTGATTTATCAATGAATGCCATTGAATGGAATAGAGATTTAACCTTAAGTGTTGAGCATATCCGAAATAGCGAATCAGGTATGATTGATAAACCTGATAGGGGCAATAATACCGTTTCACTTGATGCTATGAGGAAAGGTAATATTGGTTTATGTGTTGCTACTCAAATAGCTGGATGTGTAAAAGGAAATGACCTTCGAGGCTGGGACTCAAGTCATCAAGCTTGGGCTCAAACCCAAGGTCAATTAGCTTGGTACAAAGCTATGGAAGAGTTAGGGCAAATGCGTCAAATAAGATCCCTTAGTGATTTAAATAACCATCTAGATCTTTGGATTAAACAGGGTAATAATCAAGCGATTGGATATATACTTAGTTTAGAGGGAGCAGATTCAATCATTGATATGCAAACATTAGAAAATTCATATCAACAAGGATTAAGAGCTATTGGTCCTGCTCACTATGGAAAAGGTATATATGCTCATGGGACAAATTCAACTGGAGGAATTGGGCCAAAAGGAAAAGAGCTACTTAAAAAAGTTGATGAGCTGGGTTTAATATTAGATGTTACTCATTTGTGTGATCAAAGTTTTTGGGAAACCATTAATATTTACAATGGAATTTTATGGGCTAGTCATAACAACTGTAGAAAACTTGTTGATCACGAGCGTCAGTTTTCAGATGATCAAATTAAAGAATTAATAGATCGAGAGTCATTTATTGGAGTAGCATTAGACGCTTGGATGCTTGTTCCAAATTGGAGAAGAGGGGTTTCTTCTCCTGAATCAGAAAATGTTAATTTAGAAAATGTAGTTGACAATATTGATCACATTTGTCAGCTTTCAGGCAATACACTTCATGTAGGAATTGGATCAGATTTAGATGGTGCATTTGGAAATGAACAATGTCCAAGAGATCTTGACACTATAGCTGATCTTCAAAAAATTTCTGGAATTTTAAAAACAAGAGGTTACTCTCAAATAGATATTGAAAATATAATGAGTGAAAATTTTATAAGATTTTTAAGACAAAACTGGAAATAACAGATATGAGTATTTTAAATAAGATTATCGATAATAAAGTTATAGCTGTTATCAGATCAACTACTAGTGATGATTTATCCCCATTTATTGATGTTATTGTTGAATCAGGCATTAATTCAATAGAAATTACTTTAACTACGCCAAATGCATTATCTATTATTAAGCGATTGAAACGTAATTATAAAAGTTCAATACTCCTAGGAGCTGGAACAGTTACTAATCTTGATAGCGCAAAAAAAGGCTTAGATGCAGGAGCTGAATTTATTGTTTCACCCATATATAATATTGAAGTGATCAATTATTTGAAAAAAAATACATTTCCAATTATATCCGGGGCTTTTTCTCCAACAGAAATTTATAATTCCTATCATGCAGGTGTAGATATGATTAAAATTTTTCCTGCTAATCTTCTTGGCCTTGAAAACTTTAAAAGCATACAGGATATTATGCCAAATCTTCCTTTAATGCCCACAGGAGGTTTAACATCTGAAAATGCAAGAAATTGGTTAGATGCAGGGGCAGATGTTTTAGGTATTGGGAGTAGTTTACTTAATGATCAAATTGTGTCTAATAAAGATTATGATACATTAAAATTAAACTCACAAAAGATCTTAGAGTCAATTAAGTAAATTTAAAACTCTACCATTTTTTTAACCCAAGTAGTTTCTCTCCAAGGGAAGATAGATTTGCAGTTTTATATCTTTTTTGCTCCCAATTTCTTGGATCACCAGGGAAAGCATATCCCTTTGGAGCTATTCTATCTCTCCATGAAGAAATTCTCCATTTTTTAAGTTCATCATTTCCCTCTTCAGCAGGCATCATTGATATGTATTGGGCAATTCTGACTTTATCATTAGTTAAATTTGGTCTAATACCATGAGGTTGAACACTATGGAATATTAATAGATCTCCTGCCTCTAATGGAACCTTAATAATTTTATCTTCAAGACCACTAATATCTGGTTTAAAGAAGTCTCTATTTTTAGGTTGTGTTAATTTCCATTTATCAAAATTTTTAAAAAGCCAAGGGATGCACTGAAAACCACCCATGTTTTGATCTGTTTGATCAGCTAGAGCAATAACGCCTTGAACATTTTGTGGTTTAGTATCGGGGTCATAATCCCAATGAATAAATCCTTTGTACTCAAAACCTGGTCTAATTGGAAAATTAAGATTTGCACGGTCAATTGTAACCCATAATTTATCAGTGCCCCAAATATCAACAAAAGAGTCATAAATTCTCTTTTCCTGTCTATTACTCCATAAATGTGAATTATTATAAACTTCTACCATTCCAGTACCAGCTAATTCTTTCATCTGCATTTCAGCTCTAGGATTTGTGTACCATGTACTTTTGTCATTAGGATCTTTTTCCTCAAATTCCCATAGAAATGATGCTGTTTTAGCTGCCTGCTGCTTTGATATGGCGTTTTTGATTACGACATAACCATTTTCCTTCCAAAAGTTCCATTGATCTATACTTAGAACCCTTAGACTATCCTTATTAGCATGAGTCCTAAGTTTTACATCACTAGTCTTAGCAACAGATGGGTTTCCGGGAATATCATCATGATTATTGTACTTATTCATTCTCTGTAATCTTATATATAAATATATGGAAAAATAATGCTACCACCGATGATTGAAATTCTTCATTTGAGATTCATTTTTAAAATTTAAACCATGCATGCCAAATAAATCTCTTTGAGCTTGAATAATTACTGTAGGCAGTGATTTATTTGTAAATGATAAAAAGAAATTAAGTGATGATGAATGTACTGGTAAACTACAATTAAGCTTTATCGCAACAGAAAGTAGTTCTGATAGACTAGGTTGAAGCTTTTTTAGTTCTTTTACAACGTTTACATGAAGCAGGGGATGTTCAAATGATTTATTGGATAATATTTCAATCCAATCATTCATTAACTTAGATCGAATAATACATCCATTTGTCCATATTCTGGCAATTTCGGATAGATTCAAATCCCACTTGTATTTTACTGAAGCCTTTTGCAGTAAATTAAATCCAAGCCCATGATCAATTACTCTTGCAGCGGAGTAAGCTTTTTCTATTATCTTCTCATCAATTATTCCTTTATTTAAATTTATCTTATAAGTATCACTTGCCATTTTTCTCTCATCTGTCATTGAAGAAAGATATCTAAACATCAATGAAGAGGATAGAGTATCAAAAGGGACACCTATTTCTATTGAATTTATAAGTCCCCATGCACCAGTTCCTTTGTTTTCAGCTTTGTCATCTATTAGATCAATAATATGGGCTCCATTTATTTTAGTATCTAAAATTTTTGATGTAATCTCTAAAAGATAGCTGGACAAATTGCTTTTATTCCATTTCTTAAACACATTTGAGATCTTATCAATATTCATATTTAAATGAAATCTCATAAGATGGTATATCTCAGCAATTAATTGCATCTCGCCGTATTCGATTGCATTATGCACAGTTTTCACAAAGTGTCCAACCCCATCACTTCCTAAATAACTAGAACAAGGTTTTCCATTATTATCAAGTGCGGAAATTTTTTCAATGATAGGAGATATCATTTTGTAAACGTATTTATCTCCACTTGCCATAAATGAGGCGCCGTTTCTTGCTCCATAATGACCTCCAGAAATACCGATCCCTAAAAAATGAATTTTCTTCTGAGCTAAAAACTTTGACCTTCTCTGAGAATCAATAAAATAGGAATTGCCTAGATCAATAATAATATCTCCAGGATCTAAAATCATCATTAATTGAGTCAAAATTTCATCTGTTGGATGACCTGAATTTATCATCAGAAAAATTTTTCTAGGAGAGGTTAATGACCCTATAAATTCAGGTAAACTATTAAAAGGCATTAAATTATAATCCTTATTTTTATTTGCAAAATCACCAGCTACATTTTCTTCTTTTCCCTTAACTTCTCTATTGTATATAGATACTGAAAAGTCTTTTGTTGAAATATTTAGGGATAAATTTTTTCCCATTGTACCCATGCCAATAACTCCTAAGTCATTTGTTTTTGAAACTTTTTTTACGATTAGTTTTACTAACTCTTCTAATTCTACGTTAGAATCAACTCTAATTCCATATTCTGGGACTTCTAGTGTCTTAATTTGTGAATCTAGTAGAGTAGGGGAAATAAAGTGTTCTTTCCTTGACTCCAATCTTTTCTTTAGAGTTGAGATTGGTGATTGAAGCAAGATAAACTGCATTGGAATCTTCATGTCATCCATCAGTATTGATCGATAAGACTCTTTTAGAGCTGAGCAGGCAAGAATTGCAGATCCATCTTTTTGCCAAGATTCAATATTTTTTCGTAATATTTTAAGCCACGGTTTTCTATCGGAATCATTTAGTGGAATTCCGTTTTTCATCTTTTTAATATTAGATGACGGATGAAAGTCATCGGCATCATAAAAGGGTACTTTTAGTTTTTCGCTTAATAATTTCCCTACAGAAGTTTTTCCACTTGCTGTTACACCATAAACTAGGTATATCATTTAATTAATAACTTTATTTAAGGTAGTTATTTAAAAAAGTTAAAATCTTTTCATTGCCCTCGATTTGCTGATCTTTTTTAACAAATCCATGACCCGCATCATCAAATAAAAGATATTCAACATAAACGCCAGCTTTTCTAGCTTCATCTACAATTTCATCAGACTCAATTTGTAATACCCTAGGGTCATTAGCACCTTGTAGTACCATGATAGGGTTTTTTATATTCTTGGCATGAAATAATGGAGAAATATTGAATAGTCTTATCGAATCAGAAGAATAAGGATCACCCATCTCTTTGTAGAGTTGCTTTCTTGCCGCTTCCCAATAGGGAGGTATTGATTTTAATGTTCTAATCCAATTAGTTACTCCGTAGATATTTACACCAACTTTAAAAACATCTGGTTCAAATGTCATTGCAGCCATTGTCATAAATCCACCATAACTACCACCTATTATACCAATTTTTTCTGGATCAATATAATCCTGCTCCTCAAACCATTTTTTACCCCAGACACAATCTTTTAAATCTTTATCCCCGTGATTTCTATCATCTAGTGAATAAAAAGTCTTCCCATAACCACTACTTCCTCTGTTATTCACAGCAAGAATAGCGTATCCATGATTAACAAGATATTGAATCAAAGCACGATATCCAATGCGTGATTGTCCTCCCGGCCCACCATGAACCCATACAAGGGCTGGAACTTTATTTCTTTTGCTTGCTGTAATTGGTTTATATAAAATTGAAGGTATGTCTAATCCATCAAATGATTTATACCTGATTACTTCACCATTTACAAGATCTGAAGGGTTTACATTATTATTTAAATTTGAAGTAATTTTATTTAGTACCTCAGATTCTATATTGTAAGTATAAATATCCCCTGGTGAGTTTGAGCTTCCAGCATTAATTCTGACTATTTTTTCATCATCAGAAAAAGAAACAGAATTAATATTTAGATTTTCAATTCCTTTAAAATTGACAACTGAAGTATCCTTATTATTTCTTACAATTATTTTATTTTGCGCATCCTCATTAACAGTGATCACCGAAAATTTATCATTTTTAGTTAAAAAATGTCTCGTTACATCCCACTCGGTCTTATAAACTAGACTTCTTTTTCCAGATTTTATGTTATAAGACATTAAATAAAGAAATTCATTGTCATAATTTGTGCTGTAGTAATAATTTTCATCTTTTTTATCAAAGCCCTGACCCCAGAAATTTGATTCTTGATTGGATATTTCAATTTTTTCATTACTCTCTAGATCTAATAAATACATAAGATCAACATCTCTAGATGGTCTTTTAACCATGACAAGGTATTTGTCATTGTTTGATAGGGGGTAATAACTGTAACCCTCATTGTTTTCCATGATCATTTTTGATGATAAGTCATCCATTTTAAGCTTGTGCAGATCAAAATATTTTGGATTTCTAGCATTTGAGAGGAAATACATTTGCTTTTCATCTTGAGTCCATCCAAGAAATGAAGCCTTAGTGTTTTCGCCAGGAGTTAGATCAATTGATTCTCCATCTCTAATTAGGTATAGATGTGAATTCTCATTACCTCCTTTATCAGCTCTATAGATTATCTCACTTGTTAATGGCGAGTAGCCTACTGCAAAATAAGATTCCTCCACAGAATTTGTTATTTGAGTTTCCTCGAGCGAATTTAAATCAACTTCGTATAGATTAAAGACACCTGATTTATCAGATGCATAAAGTAATTTATTTGCATCTTTGGAAAAATAACCTCCAGAACTTCTGTTATTAGACATTAATGTCTCTATTGAATACTTTTGAATTTCTTTAACCTCTTGATTACAGGAGGTAATAAATAATAGAACTGCAATAAATTTGAATACT
>Ga0208766_1000168_pt1 | contig 34589 bp, 41 predicted proteins | sample ETN01SmetaG_3_FD_185792 | JGI IMG/M metagenome (GOLD analysis project Ga0208766, IMG submission 185792) | Marine microbial and viral communities from oxygen minimum zone, Eastern Pacific Ocean - ETNP2014F12-01SV263 (SPAdes) (version 2) | ecosystem: Environmental > Aquatic > Marine > Oceanic ... | reverse complement strand
ATATTCACCATTATCTGGATAGCCATAGCAGCTGCCATCATCTATTGTGGCATCTGGATCATAATTACTAGCATAGGGGTCAGTACAGCCTGATAGATCGAGATTAGGTACATGGTTACGGAGCTTTGCTCGAAGATTGATGTTATAACTATCCCCTATTGAGCCAGAATAACTTGCACCATCGCCTGAAAAGTAGGATCGGTAGGCCGGTGCAGTGAGTTTATCAAAAGAAATAGCATAGGTATGATCCACTATCTTATGGGTGACAAAGAATTCCTGTCCTGGCTGTATCGATACTGAGTCAATGGGTATGGAGTGCCACCCTGGACTATTTGCAGTGCCTGAGATCTCATATAATAGGTTTCCTGGTGCGCTACCGTCAAATGAATCATAAACATAAAGTACATAGGAGCTTTCACTATATCGAAACCCAATGTCAACCTCTGTCAGATAGCCATTTTGCTCTTCCGTGCTTGGATATTCAAATAGGACGCCTCCGTAATGGTCTTGTTCGGAAGAATATCCCCAACCCGAACCTGACATGCCGGCATGGTCATAAACGATCGGAATGCCCTTTTGAGACTCTAGTGATATGTCAGCTGACATCGTACTGGATGAGCCACTGATGCTTGTGACGACAATATCGGTTGCATCACCCGTATATCGATGAGAGTTTGGGTTCGAATTGCTTGAAAAATCAATGTTATTGGATGAGCCAGGAAATGGGTCACCATCATCTCCACGATTGACACCATTGTCCATGTCCGCATTGCCATCTGCAGCCTCCACATCAATGAACTTATGTAGGTGGTCATCATTCACAGGGCCTGAGCTCCAGCGATGCGATCCGTAGCGCCTATTCTCATCCACGTGGTATACCATGAGACCACTTGCGGGTAGACCCGCATCATAACCGGTCATCTGACGATTTTCGACCAAGAAATAACGGCTCCATTGATAATCATCTTCCCAAATCTTAAGCGCATAGGCATTGTTCTCTGCATCTGGTATGCTCAACCCTGATTGATCGTCATCCAGAACGACCGGATCGATCCAGCCCATCTCTTGCTTGCACCAAGCAGACATATGAGCAGGTGTATCTCCAGCCCAACCATTCCATGACCCACCGGCCATGAGGCACCAATTACCAATACCCTCAGAAGAGCCATTGCCATCATTCCGATCATAGAGGTCTGGAAGACCGAGAATATGTCCAAACTCATGGGCGTAGACACCCATGGGCCTGATGATATCGGTATAACAGTCTCCACCACCTGCCAACTCTGGTGCGACAAAGTAACTGCTAACGATGACATAGCCACCATTGGCAGAGGCGTCTCCAGTGGTATAATCATAGCTACCGAGACTGCTCATGTGCGGCCATAGATTATCATTTCCTGGGCCCCATTCAGCCCCGCAACCTGAATAGACCACTGCAATACCATCCACATACCCATCATCATCACCTGAATTGGGAATATTATCGGGTCCATCATTATCAAATTGACTAAAGTCAACATCAGGATCTGAGAGCTGTGCGATCTCTGACACATACTGCTTGGTATTGGCCTTTGCCTCGCTCATGGTGTATGTGGATTGGTACCAACCATGCGCAGTACCATCAACAGTGAAACCACCATGGGATATCTCGTCATAGTAATCACTCATCGTACCAGTCGCGTTATCATCAAACAGCGTGTTCTGAAAATCTTGTGCAGTGAAATAAGTCGTCGTATTTGAGTACTTTCCCAAGAGAACTGGCATGTTGAACTCAAGCTGCGCATCTCTTAGATCTCCATCTCTCCATCGTGCGATCTTACTGACCCAACCAGAGTCACCATAGACACTGCCTATCTCTTGGGACTCCATCTGATCCCAAAATCCTATCGGGAACGCACCTGACTGGGGAGGGTTTATGGCATGCAGGTATGAAAAAAGAAAAAGAATTGCATATTGGAATGTAAAATTGGTCTTACTCATAGTCCCTCCTTTAGCTCCTATTAACTCATTAGTATTGTAACATGGATCATGTTATTCTCTACTGTTTGGTTAATAATAATGAAATTATGGCACCACAATATAGCACAGAATTTGCGCGCGGAACGTTAACTACATCACTGTTTGAGAATATGGAATAAAACTCTAAGGGGCCCAGATCAGGGAGGCAGCACCTAAAATTCCCGCTTGACCTTGTGGAAGGCCCGAACGGAGAAGGTCTATCTTTCCGGCATGGCCATTGATCAAATGGCGATCCATAGATCTCTTTGCAGGATCCAGGATACGGTTTCCTGCATTACTAAAACCACCGTAGAATATGAATGCCTGTGGACTCAATAGGGTTGCTGCCTGTGCCAGACCCTGTCCAAGTTTGTTTCCTGTATATTCATAGATCCTACGTGCAATGTCATTTCCTTTGTCAAATTCAGCATCCAGCAAGAATCCATCTACTTTATCACCATTGATGCTGTTCAAGAATTCATCATCAGGGTCATCATCGAGAAAGGTTCTAATGGTCTTTTTTATCCCGCTTGCAGATGCGTATGACTCCAGACAACCCTTATTTCCACAGTTACAGTCTCTGCCATCATCTTCAATGGGCATGTGACCCATCTCTCCGGCAAAGCCATCGTGTCCATAAAGCAATCTTCCACCACTAAATATCCCACTTCCAAGTCCTGTACCAAGTGTGATCACAACAAAATCGGTCATTTCCTTTGCGATACCATAATGTTTCTCACCTAATGCTGCAGCATTCGCATCATTTGTCAGGTCTACCTTACAATTGAACCGATCTTTAAATAGATCAATGACGTTAACATTGCCCCAACTTAAGTTTGGTGGGTCTTGGATCATGCCTGAGAAGTGATTACCATTGGGAGCTCCAATGCCAATACCCAAGAGCTCACTCTCTGAATTTTGGTCAAGGATATCGTTTATGGAGGCTTCTATTCTATCGATAAGGCCTTCCACAGGCGATGATCCTTTGGTTGGAATCTCCTCATGATGATGGACATGCCCATCTTGACCAATAAGTCCATATACCGTATTCGTGCCACCAATATCTATACCAAGCACCACCTGTTTATTCATTATGTATGTCCAAAGATCTGAGTTGGTTCAAAAAGTAGGATACTAAGTTAAAAACTAAGAACATCGATATCTAATTTAATTCTGACCCCTGACGAACCTTCATATCGATGACAGGTGGCGTGTTAGGCTCAGGCTCAATGACAACAGTTCTTGTCACTGTGGCCTTGGAGCCATAATCGTCTGCCACAGTCAATTCAAAGGTGTATTCACCAGCCTCTGCCTCGAAGCTCACCTTTCCTGAAAAGGGGTTGGGCATTATCTCAACTGATTCGCCTGCAATCTGCTTCCATACATATTGAATCTCATCACCAACATCGGGATCAAATGAATTCGTTGCATCCATGATCATTGGATATGTCTTTGTAAGTGGAGAGTTATCGTGCTCCACCATGACCTTGATCTTCTCACGTTCAGCCATGGCCATCTTTTCCAATAGGTCAATTTTTTCCGCTGTCTCTATTGAGCGATCATTATCATAACTCAAAGTATCGGCTGACGCTTGTTTGGCCTCACTCAAAACTCGCGTCTCATATTCCTTCCATTGATAGATCAATATGAATGATGCTATAATAGAGAATATGGCCACACCCTTGCCAATGCTTTCTCTAGATAGATAGTTCAATTCCATGTCCATATCATCCTAATTTACCTAATTCCAAATGAACGATGTCTCTAATTGAGAGATCAACTGCTTTGCCATGGCATCATACGCACGAATACCAGCAGTCTGTTGTGATGCAAAATCACCGCCCTTGATATTTGATACTTCTGTTGAGAAGAACTCAACATTGGTGGTTGCATCCTTAAAAGATATGACAGCATTGCCAAAGACAAAATAAGGGAAGTTAGCTCCCATCCTCTTTGATTTTTGTGCAGTGTTGGCCTCTATGTTGATAATGAGATCTGGATCATTGTTCACAAATTCCATTTTACGATTAAAATGTTCTTTTAGGGCTGGACCAATTATTGGCTGATCCATTATCCTATTGATATTCTTCTCGGATGATATCAAAGTTGCATGTGCAGGTATCACATTGACAGTGATAGAATGCGTTCTAGGTTTCATATCAAGGCGATGGTCAGAATGGTCAAAATCCTTATATAGTGACTCTTGATCCAATTTAAATCTCACATCGTATGAAGATGCCAGTGATGATGTTTCAAGATCATGCTCTATCAATCCCCTTGAGTTAGAATATAAAGTATGTTCCTTTCCTAGCATGGATATGTTTACTGGAATACCATCTACTGAACGACCATCCTTAGTATCTTTGACCTGGATCGAGATTGAATTGGCCCTATCAACAAATGTTTTGACCATGTCTTTTTCTAATATTGCATCCAAGGATAATCTACCTTCATACTCATCAGATTTTTGTTTGATCAATGAATAGAGATTTGAGGTCCGGCCATCATAATATGTCTCTATTGGTTCATCGTTGAATGGTAGTATCTCTAGCCATGCCTTTTGTAATAGTAAAAATGAACGTACACCAAATTTCTTATCTGCTTCTGCTATGTGACCTAGAACTGTCTTTTTGGCATTCTCCCTCAATCTCTCAATTGCTGACCTGTATTTTTCCTTGTTCAATCTAGCATAAAAATGGACACCTGACTTGTTCTTATACTGCCCCATGAACTCTAGCTCCGGCAATAATAGATCGACCCTTGATCTCATAACGGATGTAATTGCATTATCGATCGAACCATTGAAATCTTTAACGATGACATCCATCTCCGATGATATATTCACCTTTATCTGGGATGATATCTCATGGATCGCATACTCCCTTGCCAACGTATTCGCATCTTTTGATCCATCAAATGATGCAAAACCAATACCATGCCAATACAGTTGGTCTTGTGGACGGGATTCTAACCAGATTGGTGGACTTGATGAACATGATAAGAGACATAATACATATGCCATAGATAGCAAATGGCCAGACAAACGATAGATCATAACACTCTAACGCAGATCAAGTACAATTCGTTTCAAATCCGTCCCATTGAATTTTGGATTTTGCCTGAGCGCTCCAGGCTGGGTCCTAATGCTCTCAGGTACTAATTTATAAACATACTCAGTCACTTCTCCAAGGTCTATGACATTATTACCATCATCGGCATTGCCTGCAAGACCCTTGAGCAAGCTATAGGTGAAAAAACTGTGTTTCTTATCTATATAGATTTGAGACGTCTCACCATTTGAACTAGAACTTAATATGGAGATCTTTTCTGGGAGATCTGGATAATCCCATAGAGAGCCAGAAGATCTCTCAGGATCCATATAGGTAATGTCTAGAAAGAGAGTAATGGTCCTGAGACTTCCGAGAACTGATAATCTCGAAAGGCTGCTTAACATCTCCTCAAGAGGATATTTTGTGATATCACGATCAAACTTAGCATCTCGTGGAATCAAAAAAGGTCTTCCATTTACCCATTCACCATATCCCCTATAGTAAACATAGAGATCGATCTCATCCATCTCTGAGTATTTTTCCGCGGATATAATTCTTTTTCTTAGGTCTCCCTGGTACGGATCGAAGATCATTCGATACTCATCTCCTGATGGCCCACCCTCCATCTGCCATGGTTTTGACGGTAATATTTGAAAGTCAGAAAAACCAAAGGCCTGTCTAAAATACTTTCTGATCACATCACGATCACGATCGGCATATTCCAGATATTCATAGTGCTTATCCTCATATTCCTGAGTCCCTATAATAACGGCAAGTCCATTTGGATTCTTGCGCCCCAACGGAATGCGACGATCAACATCAACCTCACCTAATTCATCTGGATAGTAGACAACCGAATCTGCACCAATATCTTGAATGGTCAGTTCCATTGGAGACCGATAATTCCTCATGGTCTCCAGGTCTATTCGTTGGTCTGTTCTTCGACCTAGATAATCAACAAGTTCAACTTCAATCGCAAAATTATCCTCTGGACTCCTCACAGGAACATCAATGTCCATATAATCACCCGGACCAAAGGCTGGCAATGTAACATCTCCAGTAAATTCAGGGGTCATATATGTTCTGTTTTCCTGTAAATGCACTGAGACTGATTCAGTATCCCCTTCTCCAACATTTTGAATACGCATTGTAAGTTTAATTATCTCATCTTTAGGAATATATTGAGTACCAAAATCATTTGATACCGCAAAATCTGCAATGATCATCTTAGGCGGGATCATTGATTTGGACTCTACTTTAAAATTATATGGTAGCTCAAGACCAACCTTCTCCCTTGATGAAAGTAATAGTTCGAACTCATGCTCCCCAGTCTCCAATTGGAGCATCCCCTGTATATCAATATTGATATACTTTATCCTACCTGCCTCCAATGTATCCAAAGTAAATGGTTCTCCAATGACAAGAAAGATATCAGGGTCCTTTGGAAGTACTGATGCTATGACATTATGAGCAGGACTTTGCCCATCATTGAATATTGCAAATTGGATATTGCCTCTCTCACGTGCATCAATCATACCATTCCCCGATGGCTCATTCACTGTGACACTTTGTATGGTGAAATGAGGTGGGTCAAAGACGATATTGCATGCTGATTCAGAGAACTCGCTTTCCTGTCCATCCATATCAATAGATGTGACCACATAACATACGTCTGCTGAAAAATCCAATGATCCAACTGTAAACTGGGTGGATCTTGATTCACCAACATATTTGATCGAATCTTGACCAAATCTCTCATAGATCATATAATAATCCGCGCCAGACACCTCATCCCAATTCAAGTGCATGCTTGAAACGTCTGCATCTGCCTGGAGTCCTTTGGGTGGGGTCAGTGGTACCTTTGTACAATGGTCCTTTGATAGTTCAGTCTCAATATCATATTGGTCAAAGCAAGACACCCTATAGCAGTACTTCTTTCCTGGTAGCATCGAATCTGTAAATGTTGTCTCATCAGTGGATGAAATGAGCTCTGTATCTCTATAGATATTGTATTTCACTGCTCCATCAACCTCATTCCATATCAAGACGATATTGGTCTTGCTGTTCATTGAGCTAAGGATGGGAATATCAATGAATTCATGTGTCTTTGATTTTATTTCAATTGATGGTGCGCTTTCATTTTTCATACCATCTATTGCAGTGATCTTATAATAATATTCTCTTGCGAACTCTAGATCAGAATCAAAGAATGAGGTTGTATTGACGACATCCAATTCTTCATCATCCCGATAGATCTTATAACTTATTGCACCTTCAGTAGACCCCCAAGATAATGAGAGTGAGTTCTTTAATTCCTCTATGGTAATATCCCTTGGACTTTGGGTTGGCGCACTGCCACAAAAGGATGGCGACGATTCACCCTGGAGACCATAATTTCCTGATGCTTGGACAGTATAGCAGTACTCATTACCGGGGTATACATCTTTTTCAAATCTGGTATCTTCACCAACATATACTTTCTCACCATTCTCATATAGGGTATATAGTTTAGCCTGTATTATATCCTTCCAAGTTATCACAATATGCTCTGGTTCTGTATTTATGTCCAGATCTTTGATATTTAGGATTGGATCAAAGGACGTTGGAGGATCATCTCCAAAAAGATAGCACTCTACATTATCATCCTGCCCCTGGAGATATATGGAGAGTGTTAGGTCTGCATTCGTATTTTTTCTCGGATTGATCTTTAAACGTTTTGAGCCTTCACCATCGTGTTCAATGACCAAATAATAAAACTTGGGTTCAATGTCCTCTAGATCAAATTCGCCCTTCCGATTTGTAAGGTCTTCGTGAATGACCTCATCTTTCAAATTTCTTAATGTGACAACGGCCTTTTTTACAGGTTTATCAACAGGGTTTCTTACTATGCCTCTGACACTAATATTCTGAGAGAAAGAGAGTGTGAATGTAGATACAAAAAGTGCAACTCTAGCTATAGAGAGAATTAATGGATAGAGATTTTGCATTGATAATTAAGCAATGATCGTCTAAGGGAGTTTGTAGAGTACCCGATCAGGATTGGATGTAAAGAGTATCGGTACCTGAGGAAGGTCCTTATAAAGTGTTTTGGTCGTATCCTCTACATTTTTCAATACATAATTATGTAATTCTGACACCGTGACCCTTTTGTCACCATTATCCGCATCACCTCTTAAACCTTTGAGAAGATAATAGGTAAACATACTACTGCCTTGGTCTGGGTGTTCGTAGGCTAATTGAGAGACATCTGATGCAAAAAATACTGTTATGGATTCTGGAGGCATCAAATCATTTGGTAGAGTTACAACAGGCTCTTCAGATTTTTTCTTCTTTTTCTTCTTTTTCTTCTTTTTCTTTGCATCTTCTTCCACTTCAACCTTTTTAACAATATTTTGTTCGAACGCAGCGTTATTAAAATCTACATCCATGAACAATGTTACATTACCTACCTCTGGCATTGATTGAATATGTGCAAGGTCTGAGTAGAGGTTCTTCAAAGGGAAGAATGTAAGGCTATTCTTAGAATTTGCATCATAGGGCATGAGGACCTTTTCACCATTATGCGTTGTCCCCTCACCTGAAAAATAAATTAATAGATCTAAACTATCTTTTACAGAATACTCAAGATTCGATACGATCTTCTTTTTTATATATCCCACGCTAGGATCAAAAATAGATCTAAAATCACTACTGGATATGCCATCATTGAACAACCAATACTGACTAGGGACCATCTCATGGTCGTCCATGCCAAAAAGTCCGTGAAAGTACTCTCTGACCTGTTTTACATTCTCTTGTGTAGAGGGTTTGCTCACAATAGTGGAGTCCCAGAATGCAAGATTACCTAATACTATTCCTATTGTCTCAGTGTCAAGGGATGCTCTTGGTATATTGGTGATTATCTCAGGCACGACAGTTTTCGCTCCAATTGATAGGTCTTTTGGAAAGGGTGTCTCATAGAATATCAGGTCATTCTTTCCCTTATAGATCTTCATCGTCTCTATATATAGTGGAACTGTCTTCCTTGTCTCAAAATAATCATATAGATCAAGTTTTATTGTAAAGTTATCTTCTCTTGTAAGGACCTCAAAGCTCAGATCGATCTTTTCTCCACCAGTAATTAGACCAAACTCATGGAGTTCATCCTCATCATCTGTTATGAAAGAACTATCACGACTAAATTTGATGCTAGCAGTATCCGTTAAACCTACTGAAAGATTCTGAACCCTAATTGTCATTGTGACCACTTCATTCTTAGGCACATAATGCTGTCCCCATTCATTGTCTATGGCAAAATCAGTGACCACAAGGTTTGGAGGTGTTACCTTTAGTGTTGGAAATGATATGGGCTCTGGTTCAAGATGCTGTCCAGAAAACTCCTCTACCCTAAAGAAGAAATTCCTATCACCACTTTCGATCTTTAGTTTTGCATATATTGCGATCTCTATTTGGGCCGTGTCACCTACAGCAAGAATAGGGATGGTCTCAACAGAATCGATCTTCAACGACGGAGTCATAGTGCCAGCCTCTGGTTTGAGCCATGGTCTTAGTTCTCTTGCAGGGCTTCTACCATCATTGACAACCTTGAATATTGCCCATCCATTCTCACGACCATCTAGCATGCCATTGCCAGTATTCTCCATGAACTTCTTTTCGATCAGTGTAAGATGAGGAGGCGGTAGTACATATCCACACATTGTTGGTGATCTTGGGCCCTCATCTCCATCTCCATCCTCACTTGCGATCTGATAACAATATTCAGTATCAAAGTCCAGGCCCTTGTGCTGATAATTTGTACTTTTGGTCTTCGTGAGAAAGGTAGTTGAGTCTGTCTCTTTGTCTACTTCATATATATTATATCCCACAGCACCGACCATTTGCTTAAAACTGAACATGACTCTCCTGACATCTCCTGTAACTTGAAGCATCCTTGGGTAATTGACCATTACCTTCTTGCATTCTGAATTTGAGGCAGGGCCTTCAGTATCGTATTTATCATTGACCTTTATATCATAACAATAGAATTTACCCGGAGGGACAAAGTCCTCATAGGTCGTATTCGTAGTTCCCGTGACCAATTCCCCATCTCGATAGATCCTATAGGTATGATCAACACGAAGGTTTGATCTTTCCCAATTCAGAGTGATCTTTTCCAAGTCTGCTTCCGCTGTCAATTCTACGGCCAAGATCTCTTCATGTGTCGTGACAGGATATGTTATTCTAGGGCCTTCATCCAACTCTTGGTCATAACTGCATGCTTCATAAGTATAATAAGTATCATATTTCAAATCTGAATCAACAAATTCTGTGGCCTCTGGAGTATCGAAGATCAGTTCACCATTCCTATAGATTCGATAGCCCGTTGCGGCCAAGACAGGCTCCCATGTAAATGCGGCATAGTTTCTAAGAACTCTACCTGTGAAATTACCAGGAGGTGCAAAATAACCTTTTTGACATTGAATCTCAGCATCAGGGCCAACCGTCTTAAAGGTATCCTCTGCCGCTACCGTATAACAATATTCTGTCCCAGGAGTAACAGGGTCTATAAAACTAAGTGCATCTAGATCGGCTATGTTGCCACCATTTCTGAAGATCTTATATTTCCCTGCCATACCAGGGATTGCTTCCCAACTTATCTCAACTGAATTTACCTTACCCTCTAACTTGAAGATCGGTGCGGACACTTCAGGGTGAGTTGTGACAGAGTCAACGAAGTTCACACCCTCGATTTCATCTGCGTCTATGGAATTGATTCCATAGACATAGGTCGTACTCCATTTTAGATCTTTCTCTTCATATAACAATTCTGATTGCTTGGCAAGTAGCTCACCATCTCTGTAAAGAGCATATTTCTCTACTCCTGGTACCTCAGGCCAACTTAGGTTTATATGACGTCCACTACCTTCTACCGTATAACCACCTGCAACAACAGAGATCGAAAGATCTGGTGGCGGAAAGGATGCTTTTTCTGTAACTATGTTCGATGTTGGTCCCTCTAGGTCATACAGGTCAATCGAACGAACCATGTAGGACGTTGGAACCCCTGGAGCCACAATATCGACGTATGAGGTGTCTCCAGTGATATTTTGGATCAGTCTATCATTCTTATAGATATTATATGATTTTGCCTGAGGAATATCTGACCAATGAACCGTAAGCTGCCCCACTCCTCTCTCGACCCAGACATCTGGCCTTAGTCCTTCTGTGGATAGATCAATTCTTAGATCCTTAATATCTGCATTGGTCACATGGACCCTATCACCACCATTTCCACTTCCATTTCCATAGACCATTATGGTATAATGATCAGCTATGATCTCCTTGTCAAACCTGAATTTCCCGTTCCTTGATACAACGAACTCCTCCAACATATTAGTTCCTGATGAATCATAGAGAAATACCTTCGCCTGATCGACATTGTTCGCATCTCCGGTCTCATCAAGAAGGAGACCTTCAATGATATATATGCTGGGTGTTGTGGCCTTATATTCTGGTGATGGTGGCCCTTCTATTCCATCCTCGGTCAAAGAAGTGATGTAGTAAGCGTATTCAGTCTCCCATTTTAATTTCTTAAGATTGATCTCATTTTTGGTCGTATTGGTCTGCAACTTGCCATTTGCATATAGGTTATATGAACTAGCACCCTCAACAAAATTCCAAGTGATCAAATTATTATTTCTTCTGTCATTCACTGCATTTATCGTATCCGGAGGACTGAATTGACTTTTGTCACATTTGGCATCTGACTTGGAACCCACAGAACCATATTTGTCAACACCTGCAACTGTAAAACAATTTTCTGCACCTGCCTCAGTTGTGATACTCGCTGTCAAACTGGTGGTCGAGTCAATGAGAGTCCCATTTTGATAGACATAGTAACTGATACTATTATTTGCTGTCTTCCAGCTAAGAGCAACTTGATTGGCTCCGCTCTCAGCCTTTAGACCTTTAACTTTTGCAATTTCTGGATGTGTAGATGAGAATATGCTTGCCGATTGATTACCCTCATCAGAGTGATGATCAAGCGTTGAAACCGTATATGAGTATTCTGTATCGAATTTTAACTTAAAGTCAGTGTATTCATTGTCTGGATTTGAGTTGACCTTCTCTCCATCCCTATATATTGCATAGCCTGTTGCATCTTGCACAGCATCCCAGACCAACTTAACCGTATTCTTCTTAATCTCAGCAGTCACATTTTCAGGTGGGGCCATCGATGCTTTTCCATATTCAGTAATTGACCTTCCCCCCATGGATTTATCTGATTTTACTGCAACGACATTGTATGCGAATGTCTGACCTGGGCCTACAGCATCAAGATAAAAGGTCTCACGAACCGTCCCTACTTCCTTATTATCTCTATAAACAATATACTCTGTAGAACCTGACAGGGTCTGCCAATTCAATGACGCCCCATTGCCCGCAGCCTCCATCTTGACCTGGACCTGGTCTGGATTAGATCTCAATTGAGGTTCAAGGTCTGTTATCTTCGCACCACTGATAGTAATATTCTCTGTGATACCATGCCCTTCTGGCCCGTAGATGTTCAAAACATATTTACCATCAGGAATATTCTTTAATTTGAATTTTCCACTACTGGGCGTTTCTACCTCAATGACCTTCTTTTTATCTTGATCATATAAGACCAATCTAACAGGACCTATTTTCTTTCCTGACTCATCAAATGCACGACCAACTACCTCATATCCTTGCCCTAGTGCAGAGGAGATGAATAAAATCAGTGTGATGATGGAACTCCACCTATATGAGAACAGGCTTGGAGTGCATAACTTCCGCATTATGTTACCTCGGTTTCTTTTTTAGCCAAATTAACTGTGGATTACCTAAATGGCCTTATAGATGAACTTAATTATTCATTGTTTAATTGTAAACCTTTTTATGCATCTTCATTTTTTGGTTCCAATGGAACATATTTTTGCCAAAATCTTACAGATTCAGCCCATTCCTCTGAAAGATATGATGCTTTGGTACCTCCAATTAAATTCAATTGATTTCTCATCATGGTCACCGGACCCATTGGTAATGAATCAAGCCCCTCAGGAATAGCATTGATGCTGATCAATTCCCATTCTGAAGAAGTAGTATTTTCATCATTTTCAGACAAGACATCATGCCTGTATAATATAAGTTCTACTTTCCCTGTTTTTACTGGCGTGCCATTCAGTGCCCTGGTCTGTATGTAATACTCTTCTTCAGGTCGTCTACGGACCAATCTTGAACATAGCTTAGTATCCTCACCTAATTCAATAAATGGACATACAAAATCACCAGCAAGGGATTCTTCGACCATAACTATCCTAACACCGTCTCTATAGCCTGGCCTATACAATTCTCTTTGCATTTGAATTCTGGCATGATCTGCCACTTGTTCAAAGCTCAATGTCCTTGCATATGTTTTTCCAGAACCCCTCACTTGACGTTTAACAAAATCATTAACTGAAACCAACATTATATATCTCCAAAATGATTATATAAAATTAAACTTTTTTTTATAAAATAGTTAAGCCGTTGCCATTTATAAACTCATAGAATAATTTTAAGGATGGAATTTCCGTTATGGCTCCCATTTGAAAATGAATGGTGGACCTTTTGCATATTATTAGTATCGATACTGACCTTTGTCATAGGAAGCGAATTGATATTGAACTTTGGTTTCCTATCACCTGAATCCAACCGACGATTGGTTCATGTCACCATAGGAATACTGGTCACACTATCACCACTGATCTTTTCCAGATCAAATGAACCATCCATGCTTGCATTGGCATTCATCATCTTAAATGTTCTTGCTTATAATGATAAAAGGTTCAAGGGTATCCACTCTCAAAGAAGGATCACTTATGGAACGATTTATTTCCCAATTGCATATCTGATCTTAACCATGGGGTTTTGGCAATACACTGAATTCATGATCATTAGCCTATCATTGCTCGCATTGTCGGACCCATTTGCAGCCTTTATCGGAGAAAGGACATCAAACAAGATTGAATTTATTGTTTGGGATGATAAGAAGACACTGCAAGGTACTGTAGCATTCTTTTTCAGTGCCCTATTCTTAGTTTATTTCATAAGTCAACTCCTATTTAACTATTCAAATATGTACCTGCTTCTCTTTGCAGTTTTTACTGCAACTGGCGCAACAATTGCAGAGATCACCAGTTCTAAAGGTTCTGATAATATTTCCATTCCTATTGTAACTATGCTATTTATGATCGGCTTTTTTGAAATAATTCCTTCTTCTCAGGAACTAATGATCGATGTATTATTATCAGAGAAGATTGTAATGAACATTGTGATCATTTTCCTTTTCTATATTGCATATCTATTAAAAGCTCTAACATCAAGTGGATTTTCTGGTGGACTTGTAATGGGAATCATCATAGTAATGCTTGGGCACCAATATTATCTCATACCAATAGCCATTTTTTTCATCCTAAGCTCATTATTAAGCAAAATATTAAAGAATACCTCATTCTACATAACAAAAGGTTCAAGAAGGGATATAATTCAAGTTTATGCAAATGGAGGCATTGCATTATTAATATGCACTTTGGATTATTTCAATGAAAACCCAATTCTTATTTTTTTATTTTTTTCAAGTATCGCTGCAGCAATGTCAGATACCTGGGCCACTGAATTCGGAAAACTTTCAAAGTATAAACCTTTGTCCATTATATCATTGAAGCCAATAGACCATGGTCTATCTGGTGGAGTAACTCGCATTGGAACTTTAGGGTCTCTAATGGGGAGTTGCATTATTGGTCTTACCGTGTGGTGGTTGATGCCAATACCAAGCAAAATAACATACGGTATTATCTTATCTGGTTTTCTTGCAGCTTTATTTGATTCAATACTTGGAGCAACTTTACAAGGTAAATATGAAGACTCAAATGGTAATATCGTTGAGACAAAGGATAATAAGACCATTTTGATCTCTGGCTATTCCTGGATCAATAATGATACAGTCAATCTATTGAATACGACTACTGCTCCAATCATTATGTACTTTTATCTATTCTTGACCTAATGGATAAAAAGGATAAATATGATAAAGTATCAAGAATAGTTGAGACAGCCTTCTCTGGTGATCTAGCATTATCCTTCGAAGCAAAAATGTCATTGATGTCAGCTGTCTTGCATATGGAATTTGGCCACTGGATCTTCTGTGGCTTCTATGTTATGAGAGATCCTAAAATATTGGAGATTGGACCTTATCAGGGCAATATATTAGCATGTACGCACATACCTATAGGTCTTGGTGTATGTGGAACATCAGCCAAAGAAAAAAGGACCATTGTTGTTGATGATGTTAGAACTTATGCTAACTATATATCATGTGATTCTGATACAATATCTGAAATCGTAGTACCGATCATTCATAATAAAGAGGTCAAAGCGGTGTTAGATATAGATTCACCTCTATTATCTGACTTTGATGAGATTGATAAGCTATCGTTGGAGAGAATATCATCGATAATATAAAAGGCCTTTCCATGCAAAGGCCTTTTATGTTTTTATGCCTATCGTGAACTAAATTACTTTATAGACCAATAGCCCCACCATCACGATCAAAGAAACGAAGATAAGAGAGACACCCATGTTTCCCTTCTTGATCTCTTCCCATTCGTCAATATCAGTTGATAGCATGTCAAAGACCTTTAACGCGATACCGATACCAAAGGCAAAGCCCACTGCAGCAGCTACAGACCAGCCCACTGCTCTCAGGTATTGAGTTAATAGTCCCATCATTGAATTAGGATCTTGCAGCATTATGACTCCTTACAGTATTTCCATGTTTTTCATGATTTCCTGCATGAACTCGGATGAGTCCATACGCCCGTCAGCTAACGAGATGGCCATATCTGCATTGCAAGTGGCCACGAATGTATTGAATTCTCCTTTTGAGACAGGCACGTCCACACTGACGCGAACCATGCCTGGAATATACGCATTTGATAAACCCATCTGTTTTTGATGAGCAATTGCTTGCCCAGCAGATGCAAAACCAACGAGCATAAACATTTCAAAGTTATTTCTACCGCTTTCCATATTTATTCCAACTTCTTCAGGATCAAGGGATAGTTGAGATGATTCCATGGATATTCGATAGGATTTACATACATCCTTCACCTTCTTCTTGAATGCGTAATTCGCAAAGAGGGAGGATCCATTTAGTAGTAAACTCAGGAACAAGATAAATATTATTCGATTAGATTTCATAGTTCTTTATAAAATGTTGGAGCGAATTTTACGCCCTTGTCCGTCGGACAATCAAGCGGTAAATACATTAACACCATTTTTTAGGACATGTTTTATTGGATGATTATTGATGGTATATGGAATCTGTTCAATTCTATTCAGATCCCAAATGATCAGATCGGCCTTCTTACCTTCCTCTATTGACCCTATCTCCTTGTCTAACATCAAAGACCTAGCTGAAGAAATCGTGCCTGCCTTCATTGCATCTAAAATATCCATCTTAAGATAAATGCAAGACAGTGCAATTATAAATGGCATTGATTGAATATTGCAACTACCAGGATTATAATCAGTTGCAAGAGCAATTTCAACACCTGCATTCTTTAGCTTTAAATATGGTGCATAGTTTGTTTTTCCAAGAAAGAATGTCGTACCAGGTAATAAAGTGGCAATAACCCCATTATCTGATAATGCATTTATACCATCATTACTAACCATCATCAAGTGGTCTGCAGTGATTGAATTTATCTCTCCTGCTATCATAGCTGAATTTGAATCCTCAAATTCATCAGCATGTAATCTTGGAATGAGGCCATACTCCCTGCCCACATTTAGGATTCTACGAGTCTGATCAACATCAAAATAACCATTTTCACAAAAAACATCATTGAATATTGCTATGCCTTGCTTTGAGACCTCAGGTATCATTTCATCACATATAAGGTCAACATATCCTTCATGATCATCCTTAAATTCTTCTGGAAAAGCATGAGCACCCATAAAGGTAGGGATCATATCAATATGGTGCCTCATATTTACTTCATGTATAGCTTTAAGTGACTTAAGCTCTGACTTTGTATTTAAACCATATCCACTTTTACATTCTATAGTTGTGGTTCCCATTTTCAAGAATCTATCCATTCGAGTTCTCAGTCTAGAAATAAGTTCTGATTCATTAACTTTTCTTACATCTGAAACACTATTTAAGATTCCACCTCCTAATGCAGCTATCTCTTCATAGCTATGACCTTGTAATCTCATATGAAATTCATCCTCTCTACTACCATAGAAAACCGGATGTGTATGTGGATCTACAAAACCTGGAGATACAAGCATCTGATTACAATCAATGGAATTATCAACTTTTCTTAGATCACAACCAATTTCAATGATCCTATCTTTTTCAATGATTATTTCAATATTTTCTCTTACATCCATTAACCCTGACAAAGAATTATAAGTTACAAGTTGTCCAATATTTTTGAGTTTTATCAAGAAGGACTGCAGGTTGTGTTATTGATCTAGCATTGGAATATCAACATTCCATTTTTTAGCATTATTAATTGCATCTGAATAACCAGCATCTGCATGTCTATAGATTCCCATGCCTGGATCATTGGTCAGCACCGCTTTCAGTCTTTGATCCATTTCAACAGAACCATCAGCTACAATAACTTGGCCAGCATGTAAAGAATATCCCATACCGACTCCGCCACCATGGTGAAATGAGACCCAAGACGCACCACTTGCTGTATTGAGCAAAGCATTGAGCAATGGCCAATCTGCAACTGCATCACTACCATCCTTCATTGCCTCTGTCTCTCTATTGGGAGAAGCCACAGACCCACAATCTAAATGATCTCTACCAATTGCAATTGGTGCAGATAAATTCCCTGAACGAACCATTTCATTCAACACTAGACCGAATTTTTCTCTTTGCCCGTAACCCAACCAACATATTCTTGATGGTAGGCCTTGAAATCTAACTTTTTCACGAGCCATTGTTATCCAATTGCATAATCCCTTATCTTCAGAGAATAATTCAAGTAATTTTTGGTCTGTCTTATATATATCATCCGCTTCACCGGACAATGCAACCCAACGAAAAGGTCCTTTCCCCTCACAAAATAAGGGCCTGATATATGCGGGAACGAAGCCTGGAATATCAAAGGCATTATGGACACCAGCTTCCACTGCTTGTGCTCTTATATTATTCCCATAATCAAAGACAATTGCCCCTTTATCTTTGAGGTCCAACATACCCTGTACATGCTCACCCATCGCACGTTTTGATTCCGATATATATTTATTTTTATCTGACTTACGTAATTCTTCAGCTTCTTCTAAGGTATAATTATTTGGAATATAGCCTATCAATTCGTCATGAGCAGAAGTCTGATCTGTCACTAGATCCGGAACAATATCATTTTTTACTAGTTTTGGAATAATATCAGCAGCATTTCCAAGGAGGCCAATGGACAAAGGCCTTTTATTATTCAATGCTTTTTGTGCCATTTCTAAAGCTTCATCTAGTGAATGAGTCGATATATCTAAATAATTTGTTTCAAGACGCCTTTTTATTCTATGAGGATCGATTTCAATACAGATAATGACACCACCAGCCATTGTCACTGCCAAAGGCTGGGCTCCCCCCATACCACCTAAGCCTGCAGTTATCACCAATTTCCCAATTAGGTCATTTGCAGCCCAATGTTTTTTTGAAGCTGCTATGAATGTTTCATACGTTCCTTGTAATATTCCTTGAGTACCAATATAGATCCAACTGCCAGCCGTCATTTGGCCGAACATCATTAGTCCATCTTTCTCTAATTTATTAAAATGATCCCAGTTAGCCCATTTTGGGACCAAATTAGAGTTTGCGATCAATACTCTTGGAGAATGTGTGTGTGTCCTAGCCACTCCAACTGGTTTACCAGATTGGATCAATAAGGTCTCATCAGGCTCAAGACGTTCCAAGGTCTTTAAAATGGCATCAAATGAGTCCCAATCTCTTGCCGCCTTTCCTTTTCCACCATAGACTATCAAATCATCTGGTAACTCTGCAACATCAGGATCAAGATTATGCTGTATCATTCTGTAAGCAGCTTCAATCTGCCAATTCTTACAATTTAAATGGTTTCCTGTAGGTGGATGAATTTCACGTTTCATAATTAAAATTAAACTTATTTTAAATACTTTATTAACTGTTTTGCATATGAAGGGTTCTTTTGAAAAACCGTATAAGAGAATAAACTTATACCACCATAATTACCCTTCCCTACTCTGTAGATTTTTTGACCAGTTGATCTGGATTTTTGATTATATGCACCAATTCCCATGATTATTTTCTCAGTATGTCTTCTAGGTATGTTATCCATTATTATTTTTAGGTTATTATCAAATAACTGATTACTCCCTGTGTAGTTCATTGGAACGGCCCAATCAATATATCCACCAGTAAGCCATAGGTCCCATTCTTGCCCAAAAGTATTTCGGGCATTATATATATTTGGTTTAACAGCGGCTGAAACAATACAATTAGGTTGATATGCCTTGATCCTCATAGAGGCTTTTTTAACAAACTGAGTTATTGCAGACCGTTTAAATTCAGCAAATGATGGTTTTTCTTGAATATTCATTGCTGGCAAACCTGGCATTCCATTTGCATAGGTTAAAAAGAATTTTAGACCAGTTGGATTCATTCCCCATCCAATATCATGATATCTAATATAATCAAAATGAATTCCACCTAAATGGTAATTTTGCAATAACTCAGTAATGAGATTTTGAAGATGTGCTTCCACTTCAGGGTGAGTGGGCGCAAGGTAAAATCCTTCACCATTGATTTTTCGGTCTTTTTTCATTTTCTCAAACATCATGGATATCTCCATTTCATCTGGTACTTTTGTATCAATCCATTCCGGGTGAATTAGGAGAGCATGATCATCTTGGAAAGGCTCTTGTTGAGACGACCATAGATAATAAACATTAAACCAAGCATGAATTTTTATCTGTGTTCTCTTTGCCTTCTTCAATATGTAATCCAATGGGTCAAAATTAGGATCTTTTAATAGATGAGAGCGTGGCACTAGCTTTGAATTATAGTATGCGTCTCCCCTACCTCTGATTTGTACAAATAGATGGTTATAATTATTATTTTCAGCAAAATTCATTATCTCATCTATTTTTTCGGGTGTTACCATATAATCACGCACTATCCATAGCGCTCTTACATCAAATGTGGCTGCATATATATTATTTATTGGCAAAAAAAGAAGGGCAACGAGAGTTGCCCTTTCTAATAAATTCCAGAATTGTTTCACAAATCTGTATGAAAGAAAGTTAGAGTTACTCTTTCTCTTCGCCTTGAGACTCTACTTCACTAACCATATCAACAAATTCGATCATTGAAATGGGAGCACAATCATTGTCTCTAAAACCAAGTTTAGTAATACGTGTATACCCACCATTTCGATTTGAAAATACGGGTCCAATAGTATCAAATAATTCTCTTACAATTGATTTATGACGTATTTTCTTTAGAACTTGTCTCCTTGCATGAAGATCTCCACGCTTTGCAAAAGTTATCAATGGTTCTATGTACATTCTAAGTTCTTTTGCCTTCGCATCAGTGGTCTTGATCTTTTTGTGGGTAATCAATGCTGATGCCAAATTTGACATGAGTGCTTTTCTATGTGCAGTCTTTCTACTGAGTTTTCTTCCAGATTTATTGTGACGCATTCTTATCCTTCTTCAGCCATTATTTTTTCAACTGCCATACCAAAATGCAATCCCATTGAATCGAGCTTTTCCACTAATTCAGTCAATGATTTTCTTCCAAAGTTTTTGTATTTCAACATCTGATTTTCTTCTTTACTTACTAATTCGTAAATATATTTTATCCCAGCAGCCTGTAGACAATTATAACTTCTCACTGAAAGTTCCATTTCATCAATTGTCTGATTTAATAGTTTCCGTAACGCCATTGTTTCATCCGAGACACCATCTGATATTTCTAACACACTAGGATTAGATATTGCTTCAATAAATTTCAAGTGTTCTCTTAGATATGTTGCTGAATATGAGACTGCGTCCTTTGCTGTAATTGAACCATCAGTTGTAACATCTAATGATAGTATTTCAATAGGTTCCTTTGCACCTGGTACTGGCTGAACGTTGTAGGTCACATTAGTGACAGGATTAAAGATACTATCAATTGAAAGAGTATCAACAGTGAGATTAGGTTTGTCATTATCCTCAGAAGGCACATATCCTTTGCCTATACCAATACGAAGTTCAATATCTAACTTCCCCTTTGAATTGACCTCAGTAATGTACTCATCTGGATTCAAGACCTCAAATTGATCACTAGCATTTTGTATATCTTGTGCAGTAAATAATTTTTTACCTTTAAAGCTTAGTGTGATCTTGTCTGGCTCATTATCCATCAACTTAAATCTTATCTTTTTTAAATTCATAATTATGTCTGCAACATCTTCCTTAACACCATCTATTGTTGAGAATTCATGTTGAACACCATCAATTTTTACATGTGTTATTGCTGCACCTGGGATACTGGTCAATAAAATACGACGCATTGCATTTCCAAGTGTTGTTCCATAGCCTCTTTCAAGCGGTTGAAGTGAGAAAGACCCATTATCTCCTGATTTTGACTGCTCTTTATAGTCAACATTTAGCTCTAATACTTTTTTAGTCATAAACTGTATTCCCTATTTCAATTATTTTGAGTAAAGTTCTACAACCAATTGATCATTGACTGTAAGTTGCATTTCATCTCTGCCTGGAACCGTTTGGAAAGTTCCTCGCATTTTTGCTTTATCTAGTCCAAGCCATGTTAAATCCATATCACCTTTTATACGACGCATAGATTCAAGAATTATATCCATCTTCTTACTCTTTTCTCGAACTTCTATTTTATCTCCAGACTTCAGTGTATAAGAAGGGATATTCACAACTTTATTATTCACTAGAAAATGTTTATGGCTTACCAATTGTCTTGCTGCTGGTCGAGAAGGGGCGAATCCAAGCCTGTAAACAATATTGTCTAGGCGCGACTCAAGTAACTGCAACATATTGGTACCTGTTTCACCTTTCATTTTTTCTGCCCTTTCAAAAGTCAATCTGAATTGCTTTTCTAAAAGACCATACATAAACTTAATTTTTTGTTTTTCCTGTAATTGGATACCATAATTTGACAATTTTGATCTTCTCGATTGACCATGTTGACCTGGCGAATAAGGTTTCCTATTTAATAGACGATCGTATTTAGGGTTACCAAAAATATTTTCCCCAAATTTTCGAACAAGTTTACCCTTTGGTGTATTTATTTTAGCCATAATATTTAGACTCTTCTTCTCTTAGGTGGCCGACAACCATTGTGAGGCAATGGAGTAACATCCTTTATACTTGTGATCTGCAAACCTGCTACAGCTAATGCCCTTATAGCTGATTCTCTTCCAGAACCTGGGCCCTTCACTTCAATGTCTACACTAGACAAGCCCATTGACAGTGCTGCTTGAGCAGCTTTTTCAGCAGCCATCGTGGCGGCATATGCAGTGCTTTTTCGACTTCCCTTAAAACCAGAAGTCCCGGCCTTTTCCCAAACGATCACATTACCAAATCTATCTGTTAGAGTCACATGGGTATTATTAAATGTAGATTTAATGTGAGCAATCCCATTTGGCTCAACATTTTTTTTCTTTTTCTTTCTAGATATTTTTTCAGACAAAATATACTCTCTTTAATTATTTATCCGCCTTTACCAAGACCGATTGTTCGTTTTTTACCTTTACGGGTTCTTGCATTTGTTTTTGTTCTCTGACCATTTGCTGGAAGCCCTCTACGATGTCTTAGGCCTCTATATGTTCCTGCATCTTTTAATCGCTTTATATTCATTGCAACCTCTGACCTTAATTCACCCTCAACTTTTGAATCAAGATTTGAGATAGCATTCCTTAATCCTACAACTTGTTCTTCCGTAAGGTCTTGTACCCTAGAATCAAGGTTAACCTTTGCAGTTTCACATAATTTTTTTGCAGTAGTTAATCCTATACCATGGATATAGCATAGTGAATAAGGAACCTTTTTATTTCGTGGTATGTCTACACCTACTATTCTTGCCATTTAAACACCTATCCTTGACGTTGTTTATGCTTAGGGTTCTCACAAATCACAAGGACGACTCCCTTTCTTTTAATAACCTTGCATTTAGCGCAAATCTTTTTCACTGATGGTCTAACTTTCATATCTATTACTTCTGCCTGTATGTTATTCTGCCACGACTAAGATCGTATGGAGATATCTCCAGAGTTACGACATCTCCTGGCAGAATTTTGATGAAATGCATTCTCATTTTCCCACTAACATGAGCCAAAACCTCATGAGGTTTATCTCCAATTTCTACTTCAACTCTAAACATAGCACCTGGTAATGTCTCTTTTATTACTCCATCAATTGTAATTGGTTGCTCTTTAGCCATCTGAACCAACACTTAAGATTTTTGGTCCTTGATCAGTAATGGCTACAGTATGTTCAAAATGAGCAGAAGGCTCCCCATCTTTGGTTAAAACAGTCCAACCATCATTGGAGGTGAAAACATCTCTTGCCCCTGAGTTTATCATCGGCTCTATCGCAATACACATTCCTGAACGTAACATATATCCTTGTTTAGCATTACCATAATTTGGGATTTGAGGCTCCTCATGAAGTGCAGTACCAATTCCATGCCCTACGAGTTCTCTAACAACAGAAAAACCATTATTTTCAGCATGACTTTGAACTGCATTACCAATATCTCCAACAAAATTCCCCGGTATTGCTTGTTCGATACCTTTTTGCAATGATTCTTTTGTCACATTTAATAATTTTTTCTTATCAGAAGTTATTTCTCCAACAGCAAAAGACCGAGCATGGTCTCCATAATACCCATCTAATTCAACACCACAATCTATGCCAACAATTTGACCTGTCTTTAAAATATCTCCTCCTGGAATTCCATGGACAACTGCGTCATCAATTGATACACATAAGGTTGCTGGAAACCCCATATATCCTTTGAATGCAGGTCTAGCACCTTGTGACTTTATATAATCTTCAGCTTCCCTATCTAGGTCAGCTACACACCCACCCTGAACAATATGTGGTTCTAGCATAATTAATGTATCAGCCACAATCTGACAACTTCTAGCAATCTTTTCTATCTCTCTATCTGACCTTGTATGGACCATTACATACGCCTCCTACCTCTAATTTTACCCTTAGTAAGAAAGCCATCATAATGTCTCATCATCAAATGAGATTCAATTTGTTGCAAAGTATCTAATGCAACTCCTACAATTATCAATAAACTTGTTCCTCCAAAAAAGGATGCAAGGTCATAATTGATACCCATGAATTCCATAAGTAAATATGGAAAAATTGCTACAAAAGCCAATGCGATTGAGCCAGGCAGTGTTACTCTTGTCAAAATATTATCAATATACTCGGCTGTTTTCTTTCCTGGTCTCACACCTGGTATAAACCCTCCCTGCTGCTTCATAGTTGAAGAAACTTGAACAGGATCAAAAGCAATAGCTGTATAAAAATATGTAAAGAATATGATCATTAATCCAAAAACAATCCAATAAAATGGATGATCAAATGAAAACCATCTCATAAGTGATGCAGCAAAATCACTGTCGCCAAGGAATGTTGATACAGTACTTGGTATGAACATAATTGATTGAGCAAAGATAATTGGCATTACACCTGCAGTATTGACTCTCATTGGAATGTGTGTGTTTTGACCTCCATATATTTTTCTACCAACGACCCGTTTTGCATATTGTACAGGAATTTTCCTAGTCCCCTGGGTCAAAAGGACAACAAAACAAATAATTAAAAACATAATGCCCATTAATATAAATTCGGAAAGCCATCCTCGTGCTCCCGATTGGACCATTGTTATTTCACTAAGAATCACATTTGGGAAAGCCGATACTATACCCACCATTATTATAAGTGAGATTCCATTACCTATACCCCTTTCAGTAATACGCTCTCCAAGCCACATCAGAAATAATGTTCCAGTGACCATACTTATGATTCCAGTAAATGTGAACATCATTCCTGGATTAATGACAACTTGTTGACCATTTGATGTAAGACTTGGTAAAAATACGGCTACCACACCATAGGATTGCATTGATGCTAGTAAAACTGTTCCGTATCTAGTAATCTGAGTAATTTTCTTTCTTCCCGCTTCACCTTCTTTTTGTAACCTTTGGAAATATGGTATCACTGACCCCATTAACTGAATAATAATTGAAGATGAAATATATGGCATGATTCCTAAGGAGAATAGCGAAGCTTGTGAGAATGCTCCACCAACAAATGTATTGAATAAACCAAACAATCCACTTTTTAAATTGTCAAAAGCTAAAGCTAAAACCTCACCATCCACGCCAGGAATAGGTATGTGTGCTCCAATACGAACAACAATGAGAACACTAAGTGTAAAAATAATCCGTGAACGTAATTCAGGTATTATAAAAATACTTTTTATCTTATCAATCACAATTCTATTGCAGTCCCGCCTGCTTTTTCAATTTTCTGTTTTGCCGTTTCACTAAAAACTGTGGCTGTGATATTAATTTTTGAGTTTAGTGCACCATTTCCTAGAATCTTTAATGGTTTAAGCGCAGAACGAATTAAACCCTTATCCTTAAGAACTTGTGCATCGACTGTATCTATACCTAGTGCCTCTATTTTATCAATGTTGACTATTTGAAATTCTTTTTTGAAATTATTTGTAAAACCTCGCATAGGCAATCTACGTGCAATGGACATTTGCCCACCTTCAAACCATGGTCTTTTTTTGAAACCAGATCTCTGCCCAGCACCTTTGTCACCTCTTCCAGCAGATTTACCTAGTCCAGAACCATGGCCTCGACCAACACGCTTGCGGTTTTTGGTAGATCCTTTTGGAGGTATTAGGGAATCAAGTTTCATACTTCCTCAACTTTTAGCAAATAAGGAATAATATTAATCATACCTCTGATTTGTGGACAATCCTTGTGTTCAACAGTTTGTTGCATATTTCTTAGACCCAAGGCAATAAGCGTGGCTTTTGCCTTTGGTTTATAGCCGATACTGCTTTTGGTTTGTGTTATACGTAGTCTTTTAGTTGCTTTTGCCATTAATTAAAGACCTCTCCAATTGTTATCCCTCGCTTATTTGCGATAGATACCGCATCTTTTAATGACATCAAACCTTCCATAGTAGCATGGACCAAGTTCATGGCATTCTTTGATCCTTGTCTTTTTGTGAGGATATTGTGGATTCCAACCTGCTCCATAACTGCTCTAACTGGTGCTCCAGCAATTATTCCAGTACCAGGAGAGGCAGGTTTTAAAAGGATTTTACTTGCACCATGTCTACCTATAATGGTGTGAGGTATTGTACTATTGATCAAGTGAATTCTAACAATGTTCCTTTTTGCTATCTCTTTTCCTTTTTGGATTGAAGAAATTACCTCATTGGCTTTTCCTAGCCCAACACCCACATGGCCATTGCCATCACCCACAACAACAAGTGCAGAGAACCTAAATCTTTTTCCTCTTGATGTAACCTTGGCCGTTCTATTTATTTTTACGACTACTTCTTCTTTTAAATCAAGTTCTGCTGGATTAATAATACCCAAAACATTTACTCCTATAATTCTAAACCATTTTCACGAGCAGCGTCCGCAAATGCCTTTACTCTACCATGATAGGGTGACCCATTGCGATCCAAGACCACTGATCTTATTTTTGCCTTTTTTGCTTTTTCTGCGATTGCTTTTCCTACAACCTTACTTATTTCAGTTTTATTTTTAATTTTTTTAATAGCCGTTTGCAAATCTTTATCCTTTGATGAAGAGGATACTAATGTTGAGCCTTTAAAATCATCAATGATTTGTGCTTCGATATGTTTCAAACTACGATGTATGACAAGCCTAGGACGCTCCGCATGGAATCTTGAGGTTTTTTTACTCCTATTGCGCCTTCTTTCTTCTCTACGTATTACCGAACGATGATATGCCATAACTATTTTGCACCTACAGTTTTACCTTGTTTTGAACGAACATACTCACCTTTATAGCGAACTCCTTTCCCCTTATAAGGCTCGGGAGGTCTAAAGGACCTGATTTTTGCAGACACTGCTCCAACTAATTGTTTATCAATTCCCTCAACCTTTATTTCAGTTCTATTGGCAGTAATTACAACCCCATCGGGCATGTCAAAATAAATATCATGCGAGTATCCTAATTGCAACTTCAATCTACTACCCTGAACCTGTGCTTGATATCCAACACCAATAATTTCTAGTTCTTTGGTAAATCCTTGGGATACACCAACGATCATATTGTTTATCATTTGCCGTGTCGTACCATGCAAGGATTTTTGCTCACGATTATCAGATTTACGCTGAACAGTAACAACTCCTTCAATCTCTGTAACGCTCATATCTTTATGAACATTAAATTGAAGCGTTCCCTTACTTCCTTTTACTTTAACGAGTGATCCTTCTAGAGCAACACTAACACCCTCAGGAAGTATTATTGGACTTTGACCTATTCTAGACATAATTCTTAAAATACCTCGCAAATCAATTCACCGCCTACACCAAGTTGTCTAGCTTTTTTATTAGACAAAACACCTTTGGACGTTGAAATAATAGAAATACCTAGACCATCCAAAACACGTGGAGCCTCATCCGCACCCACATAAACACGAAGGCCTGGTCTACTTACTCGCTTAATATCCTCAATAACAGGTTTTCCGTTATAATCATATTTTAAGAATACTCTGATTGTTTCTTTATTGCCTTGACCAGTGATAAAAAAGAAATCTTTAATATATTTTTCTTCCTTCAGCACTAATGCAATACGTTTTTTTAATGAACTACTAGGTATATCAACCCAGCGTTTCTTTGCGGATAGCCCGTTTCGAATACGAGTTAAAAAATCTGCGATTGGATCTGACATTGACATAATATTAATTTCTACCAACTGGCTTTTGTGATGCCTGGTATTTCTCCTTTTAGTGCCATTTCTCGAAAACAAATTCTACAAAGCCCAAAACGCCTTAGGTAAGCATGCGGACGCCCGCATTTAAAACATCTCTTTTTTTCTCTTGTCGAGAACTTAACTTTTCGTTTTGATTTTTGAATCTGTGATTTTTTGGCCATTAAGCTGCCTCTTCAATATCTTGTTTTTTTGGCCTGTCCTTTAATGGAAGCCCAAACATTTTAAGAAGCTCATAGGCTTCATCATCAGTTTTTGCTGACGTAGTTATAGTTATATTCATTCCTCGGATCGATTGTATTTTATCATAATCAATTTCAGTAAAGATAATTTGCTCTTTAATACCAAAATTATAATTACCTCTACCATCAAAAGATTTAAATGATAAACCTCGAAAATCCCTCGTTCTTGGTAATGCAATCGCAATTAATCTTTCGAGGAACTCATACATTCGATTGGACCTTAGAGTAACCTTGCAACCAACTGGCCACCCCGCCCTAATTTTAAAATTTGATATATCTTTCTTGGCTTTAGTGATAATTGGCTTTTGTCCAGATATCAGTGTCATCTCATCAATTGCACTCTCCAATCCCTTTGAATTATTCTTCGCATCTCCCAAGCCCATATTAAGCGATACACTATTTATCTTCGGTATCTCCATAATATTAGAATAATTGAATACTTTCTTAAGCTCTTGAACAATTTCTTCATTATATACTTTCCTAAGATTGGGTATATAAAGAGTCTTTGATTTAGTACTTTTATTTGAGGATTTCTTTTTTTCTTTATTATCAGCCATAATTAAGCTTCGATTTCTTCATTTGTTTTCTTTGATATTCTAACTTTTGATCCATCATCCAATATTTTATACCCTATCCTAGTAGGTTTGCCATTATGAACCACCATAACATTAGATATATGTATAGGGGCTTCTCTTTCTACAAAACCACCTGATGGGTTTTCCTGAGTAGGACGAGCAGCTCTTTTACGAAAATTCACACCCTCGACAATAACACAATACTTATCAGGAAACACAGTTAGAATTTTCCCTTCAAGACCTTTGTGATTTCCACTAATAATTTTAACTGTCATTCCTTGCTTTACATTCATATTACAGTACCTCCGGTGCCATAGATACTATTTTCATAAAACCACTCTCACGCAATTCACGTGCTACTGGACCAAATATACGAGTACCTCTTGGCTCACCTGCACTATTAAGAAGTACTGCAGCATTTTCATCAAAACGTATTCTACTGCCATCTTTGCGACTGACCTCTTTCCTAGTTCGCACGACGACAGCTCGATGAACCTCTCCCTTCTTTACCATACCGCCGGGTAAGGCTTTTTTTACAGTAATCACTATTTGGTCACCTATCCTTGCATATTTTCTTCTTGAACCCCCAAGGACCTTAAAGCATAATATTTCTTTGGCACCAGTATTGTCAGCAACTTTTAGTCTTGTTTCCTGTTGAATCACTTCATCTAACCTAGTTTTATTGCTTTACGGATAATTTGACTTACCTGCCAACGTTTACGTTTACTAATTGGCCTAATAGATGAAATTTTTACTGTATCACCCTCATTCGGGGCAATTGATCCGACGTGTGCAAGGTAATTTTTGTATCGTTTAACCCTTTTATGATAAACAGGGTGTGGTATTTCCCTGACAACTCTGACATTAACAGTTTTATCCATTTTAGCACTAATTACTTCCCCAACAAGTGACTGTCTTTTTCTTTCAATACTCACTTTTATCAACCTTCCTGCTTTCTTATTCCAAGTTTTAGTTCATTTATAACCGTTTTGATTTGTGCAATCTCCTTTTTCGTCTTCGATATCAGTGTGCCATCTTCTAATTGTTGAAGAGCTTGCTGAAATCTAAGATTTTGTAAAGCCTCAAGATTATCACCCAATTTAGTTTCCAACTCTAATTTATTCATATCATTTAGTTGTATTGATTTCATTAGAAAGTTCTCCGCTCAACAACTTTGGTCTTCATTGGAAGTTTATGGCCAGCATCTCTAAAAGCTTGGTCTGCCTCTTCTTTAGTCACACCATCTATTTCAAATAAAATTCTTCCAGGTTTGACAACGGCTACCCAATGATCGAGGGCACCCTTACCTTTACCCATCCTTGTTTCAGCTGGACGAGACGTTATAGGCTTATCAGGGAATATTCTAATCCACATTTTTCCGATTTTTCTTACAACCCTGGAAATAACTATTCTTGAGGCCTCAATTTGACGAGCAGTAATCCAACCAGGTTCTACAGCTTTTAATCCATATGTGCCAAAGGATACTTGATTACCACGCATGGCCATTCCTCTTCTATTGCCACGGTGTACTCTTCTGAATTTTACTTTTTTTGGTTCTAGCATTATAAAATTTTGTTTTTACCTTGAAAATTGCCCATTACAAATCCACACCTTAATTCCGATTACACCATATTGGGTTTGAGCTTCAGTAAGGGCATAATCAATATCAGCACGAAGTGTATGCAGTGGAACGCTTCCATCAGAGAATTTCTCGCTCCTAGCAATTTCAACCCCACCTAGTCTTCCAGCTACATTTATACGAATACCTTCTGCACCCATCCTCATAGTCGACTGCATTGTTTTATTAACAACACGCCTATAAGATATTTTCTTTTTTAATTGATGAGCAATATTTGCCCCAACTAGAGCAGCATCAAGCTCTGGACGCTTTACTTCAGAAATATTTATTTGGGCATCTTTTTTTCCGGTCAACTGACGTAACTCCTTCTTCAATCTATTTACTTCTTCACCACCTCTTCCTATAACAATCCCTGGTCGTGCAGTGAAAATGGTAACTGTGACCTTCTTTGAAGAACGCGCTATCTCAACCTTAGATATACCAGCATTTGGTAGACGATGAGCAATGTATTTTCTAATCTTCACATCTTCTTCCAAATCATATGCAAAATTATTTTTTTGGGCAAACCAGTTTGAACGCCATTTTTTATTGACAATTAAACGATAGCCTACCGGATGTGTTTTTTGACCCAAAATATCCCCTTTTAATTCTCGTCTGAAACTATAATTGTTAAATGACTGGTAGGTCTACGTAGTCTAGAAGCTCTTCCCATAGATGCAGCTCTAAACCTTTTCATAACCGGCCCACCATTAACGAAAGCCTCTTTAATACCTAATACTTCTGGATTTAAATTCAATTCTTCATTTTTTTTCATCAGGTTAGAAACAGCCGAACGTAATGTTTTTTCTATTACTTGAGCAGCTTTTTCAGGTGAAAAGTGAAGATGGTCAATTGCCTCACCTACCTTTAAGCCTCTAATACTATCCAAGGTCTTACGAACCTTGAAAGGTGATTGATGTATATATTTAGCTATAGCCTTGGCTTCCATTTTAATTTTTCCTATCTCCAGAATGCATTCTAAATATCCTGGTCGGAGAGAATTCTCCAAGTTTATGCCCAACCATATTTTCATTTATAAATACAGGAATAAATTTATTCCCATTATGAACAGCAAATGTATGCCCAACAAGTTCAGGAGTGATCATCGATCTACGAGACCAAGTTTTCAAAACTTTTTTCTTCCCAGAAGCATTCATATCAGAAACTTTTTTTAAAAGCTTTTCATCTACAAATGGTCCTTTTTTTAATGAACGGGCCATTATTTATCTCTCCGCTTAATAATCATAGCATTAGACTTCTTATTCTTTTTTCTAGTCTTATATCCTTTAGTAGGTTTTCCCCAAGGTGTAGTTGGATGCCTACCACCAGATGATTTTCCTTCTCCTCCACCCATAGGGTGATCAACAGGATTCATCGCGACACCTCTTACTTTTGGCCTACGACCTAACCACCGAGTGCGACCTGCCTTGCCGGATACTATCTGTTCATGAATCTTATTTCCAACTTGGCCAATCGTTGCCATACAAAGTTCGCTAACCATACGAATTTCACCTGAAGGTAATTTCAATGTACACATTCCACCATCGCGCGCCATAACTTGAGCAGATGCACCAGCAGAACGGACCATTTGTCCACCCTTACCTGGTAAGAACTCTACATTATGCACAAACAATCCTGCAGGAATATTCTTAAGCATAAGACAATTTCCAACTTTTAATGGCACATTCTCTCCTGATAATATTGAATCGTCGACTTTTATCCCAACAGGACTAAGAATATAACGTTTCTCCCCATCAGAATATTGAATCAATGATATATTGGCAGATCTGTTAGGGTCATACTCGACTGTCATTACTCTACCGGGAATATCAAATTTATCACGCTTAAAGTCCACAATCCTATACCTACGCTTATGACCACCACCTCTACGCCTTATTGTAATTCTACCAGTATTATTTCTTCCACCACTTTTTCTCAATGCTTTAGTCAAACTTTTTTCTGGAACACGAGTGGTCAGTTCTGAGAAATCTGACCTTGAAGCAAATCTCGACCCTGGAGTAACAGATTTTAATTGTTTAATACCCATAATTAACTAGATGTTTCCCCGCGCATAATATCTATGCTTGAATTTGATTCTAAAGTAATAATAGCTTTTTTGTAATCAGATCTTTTACCCATTGTTCTAATAGTGCGACCTCCACTTCGAACCGTCATCTGCTTATGTTTTCCAATTTGTCGTATCGTAGCAACTTTTAAAACTTTTACATCAAATTTTGATTCAATTGCCTTCTTTATTTCAGTCTTATTTGCTTCTATACTGACAAGAAAGGCATATTTATTTTCTCTTTCTTCCAACACAGCCATTTTTTCCGTTAAAACTGGTTTAATTATAATTTCTGAATACATTAGGCCTAATCCCTTAGCATCTCTGCCAATATAGTGACACTATCCCTGTCAATGACTAAAACATCACAATCAATGAGATCATATGTGCTTGCTTTTCGAGAATCAACAAGGTAAACATTATATAGATTTCTTACCGACATATCCAAGTTGTCGTTTCCTTGCTCACTCACAAGAAGGGTCAACTTCTTTTCTTGCAATTTTAAAGATTTAAGGATTGAGACAAATTCTGAAGTTTTGTGACTATCCATAGAAAAACTATCTATTACCACTACACTACCATCTGCCACCTTACCCGACAAAACAGACTTACGTGCTAGTTTACTTAATTTTTTAGGAAGTTTGTGGTTGTATGAATGAGGTTCTGGTCCAAATACCGTTCCACCACCTTTCCAAAGAGGAGAACGAATAGTACCAGCCCTTGCCATACCACTGCCTTTTTGTTTCCGTGGTTTTTTACCACCACCATTTACTTGAGCTCTGTTCTTTGATGAATGTGTACCTTGTCGCATATTATTCATTTCAGATAAAATCGCTTGACGAATTGCTGCTTTATTTGGACTTATTCCAAAAACATTTTCGTCAGCAGTAATGTCACTGATCTTTTTTCCCTTGATATCTATAACATCAAACTTCATTTTTTATTTACTTATTATAACTGTTCCATTTTTAGCACCTGGGACAGCTCCTTTTAAAAAAACTATATTATTTTCTCTATCTATTTTTACAACCATTAAATTTTCAATTGTTACTTTTGAATTTCCATGACGACCAGCCATTCTCATTCCTGGAAAGACACGAGATGGATCCGATGCTTGCCCAATAGACCCCGGTGCTCTTTCAGTATGGCCAGTACCATGAGTCTTTTTTTGTCTTGAAAAATTATGTCGCTTAATCACACCGGTAAAACCTTTACCTTTAGATTTACCTGAGACCCTTACATAGTCTCCTTCTTTAAAAATGCCCACATGGAATGACTGACCTAATTCATAGTCAAAGCCTGGCACCTTCTCAAACTCAGCAACTATCTTTTTTGGACTAACACCAGACTGATCAAAATGCCCTTGAAGCGCCTTGGTGAGGTGCTTGGACTTCTTATCTAGATAACCAACCTGAACAGCATCATAACCATCTGTATCTACTGTTTTCAGTTGAGTTACCTGGCAAGGTCCTGCCTCTAATACTGTTACAGGAACCATATTGCCATTATCATCAAAAATTCTGGTCATACCAATCTTTTTTCCTACAAGTCCTCTCATATTTTAAACCTTGATTTCAATATCAACACCAGCTGGAAGATCCAACTTCATTAGAGATTCTACTGTCTTAGGTGTAGAATTCAATATATCTATCAACCTTTTATGAATTTTCGTTTGGAATTGTTCACGAGATTTTTTATTGACATGAGGTGACCTTAAAATTGTATAAACAGAGCGCTTTGAAGGTAGAGGAATAGGACCCGAAATTATAGCACCTGTCGATTTAGCAGTTTTCACGATCTTCTCAGTTGATTTATCCAAAAGAATATGATCATAACCCCTTAGACTTATTCGTATGGTTTGATTAGCCATGATGAATATACCTACTCAGTAATCTCTGTTACCACGCCAGCTCCAACAGTATGACCACCTTCACGTATCGCAAAGCGCAGTTCCTTATCCATTGCAATTGGCGTAA
>Ga0208766_1000167_pt1 | contig 34975 bp, 26 predicted proteins | sample ETN01SmetaG_3_FD_185792 | JGI IMG/M metagenome (GOLD analysis project Ga0208766, IMG submission 185792) | Marine microbial and viral communities from oxygen minimum zone, Eastern Pacific Ocean - ETNP2014F12-01SV263 (SPAdes) (version 2) | ecosystem: Environmental > Aquatic > Marine > Oceanic ... | reverse complement strand
AAGATCCAAGTGAATAATATAAGATATATTAGTCTTGTTTAATAAAGTTGGAAAATCTAAAATACGTTTTATGCTTTATAGCAAATCAGCAGAATATGGGATTCAAGCAATGATATATCTGACCGAATATCGATCAGATGAACCCACTATGGTATCAACGATCTCAGATGCTTATGATATTCCTCATCAATACCTTGCCAAGATCGTACAGACCTTGGTAAAGCACAGATTGCTCAAGGCCAAAAGAGGTCGAAATGGGGGCATCTTCCTTGGAAGAAATCCAAAAGATATCTATCTGCATGAGATCGTATATGCCATAGACGGACCTCCTCCTGAAAACGAAAAGTGCGCAATTGGATTAGATCTTTGCAGTGACGAGACCCCATGCCCACTTCATCACACCTGGAAACCAATAAAAGGTGCAATACGAGAGATGCTCAGTTCAGAGAACTTATTAGAACTGGCGAAAAGGGTTACTGAAAAACGTAGGATAATGAATAAAAAATAATTCTATTATATTTTATTGTGATCACCTTTCAGTGTGTAAATGTGGAACGAGCTTTTGGGAAAGATCTTTGGTAAAGCGTTATCCTGAGGTCAGATCTTCTAACTTAGTTATTTTGAAGAAAGTCAGATAGAAGCAGCAAATCAAAGATATCAACCAGGGAATCTTGATTGATATCTGCCACATCGATTGATTCATCATCATTGATCACAAGGAACGTTAGCATCACAAGGTCAGAGTCATTTATAGTTCCATCACCGTTTATATCGTAGGATGGGACAAGATTAACGATCTTTATCGCGACTGGTCTATGATCCGAAATGTTTTGGTCATATTCACTCCAACCACCATCAAGGTATTCATCAATCTTTATTGTCTGAACTTCGAGACCATTAAACCCGTTGAAGAGCTCATCTGTAATTAAAATATGGTCAAGGTGTGATGGCCAATTGGGGAATGACCATTCAGAGCTGTTTCCCATGGCAATTTCAAGATCGGCAAAACGATAGTTTGTGGAATCATTTAAAATATTTTGAAATACATTATGTGGTGGTGCCTCGGCTATATCATCATTCAGATCACCCAACACAATGACATTGCTCTCTGGTAGATTGACATCAATGTACTCTTTAAGCAGATTTATCGCCGTATATCTTCTGTTCTCCTCATCAGATGTATCATCAGGATCGAGTATACCATCACCACAACATTTGAAATGATTATTTATTATAAAATAATTTTCACCCATGAAATTGATATCCATTACCATAGGGGAACGAGGAAATGCATTCCAATAGGATGAGGTCGTATAGATCTCATAGATATCATTGATCTCTATTGACTCTGTGTTATAGATATATGCTAGCCCTGCAAACCAACTTGACTCATAATAGCCAGAATATAGTGGTAGGTCATCTAGCATTTGATCGAACATGACGGTGTCATCCACTTCTTGAATGGCAAGAATATCTAGATCCAGAAGGGTAATGATGTCTGAGACGTAGTCGACCGTTGTCTGATCATTCTTTGGAAACCATTCAATGTTCCAGGTTGCTATGTCGAGTGAGACATCATCACCAAAGGACAGGTCTTCCAGATCTTGGGAAAATAAGGTCCCGACCAATAATAATATTGAATAAGTGATCCTACTTGAATTTCTTTGAATAATGGCACACACTATTCCCATTGTAAGGATCATTATTGAATTTTGATCATTACAGGTAAATGATCTGATATATGTCTATTGTTATTTAGTCTATCATTAATATGCATGTAGGAAAGTACTTTAATATCTCTGGTAAAAATATAATCGATCCTTCTTTCTATGGGCAGGTCTGGATCAAAGCCATTGAATGTACCTATTGGACCCTGCAATTCTTCCAGGGAGATCTTTAGTGCGTCACTCATTTCAGTTCTTATTGTATTGATAGGCGGGCTATCAGGGACTGAATTGAAGTCGCCCATGACTATTACAGGCAGGGATCGGTGATTGACCTTATTGATCCTATCTAGGATCAATCCCGATGATCGCTCTCTTGCCATGGAACCCATATGATCAAAATGAGTATTGAAAACCCAAAATTCCTCAGCAGTCTTCCTATCCTTGAACAAGCCGTATGTGCAGATCCTTTCAAGTGCAGCATCCCATCCAACAGATATGGTATCAGGGGTCTCAGAAAGCCAGAACGTAGAATGTCTTGATACAGCATACTGGGTCGTATCAAAATATATCACACAAAATTCCCCGCGCTCCTTGCCATCATCTCTTCCAACTCCCACATAGTCATAATTTGTAAGACAACTGTCTATGTATTGTACCTGATCGATCAATCCTTCCTGAATACCTATGATGGAAGGTGAATATTGATCAAATATCTGAACGACCTTCTTTTTCCGTATTGACCAACTATTTTTCACATCCCAATTGTTATCATACCTTATGTTATAAGACATTATGGATTGGGGTTGAGGATGGGAATCGGATGAAATGGAAGACATGATGAATAGGCCAAGCAAACATTGATGGATCATTTTATTCATTTATACTAAAATTGATTCCTTTATCCTTTAAACGCTCGGCAAGTACGACTCCAATTCCAGAGGCCGGTGTCAATACCCCATGAACTTTAGGGATCCTATCTTGATCTAACAAAACACTTAAGGCAGACTCTGTTATCATTTTAGCAGTCGCTGAATATCCCGGGTCGCTATCACCAGTGACAGTTAGACTTATCTTTTTTATATCATCCATTGATCCAATTATATCCAGTTTAAAAAAACCATTATCCCTTGTCTCTTTTGAGGGTCCCTCTCCTGGTGATGGAAGACTGAATTTTCTAAGACACCATAATAATGGTCGAACGTTGAGAGATATTTGAATGATCACTAGTCCAATAAACATGACCATCGCTCTAAAAAAACCTGTTAGGCCTTTTTTAAATGAGGATGCCTCACTGTATCTAAAATCAATTCCGTATCGATGATCCGTAATGGCATTTGTACGCCTTACTATTCTTGTATTTATCCCTGACATGATAAAAGGACAGACCCATCGTTGAATATGATCATTCCATTTGACACTTTTAAGATTGGGTTGCCGGGTATTTTTTTTTACACTGTCCCTTGGATTCAAAGAAAAGGGACTTTTCAATAAGTTTTGATCTTCAGGATTGGAGCGCATGTAATTGGAAATGTTGATCATGCTCGCGATTGTCCCTCCACTAAGACCACCACGGATCGAGCGGACATAAAGATTTACCTCATCGCAAGGTTCATTGAATCTTTTCAAAGAATCCATTTGAAGTAAAAGAACACCGATGTCTGAGGGGATGGAATCAAACCCACAACTATGAATGATACGGCAATTATTCTTTTTAGCTTTTAAATCAAATGAATCGATCGATTCCCTAATAAAAGGAACTTCACCAGTCAGGTCGCAGTAATGCGTACTGTTCTTGACACAAGACTCAACTAGAGCTTCACCAAATTTTAAATACGGACCAACTGTGCTTATCACTAAACGACTAATGGATGTCATTTTGTCTAATAAAATAGGATCATGACTGTCAACGACAAGGGTTGGGATATTATTTGAATTAGAGTCTAGATCCTTAAAAGAAGACCGTACTCTTTCTAACTTATTTTTATCTCTCCCAGCTATGGCCCAAGTGAATTCTTCATTCTCGACACCATAATTTTTTATCAAATATTCAACAACTAATTTCCCGGTGAAACCAGTTGCTCCCATAATGACCAGATCATATTCTATGTTTTTCATCAATTCTTAAATCTTATACTATAAATGTACCCATCCTCCCACAAACAAAAAACCCCACTAATGTGGGGCTAGATGTTTAATACTTTAGTTTATTTAAGGAGGATCATTTTCTTAGTTTGAATAAAATCCCTGGCTCTTATTCTATAAAGATAAATACCTGCTGAAACTGGGTCACCCTGATCATTCGTAGCATTCCATTGAATAGATCTATATCCTGCAGTTTGTGGCCTATTCAGTATTGTATTTACCTCTCTACCCATCATATCAAATATTGTGATATTCACTATTCCATCTTTGGGAATTATATAGCCAATTGTAGTGATAGGATTGAATGGATTGGGGTAATTTTGATTTAAAGAGTATTGCATAGGGATATTATCTACTATTTGACCTAGTATTGAATTGTCAACGTAGATATAATTTTGAAAATTTAAACTCTCTAGATCATTTGGACCAATATTTGTAACAGCATCAAGATCGTCCCTTAAGATAATTCTAATATTCCATTGACCTTCAGTTGAGCCCATGGGTATTTCTATAACGCCAGCAATGGAAGATGACATTAAGCCGGCATTAAAATCACCGGAGCTTTCCAATATTTCCCCTCCATTTATTGGACCACCATTGATTATCAGTCGAAGGGTATAGGTAGATAAATAATTATCACTATCTTCCGCTTCTATTACATAACCAACGTTAACAGGCTCTTGACCGGTATTGACCGTATCTGCATATATAGAGAAATTAATAAGCGAAGGACCAGTGTTCCCCGAGGCACAATCTTCTGGGCAATTAACCTCGGTCTCTGGACCACCACAAATCCCATCCCCACAGCAGGGCGCTCCCGGAGGAACCTCATCACAATCAACTATATCATCTCCTCCGCCACCAGCGAAGTCACCTTTTAGACATCTTGAGAAAAATGGGAATTCATCAGTGACCATATAATAATAGATACCTTCGGGAAATTCAGGGGTCACCCCTATTCTGCCATTACATTCATCTAAATCCCCATAACCTTCTTCATATTCAAAATCTTGTGTAAAGGCTCCCATTGGAATGGGAATATTTGGATAAACTGTTCCTTGCCCCGGCCCACCTTCTAAGGCAGTTAAGGTATCTGGACGTCCTTCATCTGGCTCAGTTTTCAACCTCCAGCTTGGCTGTAGAGAAACAAGACCACTGTTGAGATCATTCGCATCAGAATAGCCATATCTTGCATATACAGGAAAGCCATCTGATGCCCAACCAACAAGTGTCATACTCTGATCATCTCCTAAAAGATCGATAAGGAGCTCTGGTATCCCATGGTAATGATATGCACCTGTAGGTTGTACATGAGCATGATTCATATCATCTCCAAAATCAAATGTTTCATGTCCAAGTGCTTCGATATTCCATTGACCTTGTCCTTGGGCAAGACTACATACTCCATCATCATCACATGTTCCAGCTGTAGCTGGATCAAATTTCACACTGTTAATTGCGTAAGCTATTGCACCCGCAGGACCACCAGCGGGAACGCCTGTATCAGAAACTAATATGGGGCAAAGAGTAAAGATTTGATTTACATTTTGTTCACTAATTGTATTTGGGCAGTTTGAGTTAGGGAATGTACCCACTTCATGATTTGGGATACCATTTCCAGACAGTATTCTATTGAGATCATCTGATGTCCAAGAAAAAATACTATAGGCATTAACTGATTCATCATTATTATAAGCTTCCTCACTTAAATCAGTTAAGATGCCAACCGTTGAATATTCTTCTTCACATTGACCATATATCACATTTATGGTCACTATAATTAAAAATAAATATATTTTTTTCATTTCATAACCTATCATTAATTTGGAAAAAGTAATTAATATTTTGTTATTCTATGGGACACTTTAATTAAAAAAAGGTTAAAATTTTTCTCCAATCTGGTTATGGGATTTACGCACTTGCTTCTATTTTAATTGGAATAATGATTAGATATTTTTTTCATTAATTTATTTGGCAATGTGCCTGCAGCTTCCATATATAATTCACTTCTAGATGGTGCAAATTTTTCTTCCTTTTTCACGAGACGTTCATATATGCCACTTAAGGCACGTTTATCACCTTTATAAGTGGCCCACTCATGGAAAAATTTTGCATCTGTCCTGACAGTGCCTGAATAAATCGGTAGTCCACTATTAATATCGGTGATTCGGTAGGTTAATCTCAGATGTGATTCAGCACTTTTTTTGTAATGGTCTATAGTTACATATACCTTCTCTTTTATTTTTTTTGTTTTTTCCACACCATCATCATCCACATATTTCTCTTTACGAACGACAACTTTCTTTTCTTGCTTTTTATCCTCTATTGCAATTGTTTCAGATGGTCTATGAGTAGTCGTTAAGGAAGCACTAAGGATTTGATTGGCACCAGCAAGCTTTCCAACTTCCAAATAATTATTTTCTGTTATACCAGCTTGAACCAAGTTTCGTTCAAGTAAGATCGTACTCAACTGATCCCGTGTAATAATTTGTAGAAATTCCTTGGATGTATTGGTTTGGGTCATCATCATTCGATCCCGAATATAATCAACCAGATTATGATCGCCATCGAATGGAAGGATCAATAATGTAATTAATGCCGCTGCTCTTGTCTCATCATATAATTCCTTGGAATTCTTATAGTTGGACACAAATTGTTGGGCTGACTTAAATGCCTTGGCCGCAGATTTTTGGCTTTCTTTGTCCTTCTCTTTACGATATTCTAATCCTCTCTTATAATCATATTCTGCCGCTAGTGGGCCTATCCTATTTAATTCTTTATTGCAATCTTGGAGAGGGAGATCCAGATCATGTCTCAGTACGACTTTGATTATTGGTTTAAGGGAAACTAGTTCATCGCTCAAGTTTTGGAGTTCATCATATGCATAATATAATCTTGGCCATTTTGAATCATCCTCGATTGTTTCAAGGTCCATGATATTTGATCTAAGTTCTTCAACCGCTAATTGATATGAAGTTGAAAATAAGGTCAACGCCTTTTTATTCTTTGCCTTTAGTTTTAAGGATCTTGATGCATAGAGCGCCGCCTGATGATAGTTACGCTCCTTGTAATAATTTTTCGCTGATTTATATTCATTATAACCCTCTATGAATATTCCACATGAAGAAAAAATGATTATTGCTAAAGATATAACAAAGAATGGTCTAAAAATGTACTGCATAAGCCAGATTTTACATCCTACAAGTCCTCAATGACTATCTTCAAAAAACCCCACTAATGTGGGGCTTAATTATTTTGAACCATATGGTAATTTCCCAACTAATTTAGTATCTGAGAGTGCTAGCCATCATTCTGCAGAAATCTTTTCAATTGCAGTAATTGTGAACTTCGTCTCTTTACCCCGAATTTCAAGCGTAAAATCATCATTAATCCTTTTCCCAACTATGGCTTGGCCAAAAGGTGAATGGATGGTCACAACCAAGGGATAAAGATCCAACTCAAATTCGATGGGACCTAACAGGTAATAGTCTTCGGCTTCATCTTTGCCCTCTTCATGAATTGTAACCTTATTGCCAAATCCTACATTGTCGGTCTCAATTTCACCATACTCAATGATCTGGAATGGCGAATGGGTCTGCAGCATTTGTGTCTTACGTACTATTAAACTCTGCTCTTCCCTAGCGGCGTGGTATTCCCCATTTTCCTTAAGGTCTCCGTGACTAGCTGCTTCTCTAATCTTTAACGAAGTCTCTTGCTTTAATTTATCAAGAGATTCCATTTTCTCTTCCAATGCGCGGTGTGTATCCCGCAAAATCAAAGTCGCCATATTGACATTCCTATTATTGATCGGATAAAATAAATTGTTTGAGCGGATATTCCCAAAATTGTTCTAGGTGTGCCCTGCCTCAGTAGTTGTACCACTCAGTAATTTAGTGGTTTAGATTGCAAATATCTGCAATTCAGGAGAAAAATTAAGTCAAAGAAAAAGCGCAATCAAGTGCTTGTTCCTTGTCGTATGGTATATATATACAGAATAATTAAAATTGGCTGGATGATGGAATAGATCTAGCAATAGATACTATCATCGATTTAAAACCTGGAGTTTTTGATAATGGGTCAACTTTTTGACTGATTAACGAATTGACCTCGGGATAATACATAAGGACGGCACCTTCCTTTACCTTAAAAGGTCTTACCAATATATTATCTAACCTGCCTATTTCATTTTTTATAACAACATTTTCATCTTCATCAAAATTTAATTTTTTCATATCATTCCTATTCATTAGAATAACATTTCTCTGATTTTGTTCACGGTAAAGATCTTCTTCTTCATAAACAACTGTATTAAACTGCCCTTCAGATCGGACACTTATTAGTTGAAACTCGTTGGCCTTTAATTGATTAGGTTTTGGAATAATCTGATAAAAGAATTTTGCTTTCCCTGAATCTGTTGGGAAAATCGTAGAATGTAGTATTCTACCAGAAATATGGAACTCCTTCTTTGTTTTCCCTATTGTACTAATAGATTCAAAACCAGGAACAATGCTAGATATTAAACCTCTTATACTTTCATGGTTTTTTAACTGACTCCAATTAAATAAGCTGTCGTCTCCTAAAACTCTACTTCCAATTTCACCAATAACTTCTACTTCTGAGCGTAAGTTATTATGCCTTTTGATCCCTCCATTACTCAATCTTACAAAATTAAACATTGATTCTTGTGTCGTACTCTGATATTCTTCATCTCTGGTAAGCACAGGAAGTATTATTGTGCTTTTTCCTGTCCCCCATATATGTCCCGTGTTCAAACTTGGACTGACATAGACTATTGTTTTAATCTTTGATAAAGATTTACTCGTCAAATTTGAATCTGGATTAGAGCCATAAAGATTTCCACCAAGGCAAAAGCTAAAATCCATTTCATTTTTCTCTGCTGATTGTATACAAGATAACGTATCAAGGCCTTTTGTACTTGGAAGGGATACCCCTAGCTTAAGTAATTGATCAAATATCTCTTCTTTTAATACGGGAGTTACACCCATTGATCCAATCCCTTGTACGTTAGAATGTCCACGTATAGGAAGTAAACCTGCATGCCTTTTCCCAACCATGCCTCGAACCAAAGCTAGATTTACAATTTGTTGGACAGTTGCGGTACCATGGGGATGATGTGTAATACCCATGCACCAAGAAAAAATTGTATTCTTTGATCTATCATAATAGTCCCCGACCATCTCAATCTCTTCTCTTTTTAGACCGGAGCCAATTTCTATTTCTTTCCAAGTCAATTTTTGAATAGCTCTGCTAAAAGTATCAAAACCTTCGGTAGCATTATCTATGAAGTCAGAATTAATTGTACCCTTCATGATAATATATTTTGCTAATCCACTGAATAATGCCAAGTCTCCTCCGGGTTTGACCTGGATATATTCTGAAGCTATCTTTGAACCAAAGAATAAACTTTTTGGATCTGATGGGACACTAAACTCGACTAGACCTTTTTCAATGACTGGATTAATCACTATTACTTTACCACCTCGATTTCTAATATTTTTTAATTTGGTAAGTAACCTTGGATGGTTTGAACTAGGGTTTGCACCAATGAGAAAAAATAGATCACAGTGATCCAGGTCTTCCAAATCAACTGTGGCTGTACCAGTCCCCAATGATTTATTTAACCCAACCCCACTTGCTTGATGACAATAATAAGAACAATTATTTATATGATTCGTACCAAATACCCTTGCGAATAACTGTAGAAGAAATCCTGCTTCGTTGGACGAACGACCACTAAAATAAAAAAAGGACCGATCAGGATTCGTTTTTATAAGTTTTCTCTCAATGTGTTCATAAGCATCTTGCCAACTTATTGGCGTATAATGGTTACTATTATTTTTCAGTATTAAAGGAAAAGTCAAACGCCCGGATTTTTCAAGTTCGCGAGAAGAAAAATTTTTTAGTTCATCCACTGAATATGTTTCAAAAAATTCCGGTTGAATGGGCTTCTGCATATCTGCCGCCATCGCTTGTATAGATTTTTTACATATCTCAGGCCAATGACCTTGTTCGTTTCGCATTCCACCATTTTGACCACCCATTCCCAGTGCACATGTTTTACAAGTGTTTTTTGAAATTAGTGTCCTCAACATTTTTAAATAGCCCACTTCCTGACCTATTTTGATTGTATACCAAATTGATCTAAAACCGCCAATATTTTTAATGTTCTTCATTATAGTAAGATTAATTCTAGAATAATGTTTACGATTGTTGAAATATCATTACCATTGACTACATCATCATCATTTATATCCATATGAGTGGAATATCCATTTTCATTAGAAAGCATATATTCAGCTAATATCAATATATCCTGTATCCCAACATTGTAATCGGTATTAAGATCACCCAATGGCAGATTAAAGTACCCTGGAGAAATGCGATTTGCTCTTGATGTCCATCCTGGTAGATTCAGATCACTCTGGAAATCACACTCCCAAACTATGTTCCCCACATTATCCACTTCAAAAAGTCTCTTCTCTTCGGAAACGGTGACCAGTGTATTCCCACTTGGAGTACGAAAAGCACCGGACTGTGTTCCAGAAAAAAAGGTTGAATCTCCACCATAGGACCACAGTATCTCCGTTGGCCCATAGGTCGAATCATATTCAAGAACATATGTCCCATCATCCAAAACAGGTGATACTATTTCTATCACTTCAGAATTCCCATCATTACTGCCATTATAGAGCGGTTGATTGTTAAAAATAAGTAAATTACCTGCTCCAGGGTAACCATCTGGAATCCAGTTCACACCGTGAGGTGCACCCAAAACTTTTGATGATTCATCCCCTCGTCCATAATTTTGAGGATTACCCCATCTATATAAGAAATCACCGCCTCTATCTGTTAGCCCACCGTTGTGTCCAGCAGCTTCTTCCGATGTTGTACTATGATCAATGATATATATCTCATCCATACTCCTGGAAGAGAATATTATCTGATCTAATATGGCATTATATGCAATAGCATTCGTATGTATCCAATCACCGTTACTATTACTCACTGGGCCACCGCAATTAATATTCATCAGCTCAGGATGTTCAGAGATTGTACCGTAGTTTTCCAAGTCTGGGTTTATGTCTTGTACCAGATGGTCCCATAAATGCCATTCCCAAACGATAGTGCCCTCCGGTGGTGCCAGTTCAACAATTTTTAATGGCCAAATGTCACCACTTATATTCTGACGTCCGTTACTGATAGCTTCATCCTGAGATTTCACTTCCCAACAAATAACCAAAATATTTCCGTTAGGCAAAGGCTCTATATCGTGATGAGGATTGTATGTCTCACCGTAATAGTTAAACTCCCAAATTATATTTCCGTACCAATCCAATTGCTGAAAATGACCTCCAATTGGATGGCTATATTCAATATAAGGTTCTGATATTCTAAGTGGAACTATTAATGTACTATCTTTTTGAAGATAGGTAATACTATGCACAGCCACCGGGTGAGACCAACTATGTAAAAAGTTAAATTGATTATCAATCAGCCACGTGTGATTTAAGCCACCTTGTAAACGATTAGAGATTAGCACCATACCAGCATCTTGTGCCTTACCAATATTTAAAAAAATAATTGATGAAAATAAAAATTTAAAAATCATATCTAAATCTACCCATCACCCCAAAAACAAAAAACCCCACGAATGTGGGGAACTATCTACCATCTTGATCAAAATATTAGACCATCATCAATTACTTTGTTCTTTTTCTTTTATTTCGATTGTTTTTTCTATTATTTCTTTTTGAATTAAAGAATTTTCTTCGATTTCTCTTTGACCTTTTGGTCTTTCCTCTATCATGGGAATGGGCTTCCACATTAATATCTTTTGAGTTTTTATAATATGATAGATATCTATTGAATTCAGTTGACACAAAGTGCTTAATAAGTTGCTCTCTGTCCAGCCAATTGAGCTTATCATAGATATATGGTAAAAATTGTTCTATTTGTTCTTCATTGACATTGACTTTCTCAATCTTATCAATGAGTGCATACAAACGTTTTTTACATATGTCCAAACCATTGGGAACATGTTCCTTTACAAAGGATATACCTGATGTTCTTTCGATATCTCTAAGTTTTCTTTTTTCACGTCCATGGATGATAACAATTGATACACCCTTCTTTCCTGCTCTTCCAGTTCTTCCACTCCTATGGACATATATTTCATCATCATCAGGCAAATTATAATTGATCACATGAGTGAGGTCTTCAACATCTAATCCTCGAGCAGCCACATCTGTTGCTACCAAGATCTGCAATTGACGTTTTCTAAAACGTCTCATCACATCATCTCGTTCAGACTGGGATAGATCCCCATGTATCGTATCTGCATTGTAATGGTCGTTCATTAGTTTGTTGGCAACTTCTTTGGTCTCTCTTCGTGTACGACAAAATACAATTCCATATATATTTGGATTCATATCCGCAATTCGCTTGACTACTTCGTATCTGTCTTTTGCTTGTACCATATAGAATACATGCTGAACATTATCCGCAGCGCGGTTTACTCGCGCAACTGCGATCTCTATAGAGTTTTTCATGTATTTTTTTGTGACCGAAGCGACCTTAGAGGTCATGGTGGCTGAAAAAAGTAAAACTTGTTTATCTTTTGAGGTTGAACTAAGAATGAATTCCAGATCATCTTTAAAGCCCATTGAAAGCATCTCATCTGCCTCATCCAAGATCAAACGTTCTATATTGCCAACAAATAATTTCTTTCTTCTAATTAAGTCCTTTGTCCTACCTGGAGTACCAACAATGATCTGAGGTCCTTTTTTCAATGACCTTATCTGTTTCTCAATCTTTGTCCCTCCATAAACAGCTAAGGTATTTATCTTTTTCAAATATTTGGAATAACTAGATAGGTCATTTGATATTTGAATGCACAGTTCCCGTGTAGGACATAAAATGAGCGTCTGAACATTAGTATCATCTGTATTGGTCAACTCTAATAAAGGCAATCCAAATGCGGCCGTCTTTCCCGTGCCGGTCTGAGCTGAGGCTATCAGATCTTGCTCCGATGACATTAAATGCGGAATCACCTTGCTCTGGATAGGTGTAGGATGATCAAAGCCTAGCTCTTTGATAGCCTTTAGTAACTCATTTTTTAAAGAGAAATGTGAAAAAGATTCTTTCTTTTCAGATTTGTTATAAATCATATTAGAGATCAGTATTAATAATTATAGGATATTGCGTGGGGAGTATACCCTAGTTTATTAAGATTACTTATGTAATTAATTAATAATCTTTCATTAAAAATATCATTCAATGGAACTAGAATAATTCACACCTGAATCAACTGAACACGACCAACCAAACCAACAAAAGCTGTTGTAATGCACTTCAAGGCATTTTCCTATCTAATAATATATTTTTCAATAATATTCGATGCGTAATATGTTCATTGACAAGTTATCATTCTCTCTGAACCGGTCATTGAATCGATGTACGCTTTAAGTACTTATCAAGGAAAAGTAATATTGTTTCATTTGCAGTTATTTGATTTTTCTTTTTTGTGAAACCATGTCCCTCATCAGGAAAGACCACATACTCTACAGGCACATTTTGACCCCTAATTGCCTTAACCATTTCATCAGACTCTATTTGAAGAACACGTGGGTCATTTGCTCCTTGCAGGACGAGCACTGGATCTTTGATGTTCTTTGCGTGGAAAAGAGGTGAGATAGAATACAGGTAATCTTCCTGGGTATGAGGATTCCCAAGTTCTTTATATAATGATTCTCTAACAGATTCCCACCATGGGGGAATATTTTTTAATGTTCTCACCCAATTTGTAACGCCAAAGATATTTACGCCGACATTAAAGGCCTGAGGTCTAAATGCCATGGCAGCCATGACCATGTAGCCGCCATAACTCCCTCCAAGGATACCTATCCTCTCTTCTTCCACATAGTCCAGATCACCTAGCCAATCCCTCGCAGCAATACAATCGTCTAGATCACCTTTACCATGGGCCTGATCATCCAAAGTTTGAAATGTTTTTCCATATCCACTACTTCCACGATTGTTGATGTCAAGAACGGCGTAACCATTATTAACCAAGAACTGGATAGGGGCATTGTAACCAACTCTTGCCTGTCCTCCAGGGCCACCATGTACTCTTACCAATGCTGGTACCTTATTATTTGCAGATGCTTGAGGCGGCCTATAGTATACTGCTGGTATCTCAAGACCATCAAAAGATCTAAACCTTACCACTGTCGCATTTGCCAGGTATTTTTCATTTATTGATGGATTCATCGAATTTGTCAACTTACGTGGTTCTCGATCACCGATCTCATGGAAATAAAGGTCATTTGGTGATGTAGAACTTCCATGATAAAAACTCATCAACGATTCGCTTTTTGATATATTGATGGAAGTAACATTCCCATTGGGGATATCGGGTAGATCTAAATAATTATTTTTCTCAGTATCAAATATCTTGAAAATTGTTTGTGAATCTTGATTGATCATGGTAACCCGATATTTTCCATTTTCTGAAAAATAATTATCCATGATGTCCCAATCTTCCTTTTGCACTAGCTCAATGACACCGCTCTGGATATCATATTTCTTCAGATAATTGAATTCGCTGTCAAGATCGGTCAAGAAATAGATGCTTTTTGAGTCCACTGAAAAGCCTGTTGGATAATGATTGACATCTCCTTCTTCATGAATGATCTTTTCTAATATCATTTTTTCAGTATCATACAAATATAGATCTGATCTGTCTCTCGTATGCATCTTACTAAGAGTCAAATATTTTTTGTCCCTTGAAACATCAATGACATCCAGGGCATTGTCATTCTTGAACATCAAATTCGGGGTAAATGATTTAGTGTCCATCTCATATAGGTCCATGTACATTGGATCCCTATTATTCGATGTATAGAAAAAACTTCTTTGATCATCTGCCCAATCCAAAAAGAGTGAGCGTACATTCTCACCAGGTGTAAGGTCTCTTACGGAACCATCAAGGTCATGCATGAAAATATGCCAGATCTCGTTACCTCCTTGATCACCTCTAAATAAAAATCGTTTATCATTGGGGAAATAGGTTATTGGAAAAATTGAATTGGTATCTGAAAAGGTCAATCGAAATATTCTATTGGCATTCAGATCTACCTCATAGGCATTAAATATTCCTGACTCATTACTTCTTATCAATATTGAACTCTCATCATGAGAGAAACTAGAACCTCCAAATGAGATCACATCCATGAACTCCTCTATGGAATATGTCTCATGATCATTTGAACAACCAATCAGTAACAAGAAAATTGAAACGAACAATTTTTTCATAATTGATACCTTATTTAACATGATTTGGATTTCATCATTTGTCTATATATCAAAAAAAAAGCCTTCTGTTAAGAAGGCTTTTTTTTCTTTATTTTATTTAAAGATTGGGATTATTGTTCTTCTCGAACAAGGAGATCGATAGGTACTGCCAATTTCCATAAATGGTCTCTTCCATGTCAGTCGCAATATTTGATGTTGTATGCCAACGATTCCATCTGGTCTGGTCTGATGCTCTGTTTCCCGTACACCAGAGTTCCTTGTCGCGTTCATCATAAAGGACATCAAGATCAACATTATCAAGTGCTGAAATGCCATATGGTGTCCTAACCGCATTGACTGCATCAAGCGCAGAGACAGTAACACTTGCGCCTCTGAGTGATACCTCAGCAAGCATCAAATGATTCTCTTGCCAAGACATGACATCTACCGGGTCTGAACCCTCATCATATTTCGTTTGAACATGGCGTTGATCGCCAGTAGTGGGTGCCTCTGTCATTGGAAGTCTATTTGCCTCAAGAGGGTCGGCTGTGATATAATCCAAGAATCTATATGCCACAATACCCTGTGTACGACCAACACCCATTTGCTGGTAATAGTCATTGGTATACTCTGGCGCATACAGAGTTTGATATGGAGCATCACCAACGGTCATGCCTTGCTCTAGATGTGAAGCAGCGTCTGTATAGTTTTCCTCCAAGAGATAGGTTTTTCCCATCAGTGAGTGAAGGAGTCTTGTTTGGGCATCATTGGCATAGGGTAATGCCGCTGAATATTTGGAACGTGCATCTGCAAACATGTCACCATCATATATCATGGGACTATCATCAATAGGACTTCCTGGCTCACCATCATCCGTCAAAGCAAAATAGGTGGCATACCATGCTCGTGCCATGCCACCACATAGATACCCAGTATAATAGGCTGATGTATCATCTGACGTGGCCTCTGATACCTCCAGTACTGATACTGTTTCGATCAAGAGATCGGCATGCTTACGAAATTGTCCAACACCCTCATAAGCACCAACGCAAGAGTAGTTATCGTCGTATGTAGAACCATCATCAGCAACGTCGACTCTTCCTCTGCCATCCAATTGGTCATACGAAGTGAAGGTGGCATTTTGAACGTTCTGGCTAAACTCGATCTGATCAGATACCAGATCACTGCTACTTGCCAAACCAGCATGGACATGCATCTGTTTGACCAGTACACCCTTTACGAGAAAAGGAAGACCATCACGTCCTTTCAATTCTCTATCTTCTGCCACATCTTTTAGTGGATCAACTTCTTGGAACCATTTATCCTCACATGAGATGTTCACCATCATGAGAGCAACTAAACCAATATTAATTAAATTCTTCATTATTGCCTCCTTAGAAAGTTACCGTTACCCCAAAAGTATATACTCTTGGGTTCATTGCCGTAAGAAAATCCTGACCTCTCTCGCTAGATGTTGCTCCACTCCAGTTTATCTCTGGATCGGCTCCACTATAATCGGTCTTGGTCCAAAGATTTTGAATAGAGTAATAGACTTGGACATCATTAACAACATTGAGATTGAATCGCTGGAGAAGATCACGCACATTGTAACTGACACTCACTTCTTTCAACCTAGTGAAACTAGCATCACTCAGGTAGTTCGATGGGTAGCTTGCGTCACTTCGTGCAAATGCATTTGCAGCATCCTGATATTCTTGGTCCTTCCCAGATTTGATGCCTGATATATTTCCTTCATCATCAAAATCAACCAAAGGATCAATGCCAGATAGAGGATCAGCGCCACCGAAACCAATTTGGTCACCAAGGTCATTCCTGATCTTGTTACTTCCAAAGAAGACACCATATCTCTTGGTATCATTAAGCATTTTATGCCCCGATTTCCAGTTGACCAGAGCATAGACCTTAAGGTTTTTCATGATATTAAAATTAAGAGAAAGGAACTTGAGATCTGATGGAGCTGAAAGACCAAGATACTTCTTGTAACTACTACCAACTCCCGTGGCACCAGCATACCTCTCTAGGTATGTTGAATCTGAATTCCACATGTCTTGTGTGACCGTATCTACCTGTACACCAGTATAGAGTCCATCATCACCAAAAGTTGCACCAGTGACACCAAAATTATACCATGAATACTTTGGTAGACCCGGTTGAATGACTTGCATTAGAAAACCATCATAGATCGGTTGTGCCTCAAACTGACCATCATCCAATCGTATGACCTCATTCTCATTATGACTAGAAGAATATGTGATATCAGCCGTTAGCAAATTTGGTCGTCCTATGAGTCCTCCAAGATCGGTTGAATACTTCAATAACAGTTCACTACCTGACATCTTCATCTCGCCAACGTTTATGGGCATATCACTTGCAGTCAATCCAGTGGATGGGGAGTTTGCTCTTCCGACCAATGAATTTTCAGCATTCTGCTCATATTGAGTATACTCCACTCTCAAAGCACCTAGATTGCTTGGTAATTCCATCTCCAGATCAATCCCATACTCATTTTCTGCGATCTTCTCTGGTTCAATGGAGGGGTTTCCAATATTACTGATGGATGCACCGCTTCCAACACCACCGGTCGATGCCTGCCATAGTAGTGCAATGTTATCTGCTAGCCCAGGGAGCACACCACTCTCACCATATGCCAAGCGAGGCTTGAGAAGAGTGACAAATGAAGGCATGAATCCAGATAGGGTCTTGTCAACACGCCACCCAAGTCTCCATCCATTGTATGAGATCTGATTGGCATCCACACCGATGGAACTTGCGAAATCTGTACGGTTGGACAATGTCATGAAGAATTCATCATTATAAGATAGTTCTTCCGTAAACGCACTACCACCATCACGAGAGTGAGAGAAGTCCTCATCTCCATAGTTCAATTGTTCCCCTGCACCCACATTGGATATTGCTGGTGTATTGAAATCCTGTTTCTCAAGTCCAAGACCTTGATAATTTAGATCGAAGGCCTGTCTAGTGAATGAGGTCCTGGATTGCACTGGACCAAAATTATAGCTGTACGAAAAACCAAACTCATAGGACATCTCTTGGTTTTGACGCAGATAGAGACCTTTACGCCCTAATGGCCATATGAAGGGAAATGGTGTTTTAAAGTTTAGGTCTTCCTTGATATGTGAATCATCAATACCAATACGACCATTAATGGAGAAGTTCTGTAGAAGTCCACCCGCCATATCAGAATCACTGAATGGCCTGTATTTCATGGACAATGAACCAATGAACCTCTTTGAATCTGATCTATATTGGATCTTATCATGGATACTGGCACTGTCTAGCCAATTGAATGGTTGGTATTGTTGTGTTCCATCTGGACGTCCACTACCATCATTGTCATCAGCACTATTCAACAATGGCTCTCCATTCTCATCATATTCAGCAGTTGCCCAATATGTATTACCTAACCATCCAAAGATGTTATTATCATTTTGAGGTAAGGTCTTTTGACTGGACACATAGTTTGTTGTAAGAGAGATATTTAGGTTTTCCGCAGCAGCGATGTCAAGATTGAGCCGTGCACTCTGACGATCCATGTAGTTCTGATTCTTATTCAAGACCAATCCCTCTTCATATCGATCATCCAGCGCAACATAATAGTTCAATCCACCAGTTCCACCTGTCACACTCACATTATGTTGTTCGATAGTACCTGGGGTATGGACCATGTTCAACTCATCCCAAGAATAGTAACCATCATCAATGCTAAAGTCATAGGACTGCTCATTTGTACCAGTCACATTTTTATACCTAAGTGTGTATGCTTTACCATCAAGTCTATTTTGCTTACCGCCTCTCTTTGTGGTTATCAGTACCACACCATTAGAACCATTAGTACCATAGGTGGTCGCAGCAGCAGGGCCTTTAAGCACCTCGATATTCTCAATATCCTCTGGATTTAAATCAGCTAAGGTCGAAAAACCCTGTCCACCTGCATAATAATTTTTATATTCTTCATTGTCCAACCTAACACCATCTACATAGATGACGGGTTGCTCATCACCATTCAGACCACCGCCTGCTCGCACATCAAATCGAAAACCTCCTCCAACGTTCCCACTTGCTTTTCGGATATCCACACCGGACACTTTACCATAAAGCAATTGAGATACATCACTGAAGGCATTTGTCTCCGTTAACTCTGAAGCATCAAGCCTAGAAACAGAAACCTCCGTATTTCCGAAACTCCTTTCGGATGCCATACCAGTTACCACAACCGTCTCGGACGCAAAAACATCCTGCTTGAGATTGAACACAATATTTTCCGTATTCGCTGTCGTTAGTACCATCTTCTTGTATCCAATATATGTTGCTACAATTGAGAATTCTCCAGTTGGATCGTAGTCTATTGAGAATAAACCATCCTCGCTTGTCGCAGCACCCATATTGGTACCTTCTACCAATACATTTGCGCCAAAAAGAGGCTGACCATTCTCATCGCTTACCGTACCAGTGACCGTCGCCAACAAATAGTTCGCGAATAGCATGATAGGCAATACTCTGAGATAAGCTTTCATGAATTTCTCCAGGGTTTGATTTAAAAAGTGAATTGAATACTATGTGAATAATTCCATAATGTCAATGATAATGATGGCTCTGAAGTGAGGAGGTCCGTCTGACGAATTAAAAAGTTATTTTATATAGAATTGTTCTTCTTGCGGAGCGAGTGGCCTTCCCATCCAAAGAGGTCGTCTCAATCCATTTGGATGTGTCTCGTTTTTCTTGGCCCATTCATTCCATTTTTTATAATGATCAAACGATTTATTGGTATCTACGAATATGTCGCCATAGTTCTCATCGGGACCCGGCTTTGATATACTGACCTTTTGCAACCAACAATGTGCACCTGATATTGGATCTGGATTGGTTGCGTGTGTTATGTTCTGATGCACACCTCCATCTCTCCACCATACTCTATTGGTGTCTGGGTCTTGGGTCTTCCAGGACTCGATACCTTTCACGGTTCTCATCTTCCACTGACCATTACCCATATTTTGTATGTCAACCGTATTGGTCATGAAACGATTGCCCTCATCCTGTTGCCTCCGCCATCTACCGATATGATGCGAACAAGCGACCACTCCTGGTTTAATTGCCTCTGTTACCCATACTTTATCTACAAACCATCCGATCTCCGTGGTTATCTTCAGTAGGTCTCCATTTTCAACACCAATTCTTTTAGCATCTTTTGTATGGATCCATATTGGATTTCGGTGTGCTATCTCGGTAAGCCACTTTGCATTTGCAGAGCGTGAGTGAATGTGTGTTGGTAATCTGAAGTTTGGTAATAGGATGCATTCATTCTTATTCTTGTCCATTTCATCTGGATGAACGTGACTCTTGATCCTATATCCAGGCGTGGCATGCTCTGGATATCCAAAATTGACCATTGTCTTGGAAAAGAGTTCCTGCCTCTTGGATGGAGTAGGAAACCCAGCATGCATTTTGCCATCAACCTGGATTCCCACCACATGACCATCTCTAGTGATCTGACCATTTGAAGATACTTCAACATTCTCATCATTGATGGGTCGCTCATTGCTCTTATAGATATTGTCGTCAACAAGGAATGCACCATATTTCCTCATATAATCAAGAGGGGTCATTCCCTCTTTCTCTGCTGTTTCAGGTAAACCATCAGTATTTTCAAAGATGTATTGATAGTATTCATCAATATTGATCTTCTCGCCTTTACGATATGGACTCATGAAATGTTCGCGGATGCCTAGATCTTCATCCTTATCAATTAACCATGATAACTCAATCCAAAACTCATCCTCTTCCCACACTTCCCCTGGATTAACATCATATGTAAAATTGATATCCTTACCATCTCTGCGTGCTTTTTCTCTCAATACTGGTTGCCGAAATGCGATCCATATCCCTGCCTGGGTCTCATAAGAGTTAAGGTCATGCCTCTCTGATGCATGTCCCATGGGCAAAACATAATCCGCAAAGAATGCTGTCTCATTCCAGGTGGGGGTCAACGCAATATGACAACCGACCTTTTCCTTATCAGTGAGCATCTCGATCCAGGTGAATCCATCTGGATATGTCCAGACAGGATTAAACACTCGAGTGAAATAGACATCCAGATTCCCTCTATTATCCTTTAAGAGATGAGGCAGTATCTGACTCATTTCATAGTGTGCAAGAGTGTACTCACGTGGCCAATTGATTTCATTCCAAGCGTCTGGTCCTGGAGGAGAATCAAAGAATTCTGGATGAAATTTATTCCATGCACTTGGCGAGGTACCTCCCTCCGAACCAACAGACCCAGTAAGAACATTGAGCAAATGAAGAGTACGAGAAACCTGCCACCCTCCTAGATTTCCAATTGATGGTCCGCGCCAAACATGTGAAGAGAGCCTACTACCGGCCTCTCCGATCAGTCTTGCAATACGAATGATCTGTTCAACATCAATCTGAGCCTCTTCAGCTGCATATTCAGGAGTATACTCTGACCATTCCTCCTTTAATCTCTTTATGAATTGATCGAATTCTATTGGGTCATCAGGATGCAGGTATTTTAGATATTCATCCCAATTTACCCAGTTCTCAAGATAATGACGGTCATAGAGATCCTCGTCCACCAAGATCTTTGCAATTGCCATAAAAATCGCTGACTCACTTCCGGGATAGGTTGGTAACCACTCATCGGCCATGGATGCTGTGTTTGACAATCTAGGGTCCAGCACGATCAATTTTGCACCTTTCATCATTCCTTCCATTATTCTCTGAGCATGTGGATTGAAATAATGACCTGTTTCCAGATGTGAGGACGCCAATAGGATCACCTTCGCATTTGTATGATCTGGACTGGGTCTATCATATTTATGCCAGAGAGCATATCCAGTTCTTGCACCTGCAGAACAAATATTTGTATGAGAGTTATGCCCATCCACACCCCATGCCTTCAGCACACGCTCTGCGTAACCTTCATGACCTGGTCGCCCAACGTGATAGACCACACCATCCTTTCTCTTCCGTAATGAAGAGGCGATCTTCTCTGATATCTCACTCAATGCTTGAGTCCAACTGATTTGCTCCCATTTACCCTCTCCCCTATTACCAACTCGCTTCATGGGATAGAGGATTCGTTCAGTATCATTGATCTGATTTATGGTGGCAGGCCCCTTTGCACAATTCCTGCCACGACTACCTGGATGATGGGGATTACCCTCAAATTTTCTAACTTCGTCAGAGTCCTTGTCAATATAGGCCAATAGCCCACACGCCGACTCACAATTGAAGCAGGTCGTTGGAACGATTGAATAATGTCTTTCCCTTTTCTCTGGCCACACCAAAGGATCCAATTCAATAAAATCATTCCACTCACTGGGGTCGGGGTATTTGTATAGCTCTCTCGGACCCTCCATCGCAAACTCCTCAGACCAATCTGGACGATCTGATATCTTTGGAATAAGGCCCAAGGATTCAGAAAATGTCTCGATCCAACTACGCTTCATATCTAACTCAGTGGAATCATTTGAGGAACACGAATACGAACGAATTCCGTTAAGAATATTCCAACCAGTGTCATTATGCCCGCAACAATGGCATAGTCTGGAACGGTTTGAATTGCCAAAACGGGCAAAATATTCCCAACGATAACTCCAATCCAAAAATAGCTTGAAAAATATCCTTTGGTCATACCCCTGATCGCTTTCTGTGTATCAGGCGTCCCATTATGAAAAGCAAATTCCTTAAAAAATATCACCAAATTAAAGACAATGGAATATTTCAATACAATTGCCATCAAATGAACTGATCCTGGTTCTATCATCATCAATGATACCGAACCGGCCATAACGGCATGCACCAACATATGCACTGACCCTGACCAAGGTGATTGCCAAAGATCTCGCGCCTTGGCCTGACTGAAGAGAAATGCGGTATAGATCGCGCCTAATACTGAAAAGATCGCCCCCAGGGACCATAGCCATCCAATTCCCAGCGGGAAAAAATGATCGATGAGGAGTAGTGTCACTATCAATCCAAAGGTCGTGATTATATAGGCACCTCTCACCAGCCAAGATCTCCACTGTGGACGTAGTAGAACATATAAGAATCTATCTGGCCTATCCAGATCTTTCACTAACAATGCACCAGTCACACCCAAGAAGAACAAGGTGACCAACAGACCATACAACTCCGTTGTCTTATTGATATCACCGCCCATAATGTTCAATAGGGCCATCATTAAAAAGGTCCCGGTCGATATAGCCTTGGTCCACACATATGCAGCTACCTCCCAACCCCAAAGAACACCCTTGCTCGGTGAATCATAGACCCTTCGCGCACTCTTGGAGTCCACATCCTCTTGTATTTCCTTTGCGACATCGTCAATCGATCGCTGATCCATGGAGACTCCAGAGTGAGCCGAATTCTCCATTGCCAATTGGATCAATAGATTCTCAGTATCTGATTCTGATACTCGCTTGTCAGCATATTTTGCATAGTGTCCCACACCCTTGGACTGTTCTGACCAAATATAATCAGAATTGGTTTGAGTTAAATTAGGATCGAGCATATCATCGGTTCCATTCACATAGTACAGATTTGGAACAGTATTCTTCTCTGGCTTGCGGACCATCGTATCTTCGCTGGATACCAAACCAGAGATCTTAGAATTCTGGTCATCTAGGTCACCAGAAACGATTGCCTCAACAGGACAAACAATTACACATGCTGGTTCATATCCTCCATCAAGTCTGTGTGCACAATAATTACATTTTGCAGCGGTATTGGTCTCAGGGTCAATATATAGTGCATCGTAGGGGCATGCCTGCATGCATGACTTGCACCCAATGCACCGGTCATTATCAAAGTCTACAACTCCATCAGAACGATCATAGAGTGCTGTGGTCGGACAGATCTCAACGCATGGTGCATTGGAACAATGGTTACAGCGATGTACAGAAAATTCGCGAGAATTATTAGGAAAGACACCCGTTTCTATATATTTCACATGGGTACGGTTCACACCAATGGGCACATCGTGCTCGCTTTTACAAGCAACCGTACAGGCATGACAACCGATGCATAAGCGATTATCAATGACAAAACCATATTTCATAATTTTTGTGACATTTTAACACACGAAAATAATAAATCAAATGTTATGGTATTAATCTTAATAACATTGAAATTCATATATGATTCCTGCAACAGCATGTATTTTAATAGGTGGCGACAGTAGTCGGTTTGGATCACCAAAATGGAGGGCTATGATCGGAGGAATTACCGTTCTAGATCGTTTGTGGATGGAATGCGAGATATTGGAACATAGATATGTGATCGGCAAGGAGAAGCCTCACGATCTGGACAAGCCTTACGTTAGTGATTCGCTGGATATAAAAGCTCCTATAAATGGTTTACGAACTTCTCTTGATATTGCTGAGACCGATTGGATATTACTACTTTCCTGTGACCTGCCACTTATAACCAAGGATATCCTGGTGAATCTTTGGGATCAAACTAATTCAAAGAAAAACATTATCGTTCCAAAAGTGAGAGAGAGATTGGAGCCAACATGTGCATTCTATCATAAACGAATCCTGGACCTGTGTAATACAAGAATAGAAAAAAACAAACTTGGTCTGCAGGCCTTGATCAAGAGCATCAAGTCTCATTCAGTTAACCTGACAGAACGATCTGGCCAATTCATGAATATGAATACAAAAAGTGATATGAGTCATGCAGAAAAAATATTAAGATCTCAGATATCTGTTAGAACATTATCTTGACCATGATAGAATCAGTCATCAATATACTCAAAGAATTTGCAAAGGAAGACTTCCCAGTCACTAAAGTCACCTCCTACCTATTAGACCTGGACCTTTCTAGAGGTGAACTAAAAAAGTATGATCATAGAGCCGATGACCATTATACAAGAAATCTAATTCATAGAGATGTCGATTTTGAGATCATGGTCATTTGCTGGCCTCCAAATACATCTGCACCTATCCATGGACACGAGGGTGAAAAATGCTGGGCAAGAGTAGAAACAGGCCAATTAAGGATCTGCAATTATGAAGAGGTCTCATCGAAACCACTAAAGTTAAATAAGATTCAAGAGCTTGATGGCTCACCGGGCTTTCTTGATGGACCAGCAGACATTCACTCTGTGGAGAACATATCAAATAACTTTGCCACAAGCCTCCACGTTTATTCGAGACCCTATGATTCATGTGACATATATGATATTGATAGAGCAATCGTGGAAAGGATAAAATTAAGTTACCACAGCATTGATGGCATTGTCTGTTAGCGAAAGACTACTCGTCTAATTTTTCTATACGCCTCTTGTGCCTTCCACCTTCAAAGGGCTCTTCAAACCATTGTTCGATCACATCAAAGATCTCTTCCTCACTCATGAACCGAGCACCAATTGATAATATGTTGGCATTATTATGCTCACGAGAAAGTTTCACGATCTCCTTTGGGCCATTATAAAAGACAGCGGCCCTGACGCCTTTAATTCTATTGGCAGCCATTGCCTCACCCTGGCCTGAACCACCCAAAATAATCCCACGACTTTCAGGGTCAGAGGCCACAGCACGTGCACAGGGAAAGATAAAGTCAGGGTAATCATCCAATGCATCGTACTCATGCGCACCATGGTCAGTGACATTGTATCCCTTATCCAATAGATGGCCCTTTATGGAATTCTTTAACTCCAATCCAGCATGATCAGTTGCTAAGTGAATCTTCATAACAAGGATCCCATGTGAGATCTTATTCTCTGCTCAACTTTTTTTGGGGTAAAACCAAATTCTTCTGCCAATTGATCGCCTGGTGCTGAGGCACCATAATGATCAATGCCAATGGACAGTCCATTCATACCTGAATATTTTTCCCAACCTTGCGTGATTCCTGCCTCCATAGTGATCTTCAAACAACGACGCTCTGGAATGATCTCACTCTTATAATCTTCAGACTGTCTATCAAAGATCTCCATGCAAGGCATGCTGACAACACGAGTCTTTTTATCATTGAAAAGATTCGCGGTCTGTATAGCAAGCGACACCTCTGACCCTGTGGCAATGAACACAAGGTCGGGGTGGTCATCACAGTCCCTTACAACGTACGCGCCTTTTCGTACACCTGGCTCCAAAACTTCATAGCCTTGGTCAAATATGGGAACTCCCTGACGTGTCAAGAGCAGTGCGCTAGGTGTATCATGCTCTTCCATTGCAATGCGGAAACATATGGCAGTCTCTTTAGCATCCGCAGGGCGAAAAACATTAAAATTTGGTATGGTCCTCAGTGCCATTGCATGCTCAATTGGCTGATGAGTTGGCCCATCTTCGCCAACATAAAATGAATCATGTGTGAACTCATGCATGACCCTAATATTCTGTATGGCACCCAATCGTAGTGCCGGTCTCTCATAATCAGAAAACACTAGGAAGGTTCCACCAAAAGGTATGACCCCTCCGTGTAGTGCCATGCCATTCATCATTGCGGCCATTGGGAATTCTCTCACTCCGTAAGGGATATTGCGACCCGATTGGTCATCCAATCTAAAATCAGAATGATTCTTGGCAAAATTACCAGTATAGTTTGAAGGTTCAAGATCGGCTGAACCACCAATCAGATTTGGCAATGAACCTGCAAATTTGTCTAGAGTAGCGCCAAAAGCCTTCCTCGTCGCAAGAGAATCTCCCGAGGGAAATTTTGGGTAATGAGTGTCTGGCAGTTCGTTATCTATGCACATGGAGATCAGGTCACCCACTTGGTCAGATGATCGAAGATCATCACACACCTTTTTCCATTCTTCTGAGATCTCAGACAAGGTCTCAAATCTATTCTGGAAGTGGTCTCTGACCTCAAATGGGAAATAAAATTTATCATCAGGTAATCCAAGTTTGAGTTTTGTCGCACTGATCTCATCCTCAGGCAGGGGCGCGCCATGGGTGTTGTGGTCTCCCTCCATCGTGGCAGTACCTTTTGCCATGATGGTCTTACCAATGATGATACTCGGTTCCTTGCTGTCTTTTGCCTTTAGGATCGCATCATTTAATTGGTCATGGTCATGGCCATCTATCTCTTGGACATGCCATTTGAATCCCTTGAATACCGTTGCATAGTCTGTAGAGTCCGACCTATCTGTATTGCCAGATATCTGTGCAGAGTTCGCATCATAGAAAACGATCAACCTAGAGAGACCAAGGTGCCCTGCCAGAGATGCAGAACCAAGTGTAACAGGCTCTTGGAGATCGCCATCACCTGCGAGAACATATGTGTAGTGATCTATGAATTGAGCAGAGCTCTTATCTCTGGAAAAAAATAAATTGCGCAGATAGGCCTCTGCATGTGCCATCCCAGTTCCCATCGCAAAGCCTTGACCAAGTGGACCAGTTGTACACTCGATACCTGGAATCTCCACTTCAGGATGCCCTGGTGTATGACTGCCCAACTGACGAAACTTTCTTATGTCATCCATTTCCAGCCAACCAATGAACAATAATAGGGAATATTGCAACATGGACATGTGTCCACCAGACAAAATGAATCTATCACGATTGAACCATTCTGGATCATTGGGGTCAAATTTTAGATGGTGACGGTAGAGAACATATGCAAAATCAGCACATGACATGGGACCACCTGGATGTCCACTATTTGCCTGACGTATTGCATCCATGACCAGTCCCTTTATGACCGATATCGAATATTGATCTTTCTCTTCTTCTGACCAACTCTTATAATTTGAGATGTCGCTATATGATTTCATAAGGCTGTTTTCTATTGATAATGTGGATTAGATAATTTGAATTATTGAAAAATTAGAAAAAATGATGCTGTATATTAATTCCCGTTGACATTTGATAATTGATAAAATTCTTGGATTGTTTTGATTGGTTCTGGTGATCTAAAGACCTCAGAGCCTGCGACAAGGACATCAGCTCCAGCACTGAGGACCTCCTTGGCATTGTGAAGTTTGATCCCTCCATCGACCTCGATCAAGACACGATCAAGACAATTATCTGATAAAAATTTCTTGATGGCAGATATACGCTCATTAGAGCCAGGTAGATAACCTTGTCCTCCAAATCCAGGTTCAACACTCATGACAAGCACAATATCAACCTTGTCTAGAAAAGGGTAAATATCATTGAGTGACGTTTGCGGTTTTATGGAGATCCCGACCTTGCAACCACAAGACCTAATAAGCTTGATGATCTCATCAGGGTCATCAGTCGCTTCTATATGAAAGGTAATATTATCAGCCCCAGCCCTGGCAAAAGGTTCCACTAATTCTTCAGGATGAACGACCATCATATGGACATCTATAAATTTTTTTGTTCTTGGTCTGAGTGATCTTACTACAGGTGGGCCTATTGTAAGGTTTGGAACAAATTGATTGTCCATGACATCGACATGGATCCAATGCGCTCCACCTTCATCACAAATTTTTAATGCAGAACCTAGGTCTGAAAAGTCTGCGGATAATATTGAGGGAGCTAATTTGAATTCAGTTGTCATTTTTCGCATTTGAAATTAGGAATATTCATCACTGTGTCACTTGCTTTAAATATTCATTTCATCGTATTGGGCTCAATCCATTCAGTACGCTCTCATGAAGTTTCTCTTTTGACAATTCACCTGAAAGATATCCATTGATCAAGTTTAACTGGACCGCTCCTCTTTCATATACCTTGGAATATGGCATATTATGGAAGGAGACCATTGAATATCTTGGGATAAATCGATCATTGAATTTTTCTTCTAACTCAAACTCTAGTTCTCTTCTTCTCTGGTAGAGTGGCTCATTGACAGAATCTCTCATCTCGATATAATTCTCAAGTGCCATATCAGCAATGGCGTGTCCATTGGGGACTTGTTGGTTAGAGAATTCTGAGTGGACCTCACTCCATTCTCCGTTATATCTTATTATCAACTCATTGATCACCGAACAATCCTGAAATGAAGCATTCATACCTTGTCCAAAAAATGGTACGACGGCGTGAGCGGCATCACCAAAGATCATGGTCTTGTCCTTATAATGCCATTTGTCACAATATACCGTTGCAAGTTTGCCAATGGGGTTGGATTGAAATTCATTTATGAGGTCAGGGATCAACTCGATGGTATCAGGGAAATATGAATTGAAAAGTTCGGATATCTTTTCTCTAGAACCCATCGTTGAGAAACTGACCTCACCATCCAAGGGGAAGAACAATGTGCAAGTAAAACTATGGTCCATATTGGGAAGTGCTATCAGCATAAATTCCCCTCTTGGCCATATATGTAACGCCTTTGGATCCATCCTATGGTCTCCTTTGGCATCTGGAGGGATGGTTAGTTCTTTGTAACCATGGCCTAGAGGTTTCCTACGAAAATTGATAGACGATAACTTATCCATAGCATCTCTGATGACTGACGCGGATCCATCGGAACCAAACAATCGGTCAAAGGACTCTCTTTTATCGTTGAATACAAGTTCAGAACTATCTAGATCAACTCCTAAAAGAGAATGGTCAAAAATGATATTGACATTACCCGTGTTCTCAGCATGATCCATCAAGGTCTTATTAAGAAATGCACGTGAGATGGAGTATATGACCTCACTCGCCTTTTGGCCATATTTTTGTAGGTGTACACTACCATCTATATCATGGATCATGCGACCGACCATGGGCAACATCATGGGACTTATGACATCAAAGACACCTACATCCTTGAGGGCGTCTATTCCTCTTTTTGATAGAGCAAGATTAATGGAACGACCAGCAGATTGCTCAACGGTACGTATATCTTCTCGCTTCTCGTGGATTTCGACTGAATGGCCATGCCCTGAAAGATAGGAAGCCATCAGTGGACCAGCAAGTCCTGCACCGACCATTGTTATATGATCATTGTCTCTCAAGGGCCCTCTTTAGTATATCAACAAATTTGGACACCTCAGTAAAAGTATTGAACAGTGGATGAGGAGCAACGCGAATAACATCAGGATTTCTCCAATCACAGACCACACCATTATCATGCAAGAAATCAAATACCACCTTGCCACCAGGAACCACAATGGATAATTGGCATCCCCTTTCATCTGGAGTAATGATCTTAACCTTTGGTAAGGACTCTATTAAGAGAAATTTCAAATAAGAAGATAGCTGGAAACCTTTTTGATGTATTGTATCCATCCCAATCTTCTCAAAGATCTCCATGGAGGCTATCAATGGAGCCATTCCCATGATAGGTGCATTACTTATTTGCCATGCCTCAGAGGTTGGGATGGGATCAAAGGAGGAAGGCATATCAAATCTTGACCCTTTGTCATGCCCCCACCAACCCAATAATCTAGGACCCTCCCAATCATGATGTCGTTCATGAATGAAGATACCTGCAGGTGAGCCTGGACCACCACATAGATACTTGTAGGTACACCACGCAGCAAAATCAACTCCCCAATCATGTAACTCTAATGGAACATTGCCAGCGCTATGCGCCAGATTGAATCCAACTGTGACGCCTCTTGCTCTTCCAACACTAGTTATATTTTCCATATCAAGTGCCTGTCCAGTATAATAGTTCAGTCCACCAAGATAGATCAATGCGAGTTCATCACCATGTTCATCTATAGAATCAATAATATCTTCATGGCGTAATAATTTCTCACCCTGTCGTGGAGAGATCTCGATCAATGCATCTTTGGGGTCATATCCATGGAAATCAATCTGACTTTGAATGGCATATTGGTCAGATGGGAATGCATCCTTTTCCATCAATATCTTGAATTTTTTTTCATTTGGCTGGTAGAAGGATATAAGAAGGAAATGGATATTGACCGTCAATGCGTTCATGATCACAACCTCTGTCTCATTTGCACCAACCAAATTTGCTGAAGATCTAGTGAGCCTCTCGTGGTAAGCGACCCACCTACTCTCTTGCCCCAACACACCTTTTTCAGACCATATGGCAAATTCTTTTTTCATTTGATCGGTGGCAGTCTTAGGCTGTAATCCTAAAGAGTTACCACAAAAGTAGATCAGGTCCTCTCCAAGATGATTTTTAGGATAATTAAATTGTTGGCGGTATGAACTTAATCTGTCATTTTGATCCATGGACAGAGCAAAGGATTTTGAGCTATCGTACATTATTCAAAGTGACCATGCGGGAGCCCTAACCAATCCAAGGCATTCTTATATAAGATATTTTCCTTTGTTGAGGTAACAAGGTCCGAACTTTCGATCAATGAACCAGGTAATTCCTCTCCAAGCGGGAATGGATAGTCAGACCCCAAGGCGATTTTTCTATCACCTACCTTACCTATGAGGTATTTAAGCATCTCAATATCATGTACCAGCGAATCCACCCAGAACTTTCCTAGATACTCCTTAGGGTCAATATCATTGTCGATGGCACAAAGATCAGGTCGCACATCAAAACCATGTTGAATTCGGCCAACCGTGGCAGGAAAGGCACCTCCTCCATGGGCAAAGGCAACCCTAAGATCTGGTAGTTTCTCAAAGACCCCACCAAATATCATTGAACAGATCGCTCTACTTGTCTCAGCAGGCATTCCGACCAGCCAAGGCAGCCAATACTTATCCATTTCTTCTCTTCCCATGATGTCCCAGGGATGAATGAAAATGGATGCGCCTAGGTCTCTTGCAGCCTCAAAGATAGAGAATATCGATTCGTCATTGAGATTGGTCCCATTTATATTTGAACCGATCTGGACACCAATTAGGCCTAGGTCCTTGATACAACGCTCCAGCTCTCCAATCGCTAATTTATCATCTTGCATAGGTATGGTACCCAGTCCAAGAAACCTATTTGGATGTTCATCCACAACCATAGCAATATGGTCATTGATCAATTTTGACATGAACAGGGTATGGTCTGGTCTTGCCCAATAGTTGAACATCGCTGGAACGGTTGAGAGGACTTGAACATCAACATATGTCTCTCTGCATTCATCAATACGTGCGACAGGGTCCCAACAATTACATTCGACCATTCGAAAGCATTTACCATCTTTTATCATCTTGGCCGAATCTTTGGCATGATGATCAAGACTTATCCACCCACCGTAGCCAAATTTTCTCTCTAGATCTGGCCAGGTCTTCGGCAGAATATGAGTGTGTATGTCAATTTTCAAAATCGATCAATCAGGGGGATCTTGGATTGCTCCACACTCACTACAAGTTCTTGATTCGATGTTCTCCCAATAGGCTTTGAAAAGAGGTGGGAGTTGTGCTACGATATCTTCAAGATCCAGGCTGACCTCATGTAGTAGAGAATCACACTCATCGCAATACCATTGAAACGAGTCCAGGGCCCCCTCTTCTCTTTTATATTCAACGACCAAGCCTATCGTATCATCAAATCTTTGAGGTGAGTGGGGTAGGTTCTTGGGTAATAAGAATATCTCACCCTCCTTGATCGGGATGTCAACCCTCTGGCCATTCTCGATCACCTTCAATACCATGTCACCCTCTAACTGATAGAAAAATTCCTCGACTGGATCAACGTGGTAGTCTTTCCGTGAATTTGGACCACCAACAACCATGATCATAAAGTCACCCTCATCATAGACAACCTGATTGCCAACAGGAGGTTTAAGCAGGTGGCGATTGTTGTCTATCCAATCCTTAAAATTAATTGGAGGTATCAATCTCATTGGTTATCAATAGTTGCAATACATTTTAATTCTATGGCGATGGGTGTCGGAAGAGACGTGACCTCCACCGTTGTCCTACATGGCTGATTATCTATGAAATAATCACCATATATACTGTTAAAGATATCAAAATCTCTATTCATATTGGTCAAAAATACTGTTATGTCCACCAGATTATTCCAGTCGCTCCCTGCCTCATCTAAAATGATCTTTACATTCTCAAATACAGAGTGACACTGAGCCTCAATATCATGACCCACTGCATTGCCCTGACCATCCATCATGACACCGGGGATGACATTGGTCCCTGGCCTTCTTGGACCAACACCTGATAAAAAAAGTAAATTACCTACTTTTCTGGCATGGGGATATTTCCCCACAGGGACTGGTGCCTTATCTGTGTTCACAGTTTCATTCATTTGATTCTCTCATTTGTTTTAATTGACTCCAAGTTTCATCATTGGCACATAACCTATCAACGATACCATCATTCAATATAGAGGTCTCAAAAATCTCATCAACATCCTCAAGCTTAACCTGAGTATACCAAATATTGTCTGGATAAATTACAACAGCTGGCCCCAATTCACATGCATCCAAGCACCCACTTTTATTTGCTCTTATCTTTCCTCTAAGATCATATTGACCTATAAGTTGCACGAACCTCATTCTGATATCCATTCCACCACACCTGATACAATCTCCTCTGGGACTATCATTGGAACGTTCATTCGTACAAATAAACACATGTTTGTGGTATTTTGTTGTCATCTTGGCAAACAAATATTTTTTTGTTCTGTAAAAAATTTGATCGCATCATCCCCACCCTCTCGTCCAAGTCCAGAGCTCTTCATACCTCCAAAGGGTGTTCTTAGATCCCGAAGTAACCAGCAATTGATCCATATCACTCCAGCCTCAATGTTTCTAGAAATTCGTCGACCCTTATCAAGGTCCTCGGTCCAGATCGTTGCAGAAAGGCCATACTCTGTATTATTGGCCATTTCAATGGCATCATATTCTGAATCAAAGGGTTGCAAGGTAACCACTGGACCAAATATCTCTTCCTGATTCAATCTCGAAGATTGATCCAGGCCCTCAATTATGGTTGGTTTGATAAACCAGCCATCGGAACATCGACCATTTAATTTTTCTGCAGTACCACCTGTGAGGATGCTTGCACCCTCCTGCCTTGCCAATTCTATGTAATTGTTGATCTTCAAAAAATGTTCCTCAGATGATATGGCCCCAAATTGAGTATCAATATCCATCGGATCACCTATGATCAAATTTGATACCTGTGAACAAAAGTCTTTCTTAAATCGTTCGTAGATGGATCTCTCGATCAAAATACGAGAGCTACATAAGCATATCTGTCCTTGATTTGAGAATGAGGATCTAACAATGGTATCCAGCATTTTATCATAGTCACAATCCTCAAAGATAACAGCGGGATTCTTTCCTCCCATTTCCAATGATAATTTCTTAAATGAGTCTGATGCATTCTTAAAGATCGTTTTACCAGTTGCTGTTCCACCAGTAAATGAAATGGCCTTGATGTTCTCATCTTTGACCAAAAGGTCCCCGGTTGTGGCCCCTCTACCATGGACAATGTTCAATACACCCGGAGGAAGTCCGATCTTAGAGCAGACATCTCCAAGAAGGTAAGCGGTGTAAGGCGTGATCTCTGATGGCTTTGCAACTACCGTGTTACCAACAACCAAAGCTGGGGCGATCTTCCACGTAAAAAGATAAAGAGGCAAATTCCATGGTGATATGCAACAGACAACTCCAAGTGGGAACCTTGAAATATGATTAGTTGATATATCGCTATTGATATCTGATTCAAATTTGAAATCCTTGGCATGGTCAGCAAAAAATTTGAAATTGGATATGGATCTTGGAATATCCAGAGATCGAGCGAGAGCCAGAGGCTTTCCAGTATCTCTTGATTCAAACTCTGAGAACTCATCCAATCGAGAATTGATCTCTTCGGCAATTGACATTAAATAGCCGCTTCTTTCATCCAGAGTTAGTGCAGACCATACTGGAAATGCATCTGAGGCTGCCATAACAGCATCACGAACATCATCCGAGTTTGAGTCCATCAAGCGTCCATATACCTCCCCTATTGCTGGATCAAATAGGTCCAATCGATCTTCGGATCTTGCAGAAACATATT
>Ga0208766_1000166_pt1 | contig 34987 bp, 34 predicted proteins | sample ETN01SmetaG_3_FD_185792 | JGI IMG/M metagenome (GOLD analysis project Ga0208766, IMG submission 185792) | Marine microbial and viral communities from oxygen minimum zone, Eastern Pacific Ocean - ETNP2014F12-01SV263 (SPAdes) (version 2) | ecosystem: Environmental > Aquatic > Marine > Oceanic ... | reverse complement strand
AAGAGAAGGTTTGTGTTATCGAATTTAAACATCACACAATCTAAGGAAGACTTTTGATCTTTTATGGTAAAGTACCAATGACCTGATCCATGAGCGGTGAAGCTTGAAATTTCTCCTTGAATCCAGACATTAGAAAGATCTTTTTCAAGTAAACCTTTTGCTAGATTATTAACATCGGAAACTGAAATTATTTCTTGGTTATTTTGAATAAAACTATCCATAAAATTAGACTCAAAGTATAACTTAGCTAATGAACGAAGAGATAAAAAAATCCAATGACATGATAAAGGGTTTGAGTTCTCTTTTTATTGGCTCTGCTTTGTTAGGTATGTCAGCAATTTTTGTCCGTTACAGCGATTCTTCTCCTTCTTTAGTCGCTTTTTATAGAGCCTTTCTTGCTTTACCTTTTTTATATGCGTGGGTCCTTATAGAAGGAAAGGCAGTAAATTTATCTTTATTAAAAAATAAGAAATTATTCTTTATTCTACTTCTGTCAGGATTTTGTTTTGCAGTAGACATGTCATTTTGGAATTGGTCTATAGCATTCACATCAGTTGCTAATGCAACTTTAATGGCTAATACAGCACCTATATTTGTTAGTTTCATAGGATTATTTTTTCTAAGGCACAAAATAAAACCTGAATTCTTTTTAATATTATTTCTTGCAATGATAGGAGTTAGCTTAGTTATTCTTTCGGGCTCAAATGACAATAGCCCTAAAGTATTCGGTGATTTTTTAGGTATAGTGGCAGCTTTCTTTTATGCAAGTTATATTCTTTCAATAAAATCATTAACCGACAGATTCTCCCCAGCCCAAACCTTATTTTTGGCTACCATTGTCACTTCGATATTTTTAATCCCTATTAGTTTTTTTGAGACTAGAGACGTAATTCCATCATCGGCAGAAGAGTGGGGCATTTTATTTAGTTATGCTCTGGTATGCCAAACCATAGCTCAAGGCATGATTACATATGGGATTTCAAAAATTTCTGCGCATTTATCTTCATTGGTTCTTCTGATACAGCCTTTAGCTGCTGCACTTTATGGTTGGTTATTGCTTAGTGAATCGATCTTGCCAATTCAGGCTGTTGGAGGTTTGATTGTTCTTGTATCTATTTATTTAGCTGCTAGGAATAATTAATCCCATTTCGGATCTCTTTTTTCGAGAAAGGCTGTTATGCCTTCTTGAGCATCTGGACCAGCAAAGGTTTCGGCGCTCTTTTTCCCTAGATAGGGTAAAGCTTCATCAAAATCCATAGCGTCTTGATTTACGTAAGCTTCTAGACCGAATTGCATAGTGCCAGGTGCTAAGTTAGCGAGGTCAGATGCTAAATCAGCTACTACTTCATCAAGTTTATTCTCAGGCACCGATTCATTGATAAGACCCCATTCTTCTGCTTTTTTCGCATTAATTGCTTGTCCTCGCATGCAGAAATCAAGCCCGGCTCTTTTAGGCATTACTCTAAATAATCCTGCCATAACCATATGTGGCCAAACTCCTCTTAAGATCTCAGGTGCAGAAAATTTTGCCTTATCAGTTGCTATCGCATGAGTGCAATTAGTAACCATCAAAAGGGCACCAGCATGAACAGAACCTTGAATCTTACAAATAACCGGTTTGTAAAGGTGCCTAATTAATAAACTGATATCATCTGATCCTTCAATTTTAGGTACATTAGACTCAGCTTTTTCTCTTCTTAAATCAGCTCCAGCACAAAAAACATCACCTTCAGCCGCTATAACCACAACTCGAATACTTCTTTCTTGTTTTGCGTAGGCCAGGGCGTAACAAATTTCATTCATCATTACGTTATTAAGAGCATTCTTTTTTTCAGGTCTATTTAATGTAATAGTCAGAACATTTTCTTCAACATTAATTTTAGTAGCCTGAAAGTCCAAGCCTTCTAGTGATAATTTTTCAGTCATAATTTTATTTAGTTAATTAAGAAATCTGGTATATCTACTTCTTTGGCTCTAAGGTATTCCCCTAAAGATTTTGCCTGACCATCCAATCTTGTTGAAGATGAAACACCATCTTGCAAAATATCATGAACGTAAAAATTTAATGAAAGTATATTTGGCAATTCATGCCTGTCTATCTCAAAATCTTTTAGATCAGGAAGAAGCTCTTTAAGTTTTTCTATCGTCAGGAAATCATATAAATATGAATACGATTCTTTAGTTTTAGCCCAAACCCCTAGGTTTGCACAACCCCCTTTATCTCCTGATCTTGTTCCGTACAATTTTCCAAATTGAGTCGATTGATAGTTTTTTATTTCAGGAAGTTTATTTTCGTAAGGTTCCTTTTGATAGTAAATTTCTTCATAATCCATTTGGCTTGTGGGTTGAACATCAATAGTTTTACCATCGATATGCACTTTCTCCGTAATAAATTTACTATCTATTAGAGCTGGCCAATATTGTATGTAGGGTCCTGAAGCAATTCCCGACCTTCCTGTATAACCAGGTATGCTTGCTAATCCTAATTCAACAATTTTCGCACTAAAAAGTCTTCCGACAAGATCTGGGTTTTGCGACATAACTGATATTCGCAAGGAAGCTTGTGCTTCTTCATTGGAGTTAGGATTAAGGTGGTCAGTCCTTATCAATTGAACATCAACCTGATCAAATTGTTCTCTACCGCCAACATTATTAAAGATAAGATCCGTAACCAATTTAGCTTTTTCTTCAATATCTAATCCCGTCAGCAATATCTCCGTACCGTTTCTAAATCCACCTGCAAGATTTACGCATACTTTATGACTTTTAGGAGCGCTTGAGCCTCTGCATCCACTAACATGAACTCTATCTTCAGATTCTTGCTCTATTTTTAAAGTATCAAAATGCCCAATGACGTCTGGATTTACGTAAGCGGGCGATCCTATCTCATAAAGTAGTTGAGCTGTTACAGTCCCAACAGAAACTAAACCTCCAGTACCAGGATGTTTGGTAATAGTAAAACTCCCATCTTCAAATATCTCTGCTATGGGGTAACCTATATTCAAGAAAGAAGGAACTTCTTGAAAGAATGAGTAATTTCCTCCAGTAGCTTGGGCCCCACATTCAATTATATGTCCGGCAGCAAGAGCACCGGCTAAGGCATCAAAATTATCTCTGGACCAATTGTATTTCCAAGCAGCTGGACCAATTACAACCGCAGCATCAGTAACCCTAGGACAGACGACAACATCTGCTCCTGCGTCTAAAGCTTCTTTTATACCCCAAGCCCCAAAATATGCATTTGCCGTTAAAGGTGTTTTTTCGTAGTCGTGTAAAGAATTTCCTTTTTCAATGTTATTTAATGGTTCTTTGGCTTCTTTTAATTCCTCGAATCGAGGGATTAGGTCATCTCCATCAATATAAGCAACTTTAAGATTCAAATTCAATTCTTGAACAATCTCTTCTATTTTTGTTGCCATGGAAGAGGGATTTAAGCCCCCCGCATTAGTAACAATCTTTATATTTTTTTCTTCACAATTTTTTGCAACGTCTTTGAATTGTTTAAGGAAAGTCCCCACGTAACCTTGATCTTCACCTCTCTTCATTCTTTGGTTATAAAGAATGGTCATAGTTAATTCTGCTAAGTAGTCACCAGTAAGAACATCTATAGGTCCTCCTTCAACCATATCTTTCGCAGCTGATAGTCTGTCACCATAAAATCCGCTGCAATTACCTATGATTATTTTTTCTTTATTAGCCCTCATGGTGTCTCCTAAATAAGTTAATCCACTATCATGAGCAAAGCCCCATTCTCGAGCTGATCATCTTTTTTGATTAAAACTTGAGTGACTTTTCCGTCTTCTATTGCTTTGACTTGATGTTCCATTTTCATGGCTTCTAAGATAACTAATGTATCTCCTTTTTTAACTTTACTGCCTACTTTCACTTTTAAATCTATTACTTTGCCCGGCATTGGCGCCACAAGACCACCTGCTTGTAACTCCGCTCCAGGTAAAGTGAATCTAGGGAGAATTTTTAGTAAAGCATCTCCCCAAGGACCGTGCACAACAAGATCATCATTTTTTCTGGTTACTTTAGAAAAGAATCTAGTCTTATTCACCTCTAGGTCTATTCCTGTAGTAGTCCATTTAAGAATATTTGCCTTAGTATTCTCATTTAGATCAAAGGACCCATCTCTATTTGCTTTGTAAGTAACGTTTATTTCTTTATTAGAGTATTCAAAGCTTATTTTTTGTCTTGGCAGCCTGGAATTCCTCCAGCCAGAAGGAGCTTCTTTTAGTAAAGAAGCATTATTTCTGTTTTCGCCTTGTATCCATAAAGCTGCTGCAGTAACAGCTTGCTCTAATTGCTGACCTTTTAAAATAACTGATCTTTGAGGTTTAGCTTTTTCTATGAAGTCAGAAGTCGTTTGGCCTTTATGGAAATGCTTTGACCTTAGTGAAGCCACAAGAAAATCCCTATTAGTCGTAACTCCTCCTATATGTAGAGATTGTAAGGCTAGAGCTAGCTTGTTTGCAGCATCTGTCCTATTTTTACCTTTAGCTATAACTTTAGCTAACATAGGGTCAAAATCTGTTCCTATTACAGAACCTTGTTCTATTCCTGTGTCCCATCTTGCATCTATACCTTCGTCAGCTTCATAAGCAATAAGAGTTCCAGTGGCTGGTAAGAATTCATTAGCAGGATCTTCTGCGTACAATCTAGCTTCAATAGATGATCCTTCCCACGATATATCTTCTTGTTCATAGCCTAGTTCTTCGCCTCTAGCTATTCTTAACTGTTCATACACTAAATCCTTTCCGGTAACTTCTTCGGTTACAGGGTGTTCGACCTGTAATCTTGTGTTTACTTCCAGGAACCAAAAGTCTCCGGTTTTATCGTCAACTAGAAATTCTACCGTTCCGGCAGATTCGTACTTCAGCTTTTTCGCTAATTTAATAGCAGCATCTCCCATGGCTTCACGCATTTCAGGATTAACTCTAGGTGATGGCGATTCTTCGATAATCTTTTGGTGTCTTCTTTGTATAGAACATTCTCTCTCTCCTAGGTGAACTACGTTTCCATGTGAATCTCCTAGAATTTGAATTTCTATATGTCTTGACGAAGCCACATACCTTTCTATAAAGACTCTATCATCACCAAATCCAGTCATAGCTTCTCTTTGAGCACCTAATAATGACTCTTTTAAGTCCTTTTTAGATTCAACAATACGCATACCTTTTCCTCCACCACCAGCAGCAGCTTTTATAAGTATGGGATACCCGATTGTATTAGCTTTTTTCGGATCAGTAGTCATCGGAAGGGTAGGGACACCTGCTTTTTCAGCAATATCTTTAGCTTTTAACTTGTCCCCCATAGAAGTAATAACTCTAGAGCTGGGCCCAACCCAAATTAAGCCAGCCTTGAGAACATCTCTGGAAAATTTAGCATTTTCAGATAGGAAGCCGTATCCAGGATGAATTGCTTGAGCTCCTGTTTGAATGGCAGCTTTTATTATTTCTTTACCATTAAGGTAAGTGTCAGATAATTTAACAGCTTCATCCGCTTGTCTAACGAAAGGTGATTCCGAGTCAGCATTAGTATAGACCGCTACGCAAGAAATCCCCATTTCATGAGCGCTCTTAATTATCCTGCAAGCAATTTCGCCTCTATTGGCTATTAGTAATTTATGAAAAGTCATAGTCTGTATACTCCATACCCAGGTGCACCTTCAATATTTCTTCCACTAACAAGAGATAAACAAATTCCTAATACCGTCCTAGTGTCTCTCGGATCAATTATTCCATCATCACTAATTGCTCCTGTTGCCCTTAATGCCAGGGAGCCTTCCTCTTGGACTCTTTCAGCAAATGCAACCATCTCGGCATCTTCTTTTTCGTCAAGCTTTTCTCCTAATCTTGCTGCTCTTGCTCTCCTAACAATAGACATAACCCCAGCTATTTGTTGAGGTCCCATAACAGCTATCTTTGCTGTGGGCCAAAGAAAGGTGAATTTATTATCGTATGCTCTTCCGGACATGGCATAAGTACCCGCTCCGTAGCTTGCACCTAAAATAACCGTTAGGTGAGGTACTGTTGAATTTGATACAGAATTAAGGAATTGTGCTCCTTTTTTTATTTGACCGTCTCTTTCGTAATCTTTACCTACAACAAAACCTGTTATGTTTTGTAAGAAGATAATAGGAACATCTATCTGATTACATAATTGAACGAAGTGAGCTCCTTTAGAAGCTGTATCAGGAAAGATAGGTCCATTGTTTCCTAAAACTCCGACGGTGTACCCATGAATAGAAGCAAATCCACAAACTATGGTTGGTCCAAATAAAGGTTTAAATTCTTCAAACCGGGATCCATCAGTGATTCTTCCAATTACTTCCCTTACATCAAAAGGTCTTTTTAAATCTGGATCTACAAGTCCAAGTAAATCTTCTGAATCAAGTACAGGGTCATCTGGCTTGAGCTTAGGTTTAGCTCCTTCTTTTCTCCAATTTAAATGCGAAACCACCTCTCTGCCTATCCTTAATGCATCCATTTCATCTTCAGCTAGATAGTCAGCTAAACCAGAAGTTTCAGCATGCATTTGGCCTCCACCTAAAGTCTCATCATCAGACTCTTCTCCTGTAGCCATTTTGACAAGTGGTGGTCCTCCTAAGAAAACCTTAGATTGTTTTTTAATAAAAATATTGTAATCAGACATGCCAGGTTGATAGGCTCCGCCTGCAGTAGACGAACCAAAAACAATCGAAATAGTAGGTATTCTCAATTTAGATAATTCTGTTACGTCATAAAAAGTTCTCCCAGATTCAGCAAAATGACCAGCTCCTAATATAGTTCCTTGAGTACTTCCTTTTCCTTTGCCACCTCCCATTCTTAAATCGCCACCAGCAGATTCTACGAATTGAACGTAGGGTATTTTATTAACTCTTGAAATTTCCATTGCACGAGTCCATTTTTTACCTGAAAACGCATGCATAGCTCCTGCAAGGACAGTAGGGTCGTTAGCAAAGATCACGCATTCTGTTCCAGCAACAATACCTATTCCTGCTACAGCACCTCCTCCAACCGGATAAGCAGAAGCATAAGCAGCTAGAGAACTAATTTCTAAAAAAGGTGTATCTGGATCTATGAAGTTCGCAATTCTGTCTCTCACAGCTAATTTTCCTCTTGCTGCCAGTCTTTCATGGTGGTGCATACCGCCACCAAGTTCAACGTAGTCTAAGAGATCTTCAATGCCATCTAGTTTTTCTAACATTGCTTCTTTGTACTTAGCAAATTCCTCAGAACTATTATCTATCTGGGAAACAACTGGAGGGGCTAATAGAGTATTTTTCATAATATGTATATTAATGCTTTATTTAAGATCTTAAATGTTTTACCTTCTAGTTACTTTAGTGAATTGAATATTACCAATAAGATTTTGTTAGAGAAAGGATATTTTTTTATTCGTAAGCAATGAAAGCAAATAGATTACATATCGGATTAGTTTTATCTGAGCTATCTAATGATTTTATTGATGAAGATCTAATGAAAGAGGCAATAATAAGATCTTTAGGAATAAAATCTACTGTTCTAGCCCATTATTTAATCTTAAGAGCTGAATTCCATTCAGATTTATAAGATTATTAACTCAAAATTTATGCTATAAATTTTAAAGTAGATAATTTATTCTATAGATGAGGGGGAAATATGAATCAAAGTAGAACATTATTAAATCCTGACGTTGTAATAGTTGGGGCAGGTGTAGCAGGAATATACATGCTACATAAACTAAAAAATATGGGATTAACAACTGTAGTGCTTGAAAAATCTGATGAGCTTGGAGGAACATGGAATTGGAATAGATACCCTGGAGCAAGATGCGATATACCATCACTCGAATATTCTTATCAATTCGATGAAGGGCTTCAGCAAGACTGGAATTGGAGTGAAAAATATTCTGGTCAGCCTGAAATTCTGGAGTACTTAAATCATGTAGCAGATAGATTTGATCTTAGAAAAGATATAAGTTTTGAAGAAGAAGTTCTTGAGGCTAAATTCAATGAAGAATCTTCATTATGGAAAATAAAGACTAACAAAGAAAATTATGAATCTAAGTTTTGTATCTTTGCTACTGGATGTTTATCTGTCCCCAATAAACCAGACATCGAAGGTCTTGATAATTTTGAAGGCCAATTATTATCAACATCTTATTGGCCCAGAGAAGAAGTAGATCTTTCTAATAAGAATGTTGCCATTATAGGCACTGGCTCTTCGTCTATTCAAACTATCCCTGAGATAGCAAAAGAAATAAAAAACCTATATGTATTCCAACGAACTCCCAATTATTCAATACCTTCTAATAATGGACCTATGGATAAAGAGGTAGAGGCAGATATTAAATCAAGGTATGCAGAATTTAGAAAAGAAAATTGGTCAAGCGGATTTGGTATAGCCAGTGATACGGGAGAGGCATTTATTTCTGAATCTGATATTAATGAAGTTAATGGTCAGTTAGAAGAAAATTGGAAAAGTAATGGTTTAGGCTTCTTTGGGGGTTATGCCGATATTCCGGTAGACCCGAATGCAAATGAAGTTGCAGCTGATTTTGTAAGAAATAAAATAAAAGAAATAGTTAAAGACCCCGAGACAGCTGAAAAATTAATCCCAAAATATCACATTGGAGGTAAAAGACTTTGTGTTGATACAGGTTATTTTGAAACTTTCAATAGAGAGAATGTCTATTTAATTGATTTACATTCCAACCCTATAAATAGAATAGGAGAAAGCAGCATAGAAGCTGATAAAGAATATGATATTGATACATTAATTTTAGCAACTGGATTTGATGCTATGACGGGTGCTCTTACCAGTTTGGATATAGTTGGTAGAAATGGAATTATCTTAAGAGACCAGTGGAAACAAGGTGCAAAGTCTTATTTAGGTTTGGGAATTAGTAATTTTCCAAATCTTTTTACAATTACAGGACCTGGTAGCCCATCTGTATTATCAAACATGATGCCTTCTATAGAACAACACGTTAATTGGATAACAGATTGTATTGGTTGGATGATTGATAATAATAAAAGTGTTATTGAGTCATCTCTTGCAGCAGAGGAAGAATGGATGGATTTAGTTAATGAGATCGCTGGCATGACCATTTTTAAATCTACGGAATCTTGGTACAACGGATCAAATATTGATAATAAGGCTAAAGCATTCCTTCCTTTCATAGGAGTTCCAGTTTATGCCGAAAAACTTGAGGAAATTACTTCAAATAACTATCAAGGCTTTATCTTTGATGTATCAAATAAATAAAGAGATTGGGAAGGGAGTTTAAATAAGTAAATTTTTTGAAGATTCCCTATATCTACTTAAAGATATTTTAAAAAGTAATGCTGATATAGGAAGAACAATTAAACCAGTTAAGGAAATTGAATTTATCAATAATTTTGGGTCAACAAAAATATAATCTGTAAAGAATGCAGTCAATTGTGGGCCTAGACTTAAACCAAAAGCCATCATAAGAAAAGCGTGTACAGCTGCTGCTTGGCCCTTAACATCCCCTGTGCTTACTCCGCTTATAGCTAAAAGCCCTAAAGGAGCAAAAGAGCTTATAAATAGGAGGTACAGGGCTATGCATATCCAGGCACCAAGTTCACTGTGAATGAATGATAGTCCAATAATAGGAGGTAAAGCCAGTATCACCGCAATCATTGCAGCCCTTACTGGCGCATCAGAGTAATTCTTATTGCGTAAGTAATCTACCGCAGACCCCGCAAGAATTGTTCCAGTTATTGAGCTTAATATAGTTATAATCCCAAGTATAAAACCAACTTCCGATAAGGATATGTCAAAAGCTCTTATCATCATTGTCGGTGCCCAAAAACTGAAAGAATAAAAAATAAGGGCCATAAAAATCAACCCTCCAAACATCGGAATTAAGGTTCTTTTATGCTCTTTTAGGTGAAGAAAAACATTTTTCTTATTACCTGTCTTATCGATACCAGCTTGCTCTTCTATTCTTTTAGGTTCTTTTAAATAAAGGGCTGCAAAAGCTAAAACTAAACCCGGTATGCCAACTATCATGAAAGTAGCTTGCCAAGGTTTTAAATATCCTATTAATGGTAGATTAATACCACCTATTTCTGTTAGATAGTCAATTAAGAAACCGCCTCCAAGAAGAGTAATACCTATACCTATGTAAACCCCGGAGGTAATAATTCCCATAGGTTTTCCTTGTTTATTTTCAGGAAAAGAGTCACTAACCAAGGACACACTTGTAGGTGCCATTACAGCTTCACCTACCGCAACTCCAATTCTTGCACCAAAGAGTTTACCAAATGAGTTTGCCAAACCAGCTAACGCTGTCATTAAAGACCATAAAAAAATGCCTATGCCTAAAACTTTAGTCCTTTGATATCGATCTACGGCATACCCTATGGGAAGGGCCATGACCGCATAAAAAATTGAAAAAGCTGCGCCTCCTAGCAAAGCAATCTGCGAATCTGTCAGATTAAAGTCTTGCTTGATGGGCTCAACAAGCATTGAAGGGATTTGTCTATCTATAAAAGCAAATACTTGAGCTAGGGTGAGAATTGCTACAGCAGAATAACCGTGTTTCTTTTCTGGATAACTCCTCATTTCAAGAAAGTTTTGATAGATTATTTAAGATTAATTTTTTTTGAGTATCTTCCCAGAGTAAGAGGAAATACGCCAACCATCTGGATCTTTTATCCTTTCAGGAGCGGGAGTTAAATCTACTTCTTTACCGTCTAGAATAACGTACTTAATCAACTCTTTTTTCCCTAAAATACTTACATCTTTTGAAGGATCGCCATCTATTACTAATAAGTCAGCTTTATACCCAGGAGAAATCAGACCTAATATATTTTCTTTCCTCATAGCTTTTGCAGCATTCTTAGTTGCACAAGTTATGGCTTCCAAAGGTGTCATTTCGAGCTTATCAACAAAAACCTCTAGTTCTTTGTAATGCCAATCTCCATATGGAGTTACAGAAAATCCGCTTTCACTTCCACAAATAAAAGTAACTCCTGCATCAAAAGCTTTTCTAAATATTTCTATATTGTCATCGATCTCTTTTTCAAAAATAGCCTTATAGTCCTTTGAAGCATTCATCTCTTCTGCGTAATCAATTAAATTAGCTTGGAATGTAAACGTAGGAACTAATGGGATATTTTTCTCTACCATTAATTCCAATCCTTCTTCATCCATGTAAGTTCCATGAAGAATCATATCCATTCCAGCTGACACAGCATCTTTTAAACCGGGACCACCTCTACAATGACCCACAACAGGTATTCCTAATTCATGAGCTGTATCGCAAGCTAATTTAAGCTCATCTCGACTCCAGGCTTGTAGCTCACCTTCATATTCTTGTCTTGGGACCATTCCCGTTACATGGATTTTTATCCAATCAACGCCCATTTTTATTTGTCTTCTTATTTCAAGAACTATTTCATCTCTGCTTGTTACGATAGCACCGTAACCTCTTTTACCTTCATCAGGAATTAACCTTCCAGCCGTTCCTCCTGCTGAAGTTATTAAAGCGTTACCTCCTACGGACATTCTAGGACCAGGAATAATTCCACTTTCTATCGCATCCCTTAAATCGACTCCAACGCTATATAGACTGTCTGCATCAATAAAACTTGTGACTCCTGATTGAAGCACTTTTAGGGCATTTGTTCCTGCAATAATGGAAGCAAGACCTTCTCTTCTATGAAAGAAAAGTTCATCGTTTGATACTGGCTCATCAAAACTTATATGACAATGTGCATCTATTAAGCCAGGCATTACTGTCTGACCTTTAAGATCAATAATTTCTATCTTTTCTTTGGGTAATTTAGATTCTTCTTTGAGAACAGCCTTAATTTCACCATCAACCACATGGATATGGCCCTTATAAGGGGGCAATCCATTGCCTTCAATTACAGAGGCATTCTTTAGAATAAACTCAGCATCCATACTTTATTATGGCTTGTTTCGAGAATTACTACAAAACTATGACTGCAAAGGAGCCCAAGCTAATAAACTAGAATCGTCCGATCTAGTGCTTGGCACTAGTTTGATTCCATTAGCTTCTGCCATTCCTTTGTACTCAACCCAAGATAAAAGGGACTCAATTTGGGTTCCTGGACCTGAATCAAACATCACAGGACCATAAAGGTTTGCTGTATAAATAAGATCTTCATCAGTGACTCTTTGAGTAGCATCATGTCTTGCTCCGGCCGGTTCATAAAACCATATTCCCGGTCCATAACCTTCAGGAGGTCCTGCTCTTACTCCTATTTGTCCTTGCAATACCAAGAAATCGCTTGCACCTATATGAGTATGAGGGTCTGCAACACCGTTATGCCTAACGATTAAAGAAACGTAACCTGTTTCTTGACTAACTCTTAATACTTTAAGTCCAACGTCTTCCATGCCCGGTAGAACTAACCAAGGTACTTGCTTTGTATCAACAAAGTGAGGATGCGTTACTTCGGAGTTTTTTGTAATATCAGCTTCATCATTAACAAGCTTACCAGCATTTCCACTAGTAATTGCTAACGGTTCCCCGTTTCCTTTGTACTGTTCACCTTCTATTTCCATACAAGCCTCTAAAGAGTTAGGAACAAGAATAATTCCCTTATCTTTAGCCATTTGCATTACATCAAGTGCAGTTAACAAAGAATCTAGTGATCCATCTTCTTTTAAAAATGCGACTCCACTATAAAAGTTAGCTAAAACCTCAGTTTCTTCTAATGCCAAAAAAGAATTCACTCTTGAGTTGGCACAAACAAAGCCCCATGTTCCTGGATTTAAAATGCTCTTAGAGTCTTCTTGGTTATATTCCGCCTTACCAGAGAGGATTAACATATCCATCCCTCCAAGATAAACAGAAGCAGGAAGAGAACTTCCCGCTTCTAATTTAAAAATAAGACTAAAAATACCACTTTCACCACTAGCTCTTGCGGGCTTAATAGACATACCGGGTACATTAGGAATTGGTAGCCAAGGTAATTTATTGGTGTCTATGCAGTCACCAACACCGCTCGGGTTATATTCTGGATTTGCTTCCATTTATTTCTCCTAGTTAGAAATTATAAATCAAGCTAGCTGAAGCAACCTTTGGCTGTCCAAAAGTTCCTATAACAATTGTAGCCGGGCCTGTGCCTCCGAAATCAGGAGAGTCAAGTCCAAAATTTGGGAAATTCTCAAGATCCGTGTAGTAGTCTTCATCTAAAAGGTTGTCTACGTTAATTGCAAAATCCCAAGGTCCTTTGCTGTAACCAAACTGAAGGTTTACAACTGCATAGCTTGGATTAGTAATAGGATTTGCAGGAGGCATACTCTCTCCTTGTCCTTGATGACTCCATTGAATATCAAAAGTTAATTCAGCGCCATCTTCAAGAGGTCTAGCATAGTTAACCTCTAACAACATACTGTTGTCAATTACGTTAGAAGGGGTTTTCCCACTTAGAACTGTACCGTCAGCCATGACTGTAGGATCGTCCCACTCAGCACTTAACCAACCACCAGCAAGTGAAAATTGAAGGAAGTCAGTTACTTGTACTGCTAATTCAACTTCAAGACCACTTTGCTTCGTGTCACCAATATTTGTTACATACTCAATTAAACCTGGACCAGCTGGATTAGGAGCTAATACTTGGAAAGCCCTATCAGAATAATCTATTTGGAAGATTGCAACTGAAGCAGTCCCCCTTCCTCCAAAAGTAGAGCCTTTCCAACCTAATTCATGTTGAGTAGCTTCTTCGATTCCAAAAGGTTGAAGTAATCTATTTCCACTTGCATCAGTGTAAGGAACACTTCCATTTAAACCACCAGGTTCATAACCTTTTGAAGAAGTTAAATAAACAATTCCATCTTCAAGATTCCTTGTTATAGATAGCCTAGGTAGAGTTTCAGTGTCATCGTTTTTTGAAGAGTGAATACCACCATTAGTATCTGCATCTAAATTATCTTCTTCTTCTTCCCAATTATCTATTCTTAAACCAAAATCATATCTCCAATCACCAACTTCGTAAGATACATTTCCAAAGAATGCACTATGAGTATTTTCTTCATCCCTTAACTCAAAAGGCAATTTGAAATCAGTATCAGGTAAAATCATGCCAGGTCCAAAATGTAGATACGAGTCCATCTTATTCTCATAAGTAGAAGCATAATAACCTGCTATCCATTGGAAATCGCCAGCACCAGTTGAGGTTAAACGGATTTCTTGAGTTGTAACTTCCATTTCTTCAGGTCTGTATGTATTAAAAAACCAGAAAGGGGTTAAATCTACGTCAGTGATACGAGTACTTTCTGTATCTGTATAAGAGCTAATGGAAGTTATATCAAAGCCATCCATTTCTAAATTCAGCTCTAATTTTGTTCCATTTGTTTCTCTGTCATGAGTTGGGTTTCTTCCAGTATCTAATTCATGTACATAGTTAAAAGCACCTGGAGATCCCATCTCTCTTGCCCAGTTGTTTACTGGCCCACTGTATTCATTGGATCTATGAGAAGCATAAAGACTTAGCCTGTCAGAAAGTGAACCTGCCACTGAAAGTCTATAACCTTCTTCCTCATAGGCACCTACATCTACTGCTTGATTTTGACCTCCAGAATTAGGGTTTTTTAAGAAACCTTTATCATCTCTATTAAATGCAAAAACCCTCATGGCCCAACTATCAGAAATAGCAACATTTCCAGATATTTCGTAGTCTTTAGAATCTTGACCACCTGCTTGCATTTTAATTCTTCCAGAATCTTCGCCAATTGTAGGTCGTTTACTTACAAATTTAACCGCTCCGCCTATATTACTTCCTCCATAAAGTGTTCCTTGTGGGCCTTTTAGAACCTCAATTCGTTCTAAATCTCCAAATCTTGAAGATGCATCAGCGAATAACTGAACATCATCTAAATAGAAACCAACACCCTGAGTTAAGCCAAAAGCTCCTATTCCTCTAATAGAGACATTAGGGTAGCCATCAGTTCTCATAGCAAGATTTAAATTTGGAATTGCCAAACCTATTTTGTCTAAGCCTTTAATGCCTTGTTTTTCTATATCATCACCAGAAATAGCAACAACGGATTCAGGTATATCTAATATACTTTCTTCTCTCTTCCTTGCAGTTACTGTAATTTCTTCTATTACACTGGCAGATTCATCATCTACATTTTCAGCAGCAAAAGTGTTTAATGGAAATACCAATAGGCTTAATCCAGAAATAAGACCTAAGGTCAATTTAAAAATTTTCATAATTTTCCCCAAAATGTTAGTAAAAGGTAATAAAAACTAAGATAAGTTGAATATTACCGAGCGTAAATATAGCCTTTTTTGCTCTAAAAATGCAACAAAATTGACCTTTATTTAAGAATCTTATTTAAATAATTTACCCAAAAAATATAAACTAATTGAATTATTGGTTAGGATTCACGATTATATAAGCTCTTTAAGGAGGAAAAATGGAAGAATTGAAGAAGCCCTTATCCAAAGGAACAGGAGAATTTGTTTTTAATCAAACTATGTTGAGGATTAAAGATCCAAAAGATTCGTTGGATTTTTATGTCAATGTATTAGGCATGACTTTAATTAAACAGCTTGATTTTCCTGAAATGGAATTTACTTTATATTTTCTCGGTTATTTAAGAAATGAAGACGAACCAGTTCCTTCTGATCCCTTAAAAAGGGCAGAGTATGCCTTTAGTCAAAAGGCTATGCTTGAACTAACACATAATTACGGCACTGAAGATGACGATTCCTTTTCGTATCACGATGGCAACGTTGATCCGAGAGGATTTGGCCACATTGGAATTACTGTTCCAGACGTATACTCAGCTTGTAAGGAATTTGAAAAACAAGGAATAGAATTTGTAAAAAAACCTGATGATGGGAATATGAAAGGGCTAGCTTTTATTAAAGATCCGGATGGTTATTGGATAGAGATTTTATCAGCCTCCACTTCATCTAAGTTCTAGATTAAAGTTTATTTAATTATTTTTAAATATGGAAGAAAACAACGAAATCATCAAAAGACTCGATAGACTCGAGTCCAAAGAAGAAATTAGAGATTTGGTTTCTAAGTATGCAGAAGCATGCGATCAACAAGACTTAGAATCTCTAGAAAAACTTTTTACGAAGGATGCTGAATTTGATTCACCTAGTGGAATGCTTAAAAGCAAAGGTCGTCAAAATATAATTGATATGTATCTGGAAGTTTTCAAATCGAGAGGTCCTTCTTTCCATTGGACTCATGACGTAAGGGTTGAAATGGATCCTGAAAAGAAAGATTTAGCAACTGGAGTTGTCTATAGTCATGCAGAAACTACACGTGACGGAGTAGTAAGTCTTGCCGCTATGAGGTATGACGATAACTACGAAAAGGAAGAAGGAGTATGGAAATTTGCTAGAAGAGTTATCCATTTCTTTTATTACGTTAAAACAAAGGATTATGTAGAAACGCTCACAAGTCCTTTAAGAGTAGGCATGGGCGAAATAAATATTGCTGCGGATATACCCGAATCCGTACCTGCCTGGATTGAATTTCAAGAGGAATATAAAAATGAAAAGAAATAGCTCTAACTCTGAAGAGATGCTGGGTCTGGCTAAAAGGGCCCTTGAGCATTTTAAGAATAAAACTACCGATCAAGCTGATGGGATAATGTCTAATTCTATTGAAGCTTATGTGAATTCAGAGCGTTACGAAAAAGAAATTGAAAGAATATACAAGACTTTACCTTTAGCTTTATGTCTCAGTAGCGAGATATCTAATGCTAATAGCCACAGAGCAATGAATGTAATTGATACACCAGTACTTATAACAAGGGGTGAGGACATGAAAGTGAGAGCTTTTCTCAATGTTTGTCGACATAGAGGCTCACAAGTTTGCGAAGAAGGTCAAGGAGAAAAAAGAAACTTTATCTGCCCTTACCATGCATGGACCTACAACCACGAAGGCAAATTAATAGGAATGTACGGAGAGAAAACCTTTGGTGAAATTAATAAAGAAGATTTTGGTTTAATAGAATTGAATTGTGAAGAGAGGGCAGGACTTATATGGGCAATGTTAAGTCCCGAAGTGGAATTTGATATTGATGACTGGTTAGGAGACTTTGCGTTAGAACTTGAAACTCTAAATTTAAAAGATTGGCACATTTATGATCAAAGAGAAATTACAGGACCTGGCTGGAAGGTAGCTATAGATGGTTATTTAGAAGCTTATCATCATAATCAGTTACACGGTGATACCGTTGGGAAACACACTGTTGGTAATCTGCTTGTTTTAGATACATACGGACCACATCAAAGACTTACTTTTGGAAGAAAGTCATTGGGCGAACTTGTAGAAAAACCAGAAGAAGAATGGGAGGATCCTTTAGATCATATACGCCTAATACATTCCGGTTTTCCTAACTTATCCATCTCTGGCGTATTAGGAGGGCATTGCTTGGTTAGTCAGATCTTTCCAACTTCTTCTCATGAGTCAACCATCACTAGGCAAACTATCCTATCTGCTACAGAACCTAAAACAAAAGAAGAAAAAAAAATAACTCAAGAGTTTAGTGACATGGTCTTACAGGCTGTTGTTGATGAAGATTATAAAATGGGACTTCAAATTCAAACGAATGTCTCCAAATTAGAATCTCACGATTTTGTTTACGGTAAGAATGAACCGGCAGTACAGAATTACCATAATTGGATTAAACAATTTATGGATAAAAAAGGAAGTGACTGGTAAAAACTTCGTAATGCACATAATCGATATTCATGCTCACGCAATTTTTAAGGAAACTTTAAATTCTATAAAAGGATTAGGTCCCGAAATAGGGGGAGATAAGGATAATCCTTGGTTTCGTGCAGGAGACTATAAACTTGAAGGTGTAAGGTACGAAAACACTCCATTCATGGATATAAACCTTAGATTAGAGGCCATGGAATCTCTAGGTATTGATTATCAAGTTTTATCACCAAATCCTATAACTTACTTCCATTTTATTGAACCAAAAGAGGCTATAAATTATTGCAAATTACATAATGACACTATGGCTCATTCTATTTCGAACCATAGAGAACGTTTAGGAGGTTTTGCATCTTTACCAATGCAAGACCCTGAAGCAGCCTCTAAAGAGCTTGAAAGAAGTGTAAAAGATCTTGGGTTTCATGGGGCATATATAGGCACTGATTTCCCTTTAGGCTTAGCACATCAACAGATGGATGATTTTTACAGATCCTGCATTGAATTAGACGTACCTCTTTTTATACATCCTGCTCCCCAAGGAATTAATGGACCTTACTCTGACCATAGATTGGACTTATACAGCCTAGACTTAACAGTTGGCTTTGCTAATGACGAAACAGCTGCCTTAGGTAATTTGATATTTGGTGGAGTCTTACATCGACACCCTGATCTTGATATATGCATTAGTCATGGAGGAGGGAATATAGCTTTTCTTGCTGGCAGGATGGCATTAGCTGCTGAGAATAGACACACTTCTCCTGAATGGATCAAAGAAAAGGGAGAATTTCTAAAGCAACTGAAGTTAATCTGGTTTGATAATCATGTCCATCAAGAAGCTTCATTAAATTTACTGGATAAAATAGTGGGAAAAGAAAGACAAGTTCTAGGGACGAACTTCTTGGGCTGGGATCAACCTAACAGGAATTCAATTAAAGAAATACCTTCTTATCTAGCTGATAACGCTAAAAAACTATTACGTTTATAATTCTTTAAGGTTTAATTTCTACCAATATTAGCCAAGACGCTATTCATTACGCCACCATCTACTACGATGTTTTCTCCATGAACATAGGAAGATTCATCGGATAATAAAAACATTACAACATTTGCAATATCTTTCGCTGAACCTATCTTTTGAATAGGAACCATTTCTTCTCTTTTTTTCCTTTCTACAGGGTCAACATAATGTTCAGCTGACATTCCTGCATCAATAAACCCAGGGGAAATTGCATTTACTCGTATTCCTTCTTTACCCCATTCAAGTGACATTTGTTCTGACAACATAACTACTCCAGCCTTCGAAGCTGCATAAGCTCCGGAATGTATAGCTGGATGTTTCCCTCCGCTTATAGAACTGATATTAACGATATTGCCTGATCCCTTTTCTTTCATAAGCCTCGCAACAGAACAACTTACTATAAAACAACCTAGTAAATTCACATTTATTACATCTTCAAAATCTTTAACTTGTTGTTCCAAAAGATTTCCAAATCTAACTATCCCAGCACAATTAACCAGACCGTCTGGCGTCTCTGCAAAAGTATCCAATGCATGCTTAACTGATTCCTCGCTAGTGATATCTACAGGAAGGCTAATGGAGTTTTCAATCTCAGCTTCTACTTCTTTTAGCTTTTCATGATTAGCATCCATTAACCCTACCCTATATCCTTTTTTGCTGGCATAAGTAGCAATTTCCGATCCTATTCCACCAGCAGCACCTGTTACTAATAAATTTTTCATATAAACAAGATAAATCTTCTTCTATTTTGGGTCAATCTCAAAAGTAAAAAGGCCCCGAAGGGCCTTCTTATTTTTTTAAAAAAGATGGGTCGTTAACCTCTCATTGATTGGCCAATATATTCTCTAGCATTAGAGCAAGAAAAACCTTTTAAATTCTTCGAAGCTTCAGATTCTTCAAGCTCATCCCAATACAATTCTTGATTTACTCCCATACCGTCTATAGAAGATGTATATAACAGTCTTACAAAGTCAGCATCGCCATCATAACCAGATGATGGAAAAATCATTTTTCTACCTACGGTATCTCCTTGAGATTGAGCGTATAGTGCAAAGTCTTTGTAAAGATCAAAAACCTTTCTGCCTTCGTAACCCTCATCAAACTTACAGTCTGAATATACAGCTACCATCATATCGCCTTCTTCTGGCTCAGCAGGAGTTGAGATAACCCACTGAAATGTACTTACTTGTCTAGAATTTGTGAGAGGTAAACTCTTTAGTAACTCGGAGCCCCCTTGAGTCATCCAAGCATTAAGGGCTGCATATTGTGCAGACTGAGTAGGAAAATTATTTACCCACATTGCGTCCATTGAAGCGAGGTCAGAATGAAAATATGGAGTTAGGATTGCGATACTCACATCATCGTATACATCCTTATCTTCAGCCCATTTTGAAAATTTTCCATACCACTTTACTAAGTCATCTAAATCTTTACCTTTGTTAAAGTTACCTATGTAGTATTCAGCAGCATTACCTTCTGGTTCATATTTATATTCATCATCTTCAGCAAAAAGACTAATAGAAAATAACAGCATTAAACTTAATATATATTTCATAAATTTCTCCTATAGAAATAGTTAATAATTAAAAGATACTAAACGGAGTTCTTTGGAGAGTAAACACTTTAGAATTTTTTTCCTTCTCAAAAGTTAATGGTGACTTCATTAAAGTTGAATAATATAATCGCTCGCCACTTAAGGGCGATTAACTCAATTGGTAGAGTGCCACCTTTACACGGTGGAAGTTACAGGTTCAAGTCCTGTATCGCCCACCATTTAAAATCGACTAAGTTTCAATAAATTTGATGGAAAGGTATAGTTAGATTATGAAACAACTGACCATTACCTTGCTAACCTTGATCTTTTCTTTTGGGACTTGGGCTAAGTCTATTACCCAAGAAGAAGCTATTTCTAAATTAAATCAATTTTTCGAATTACTCGACCTAGAGGTTTATGAGAAGGAAAAAGTTTCAACTGTAATAACTGATGATTTTTTAATCTTTGAAATGGGTAAGGCCTGGAATATGGATGAGTTTGATGAGTTTATCAAAGAGGCTTCTAATACCACGATTTCTACCGATTGGGTGCTGTCGAATTACGAAGTATCGATAGATGATAATTCTGCGCACATATCTTATGTAAACGATGGTGTTTTCAAAACGACAGATAATGAATTAGTTATCTCTAACTGGCTTGAAAGTGTTTATTTAGTAAAGGAAGATGGTGAATTAAAACTTAAATTTCTTCAATCGGACTTAGTGAATAGAGAAACTAGATAAAACTGATATGAATAAAAAGTTTAAGGAATGTCTATCGGAGGTCTACTTAGGAGAGCAAGCTGGTGAAATGATATTCGACTCTTTGCTTACGATGGCTGAAGACGACGACCAACGTTATATTTTTAGCAATATGCTTCAACTTGAAACCGAGGGAAAAGCGATAATGAGGCCTTTGCTTGTAAAGCTGGGCATACCAATTGAAGAGAATATAACTTTAAGAAATCAGGGGCTTGAGATGGCTGAAAGCTTCAAAGGAATAACATTTAAGGAACAGTTTGAGAATATTTATCAATCTGTAAAAAATTATTATCTTCCGCAGTACGAAGAGTTATCAACACTAGTAGATGAAGAAGATTCGGAAGCATGTTTCATAGCTAATTTCATGGGAGAACACGAGCGTTCCATCTTGTTGGCCGCTGATAATATAATTAAGGATAAACCAAATCCTGTTCAGCCTATAAGGGACCTACTTAGGTTTCCAATTTGAAAAAACTAACTCTAACCTTAATGACCTTGCTTCTAGCTTTGGGAGCCTGGGCAGACGATACAGAAGAATCTGATTCTATTAATAAAGCTATGCAAGTTTTAGATTCTTTTATGTACTCCTTCAATGCAAGAGACATGAATAGTTGGTCAGAAACCTTGAATTATCCACATGTAAGAATTGCAGGTGGAAAAGTTACAGTTTGGGATACCAAAGAGGAATATTCTGCAACAAATGTTTTTAATAGGCTTACTGCAACCGGATGGGATCATTCTGCTTGGTTGTCCAAAGATGTAGTTCTAGTATCAAAAAATAAGGTACATATTTCTACAGTTTTCCAACGTTATGATAAAAATAATAACCCGATGAAAAAATACCAATCACTATACGTTGTTACAAATGATGAAGGTCATTGGGGTGTTCAAGCTAGATCTAGCCTAGCCCCTTAAGTGGAAGGAAGATAAATGAAGAACTTAATCTTTGTCTACCTTTTGTTGTTGACCATAATCGGATGTTCAGATGGCAAAGAACTACTAACAAACAATGACCCGAGCAAATATCAATTAGAGGAAAATGTTGTATGGGCTTCACCAGCAGGGTTTGATTTAACTTTAGACATTTATTCGCCTGTCTCAAATAGAGGATCTTATCCTGTTTTAGTTATATTTCATGGGGGAGGTTGGCTTATAAATGACAACTCTATCATGGATCAAATGTCTCAATATTTAGCTACTAATAGTGAATACGTCATATGCAACGTGAATTATCGATTATTATCAGATCAGGATAATTCTGTAACCCTAGATGAGATTGTAGAAGATGCTTTCGGAGCTGTAATATGGATTAAACATAACATCTCTAAATACAAAGGAGATAATTCTAGAATTGCCGTTACTGGAGATAGTGCAGGAGCTCATTTATCTGCAATGATTGTAAATTCTGGAACAAACCTTAGTTCTGATGAGGAGTTCAGAAACAACTTAAGCTTCACGCCTACTTATCTTCCAAACGGGAAGACTGCAGAGCAAGCTTCTAAAGAAAATGTCCTTAATGTTCAAGCTGCAATATTAAGTTACGGAGCTTTTGATGTTTATAAGGCAGGTGTAGAGGGTTTAGAGTCTTTAAAGAATCCATTTTGGCTTTTTTCAAGATCTAAAGCTAGAGGAGTATTTGGGAAAGAATATAGTCCGATAAATAATCCAGCCATGTATAAGGCCCTTTCTCCTATTTATAATATTCCAGAAAGAGAAGAGAAGATCTTGCCTCCTCAATTACTATTGGTTGGATCGGAAGATGGGTTAACTACTCCATTATCCGTTAAAGAGTACGCAACAAAATTAGAATCATTTGGACAAGAAACTGAATACTGGGAGTATGCTAATAGGAATCATGCTTTTCTAGATTCTGGCTCTAATCTTTTTTTAGGTTCCAGTTTTGAAAAAGATGCTCCACAAGCACTAGATAAGATGATAGATTTTTTAGATACAGTTTTTAAATTATGACTAGCAGATTTACAAATGAACATATTGAAGCTTGGCGAGAAGAAGGGGCTGTTGTGGTTCCTGAATTTTTTAGCGGTAAAGAAATAAAAGAAGTTGCAAAGGATTTTGAGGTTATTTTCCCAGGAAGGAAGGCTGAAGCAAAGGCACTTAACAAGAAACGAAAGGGAGAAGTAGGTAATAAATTGCCTTTACAGTTGTCAGGAAGGCAAATGGGTAAAACCACCATGGAGCAATTCCAAAATTTTGAAAATATACCTTTTGACTGTTCCAGTTCTTTGAATCTAATCTCAGTACACCCTAGCTTGATAGAATTTGCTCGAGCAGCTTTAGGGACTAGCGATGTTCGACTGTATCAAGCACAAGCCTGGGCAAAATTTACTGGTGAAGCTGACTTTGACCAAGCTTTTCATTGCGACTTTGGTAACCATACTCTTACGGTGCCTTCTGCAGATGAATGCTTAAACTCTATTACTTTTATTATTTATTTCACTGATGTCACTGAAGCCCATGGACCTACTCATTATGTTAATCGAAGTGATAGCAAACATTTTGATGGAATGAAAAGGTTTCTAGAAAAACGTGAAGACCTTGAACACCAAAAGGATCTAAGAAAGTTCGAACGCAGTGCAGCTGGACCGGCAGGTACATTGTTGGCATATGGTATAGATGTTTTTCATCGAGGAACTAATTTGACTGAACCGGGAGGTTATCGATATGCCATGACTTCTTGTTTTAAGAAAGCTGGCAATGACGCTATTGGTTATACTGCATGGCCTTGGCACTTTACTAAACCTTGGCACAACATTTTTGAACATGCGACTCCAGATCAACTTAATTGTTTTGGCGTCCCTTTGCCCGGAGATCCTTTTTGGACCAAAGAGACATTATCTCTAGCTCAATTAAGATATCCTAACTGGGATATGTCAGAATACACGAAGTAGATTTGTTCTTTAGTTAAGGATATGAAAGGATAGAATTAATAATAAATAAATGAGGGATATTATGAAAAGTATATTAATAACTATAAGTATAGTTTTATCTTTAAATGTTTTTTCTGCTCACCATGAGTCAGATGAATCAAGTTTGATGCCTGTAGCTAAGCCTGGTCAGGTGATAGTTACCTATAGAGGTCAATGTCCAGCAGAAAATGCTGATAAGGCTATAAGTATCGTAAAGAAAACCATAGCTTATGAGAGAAAGAATAGTCCAATATCTTATTCTTCTTCGCCCGGCATATGGTCTGACGGAACAGTAGGTGCGGTAGATCTACATGATTCATTAGAAGCTATGGAAGAAGCCTTTGCTTGGCAAGCTGCTGATAAGAAATGGTCTTCTTTATACGACAAAGTTGCAAAAGCATGTGGAATAACCATTGAAGACTTTGAAGTATTGAATCTAGTAGCCAGATAAAAAATTCTTTGAATATAATGAATCAAACTTCTCATACAGAATCCAACATGAGAAAGGTTGCTTTAACCTCTCTTGCTGGAACAAGCATTGAGTGGTATGACTTCTTTTTATATGGCGCTGCTGCAGGACTGGTATTTCCCAAATTATTTTTTGGAGAAGCTTCTCCTACTACTGCTTTAATTCTTTCTTTCTTAACTTTCGCTGCTGGCTTTATTGCCAGACCAGTTGGAGGAGTGATATTTGGTCATTTTGGCGATTTAATTGGAAGGAAAAAGACCTTAGTAATAGCTTTGATGCTTATGGGTATCTCTTCAACTTTAATTGGCTTATTACCTACCTATGCGACTATAGGTATAGCTGCACCAATCTTATTAACCGTATTAAGATTTGCGCAAGGAATTGCTATTGGCGGTCAATGGGGTGGGGCGATGCTATTAGTTACCGAGAGTGCTCCAAAAGAGAAGAGGGGTTATTACGGAGCCTTTGCCCAGGCTGGAGCGCCTGTAGGCGTTATATTGGCTAATTTAGCCTTTATAACTGTAGGATTATTTACCAATGAAGAAGCTTTTCTTTCTTGGGGTTGGCGAATCCCTTTCTTGGCGAGTTTTGTTTTAATTCTTATTAGTTTATACATACAACTTAAATTAGAGGACACGAAAGCTTTTCAGGAATTAGAATCTTTAGAAGATAAGACGCCTCAAGATTCTAAAGTTGTAAAGTCTTCCCCTATACTGGAAGCGATAAAAAAATACCCAAAAAGAATTTCACTGGCTGCGGGAGCTTTTTTATCAGTTCAAGTAACTTTTTATATTTTAATTGCTTTCCTTTTAGCTTATGGCGTTGAAACTACTGACATGGATAGAGACGATCTATTAATGGCGGTATTGATAGGTTGCGCCATTATGGTACCTACACAATTTGCTTTTTCTTCTTATTCAGACAGAAATGGAAGAAAAGGTATTTTTATGGCAGGTGCAGCCTTAACAGCTGTGTGGGCCTTCGCTATTTTCCCCCTAATGGCATCAGGAAGTTTTCTTTTTGCTGTTATAGCCATAACGATTGGACTTACTTTTCTTGGAATGATGTATGGTCCTCAAGCAGCTTTTTTTGCTGAACTATTTTCAACAGAAGTTAGATATTCAGGTGCTTCTTTGGGTTATCAACTAGGAGCAATAGTAGGAGGCTCTTTTGCTCCCATAATTGCAACTCTATTATGGAAGAACTACGACATTTTTTGGGTTTCGGTTTATATTGCCTTTGCTTCTATCATCTCTCTAATTTCAGTTTATATGCTTACTGAAACTTTCCAGAAAGATTTAAACGATTAAGTATTTTCTAAATTAACTTGTTTTTCACTTAGAACCTTAGCTTCATCTAAATCATGAGTCACAAGTACAATGGTTTGTTCCCTTTCTTTAAATATCTGATTCAACTCTGCGTATAGCTCTTCTTTAAGTTTTTTGTCTAAAGCACTAAAAGGTTCGTCCAGCATTAACAATTCTGGATCAGGAGCCATGGATCTAGCCAAAGCAGCTCTCTGCTGTTCGCCACCAGATATTTCATGAGGATATTTATTTGATAAATGTTCTATCTTAAAAAGACTTAGAAGGTCTGAAATTATTTTAGATCTATCTTGGTTTTTCCTAATTCCAAACCCAATATTTTTTTGCACGGTTAAATGAGGGAATAGGGCTTTCTCTTGAACAACTAGACCCACGTTTCTTTTTTCAGGAGCAACCATTTGATTTACACTTGAAACAATCTTTCCTTGAATAGCTATAGTTCCACTATATGGTTTTTCAAGACCTGCTATAAGCCTAAGTAGGGTACTTTTCCCTGAACCAGAAGGACCTAAAATTGAAACTCTCTCAGCTTTATTAACTGTTAGAGTTATATTATTTAATGATATCTCTTTTCCGTCATAAGAATGACTTAAGTCTTTGAGTTCAAGTATTAAATCACTCATTTTTATCCTGATTTATTGGAAGATCTTATCATTTTTGACAAAAAGAAAATTGGTATCAATCCAATTAAGACGATTGCAATTGCAGGAGACGCTGCCTGGAACATCCTTTCTTCTGCTGCGTATATATATGTTGAAACTGCCAGTGTTTCAAAATTGAACGGCCTAAGGATTAAAGTTGCCGGAAGTTCTTTAACCACTTCTGACATGACTAACAAAGTTGCCGTTAAAAAACTTGTTTTAAGTAAAGGTAGATGCACTCTAGCCAACATACCCCAACCCGTAGAGCCAAGTAATTTTGAAGAATCATCCATAGATGAAGTGATTCTTTCGTAGCCAGATTCAATAGAAGAGTTTGCTAGAGCATAAGTCTTAATAATATAAGCTAGCAATAGACCAAAAATTGATCCAGTTAGAACTATGCGGGTTGAATCAAGAAAATTATTATCTATATAGATAAATAGTTGAACCATGCCAACGGCTAAAATCAAACCCGGGACGGCATATCCGATAGAGAGTAAAGAACTTAAGCGTTTAATGATTGCGCCTGGTTTAAATCTAATTGAAAAATTAATAATTAAAGCTAAAAAAGCAGTTACTAATCCCGAGATAATCGCGAGAGAAACTGAATTAAATGAAGTCTGAATAAATTTCTTATTAATAAAAGATGATTCGCTCTCAAATGCCCAAAATATAAGTTCAGTAATAGGCAAAATGAAACCAATAAAGAGGGGAATAAAACATATTAAAAAAGCCCAGAAGGATTTCATGCTGGGCAGCCTGATCTCATTTTCAGGTCTAAATGAAGAATCATTAGAGGTAAAAGCTGCTTTATTTCTAGAACTTCTTTCTAGAATAAAGAACAAACCAACCACCAAGAGAAGTAATGAAGCTAGTTGCATTGCAGTTTGTAAATCGTACATACCTTGCCAGGTTCTAAAGATACCCGTGGTGAATGTCTGGATAGCAAAATGATCCACAGCTCCAAAATCAGATAGAGTTTCCATTATTACCAGCATCATGCCACCAATTGCTGCAGGTCTTATTATTGGAAGGCTAAGTCTAAAAAAAACACCAATTTCACTTAAGCCAAGCAATCTTGCAGATTCTTTCATGGATTTAGATTGATTTAAGAAAGCACTTCTTGAAACTAGGTACACATAAGGATAAAGGGTAAAAGAGAAAACAACGATTGCTCCATATATATTCCTTACGTTGGGGAAAATGCTGACATCAGAGCCTAGATTGAAAATACTTCTAATAAGATTATTTGCATCTCCAAAAGGATCGAATAAACCTGTGAATGTATAGGCTAATATGTAAGGTGGAATTGATAGAGGTAAAATTAAAGACCACTCAAAAAAACTTTTTCCATAGAAATCATAATTAGTAACAATCCAAGCGGTAATTGTTCCTATAAAAAAGACTAAAACAGACACTCCAGATATCAAGAAAAAAGTGGAGCTTACGTAATCTGCTAATACGTAATTATATAAATGAACCCAATTATCCGAATAGCCTCCAAACAAGCTGGATAAAACTATAAAAATTGGAGCGCAAAAGATTATTAGAAGTGAAAAAGGAAGCACTTCCCACAGTGACAGATTCTTGAAATTCAATTTAAGTAAATAGTTGTATCTATTTCTAGCTTAAACTAGTAGTTGCCTATTTCCAACCAGATCTATCCATAAGCCTAATTGCTTTTGGATTTAATTCTCCAAATTGACTAACGGCAGTATTGTCTTCTTTAAAGTTTAGACCAAAGCTAGAAATTTCTGAGCTAGGTAGTACCCCTTCAACTATTGGGTATTCAAAAGATCTATCAACCATGTACTTTTGAACTTTCTTTGACAGCAAGAATTCTAAGAAAAGATTAGCGTTAACAGGATTAGGAGAACTTTTTAATATTCCCGCTCCACTTATGTTTATGTGTACACCTCTATCATTTTGATTAGGGAAATGTATTTTTACTCTTTTAGCTGCTTCTTGTTGTTCCTTGCCAGCAGATCCAGAAAGCATAATGCCTATGTAATAACTATTTGCTATGGCCATATCAGCTTCTCCATTCGACACGGCAATAATTTGAGATCTATCATTGCCTTGAGGTTTTCTAGCAAAGTTTTTCACAAAGCCTTTAGCCCATATTTCGGTATCTTCCTCACCAAGATTAGCAATTAATGAGGCAACCAAAGACTGGTTATACATATTGCTTGAACTCCTAATGACGATTCGATTTCTCCATTCTTCATTTGCAAGATCTTCATACGTTAAGTCTTGTATCTCACTAGGTTGAATTTTCATTGGGTTATAAAAAATTACTCTTGCTCTTTTAGCAACGGCCGTCCATTCATCTTTAGGACCTCTAAGTTCTATAGGGACAGATGAGAGAATTTTTTTCGATTTTATGCTTTGGAATAGGCCTTCTTTTTGGACTTTCCATAGATTTCCTGCGTCAACAGTAAAGAAAATATCAGCGGGAGAATTTTTCCCTTCAGATTTAATCCTCTCCAAAAGCGCACTCCCTTTACCAGAAATGATATTTACCTTAATACCAGTTTCTTTTGTAAATTCTTCATAGAGAGCGTCATCAGAGTCGTAGTGCCTTGAAGTGTATACGTTTACATTATCAGCAAAGATAATTTCCGATAGAAATGAGATTAATAATAGATATAGAATTTTTTTCATAAAAGCCATTCTAACTTAATGAGAACGATTCTCAATTAAAATCTAGCTACCTCTTTCTGTAATCTTAGTTTTCTAATAATGTTAGAATTTGCAAAATGATACGTGATGAGCAAATAAGAATTCTGAAAGGTCTAATAAATCACCTGGATGCTAAAACAAATGTAGATGCAGGGGGCATAATGAAAGCTCCAGCAGATACTTATACATCTCAAGAAAGATTCGATAGAGAATGGGATTCTTTCTTTCTAAATCACCCTCAAATAATTGGTATGTCAGGAGATTTACCAAAGAACGATACCTTTATCACAATACAAGACTTTGGAATACCAATTTTAGCTACCAGGAACTCGAAAGGTGAATTTAAAGCTTATGCCAATGTTTGCTCTCATAGAGGAGTGATAGTTGAAAGTGAAAGAAAAGGAGAAAAATCAAAATTCTCTTGCCCTTTTCACGGTTGGACCTTTAATAATGAAGGCTCTTTAATCGGCTACCCAAAAGAGGATCATTTTGGGGAAATAGATAAGAGTTGTTACGGTTTAAAACCTTTACCTTGTCTAGAGAAGTATGGTTTTTTATGGGTCCATCCCTCAGAGAGTGGCGAAATTAATCTAAGCGATATATTGGGCAATAAATTAATTAAAGAATTTGAAGCTTGGAACTTTGATAAGTTACTTCTAACTAATGAAGAGGAATATGTGACTGACATGAATTGGAAATTAGCAATAGATACTTTTGGTGAAACTTATCATTTCTCTGTACTTCATAAAACCTCATTATTTGAAAATTTTCATGGTCATTGTCAAATGTTTGATAGTTTTAAAAGAAATGGAAGACTGATTCTTTGTAAGAGAGACATTGACCAAATGAGGAAGTTGCCTGAAGCAGACTGGAACATTTGTACAGGCTCTCTGCCTGTTTATTATCTTTTTCCAAATATAATCTTTATGCCAACTAATGAAGGAGCTTTTTTAGTTAAAGAATATCCTTTAGAGAATTCTCCAAATAAGAGTGTATCTAAAATATGCTTCTATTTTTATCCACAAGTTCTTGAGTATATAAAGGATTTAGAAAAATCAGGCCATGAAGAAGGGGTTACTCTTCAAGAACAATATGCAGGTTTTGGTGAAGTTATAAGGGATGAAGATTATGTCGTTGCTGCCTCTTCTCATAGAGGACTGATGTCAGGAAAATTGAATTATTTAACTTTTGGAAAGAATGAACCGGCCCTACATCATTATCACAACACTTATAGGCAAGTGCTTGGATTACAATCTCTACCTTTGATTAAAGCTTAGAATCCTTTTTTATTTATAAAGTGAATTTAAATGAGCTCCAACACAATAACATTAATATTCTGTTTAGGAGGATTAACTTTCTTAGTTAATTGGGTTCTTTTTCTTTGGTTCAATCATCAAAAACTTTCAAGCTCTTATTTCGGTAACCTTTCTCTTGTAAAGACTTTATTAATTTATTTGTTATTATCTTCCTTAGGAGTTCTTTCTATGGGAGTTTTATTTGTTTCAGCCTTGATGTTATCCCATGGGTGAGAGGACTCATTAATTATTTAAGAAATATGGAAGGAAATTACTCGCTTGAAAATTTCTCGAGAACTAAATTAGAACTTCCTGTTAAGGACTCTAAACTTTTACTGCATAGCTGCTGCGCACCGTGTGCTGGAGAGATCATGGAGGCTGTTGCAGCGTCAGATATTGATACAACTGTCTATTTTTATAATCCTAATATCCATCCTGTTGAGGAATATGAAATTAGAAAAGAAGAAAATAAACGATTTTGCAAAACTTTGGGATTCTCATTCGTAGATGCCGATTATGATAAAGATAATTGGTTCGAGAGAGTGAAAGGTCTTGAAAACGAACCTGAAAGAGGGAAGCGATGCACAGAATGCTTTGATATGAGATTTGAGAGATCTGCTCTTTATGCCAATGAAAATAAATACGCTGTTTACGCCACAACTCTAGGTATTTCAAGATGGAAAGATATGAATCAAATAAATGATTCAGGTCATAGAGCTGCTGAAAGATATGAAAAGGTAAGTTATTGGGATTTTAATTGGAGAAAAAAAGGCGGCTCTTCAAGAATGATTGAAATATCTAAAAGAGAGGAGTTTTATCAGCAAGAGTATTGCGGTTGTGTTTATAGTTTAAGAGATACAAATAAATGGCGCCAAGAAAATAATAGACCTAGGATTAAGAGAGGAATCAAGTTTTATAACTTATGAATAGGCAAATAATTGCAATCGGAGGCGGAGGGTTTGGCAGGAATCCTGGCGAGGGAATAATTGAAAATTATATCCTTAATCAATCTAATGCAAAAAATCCTAATATTTGCTTTATTCCAACAGCTACAGGCGACAATGAAGCGTATAAAAATAATTATTACGCTACTTTTACCAAACTAAATTGTAACCCGGTTCATTTAGATTTATTTAAAAGAACCCCTGATTTGGAGAACCTAATAAATGAACAAGATGTCATTTTTGTTGGGGGAGGTAATACGAAGAGTATGCTTGCCGTTTGGAAAGACTGGGGCTTGGATTTTATTCTTCATGAAGCTTATAAGAATGGAGTTGTTATGAGCGGAGTCAGTGCTGGAGCGATTTGTTGGTTTGAACAAGGAATAACTGACTCGTGGTCGAAGGATCTTAAAATAATGGATTGTTTAGGGTTTGTGAAAGGTGCTTGCTGCCCGCACTATGATGAAGAGCCAGAAAGAAGACCTTCATTAAAGAATTTTCTATCTCAAAAAGTTCTTGAGTCATGTTACGCAGTGGATGGAGGTTGCGCATTGCATATCCAAGATGAAAAAGAATATAGATCTATAGCCTTTTCTAAAAATAAAAATTCTTTTCATGTCGAATTTAAAAACGATAAGGTTGTAGAGAATTCTTTCCCAGTTACAGATATTTATTAATTAGAAATATTGTCTAAAAGTCGCTTCTGAAATAGACAAGAACTGTTAGAATGCTTTTTTTTGGACCGGTAGTTCAGTTTGGTTAGAACGCCGCCCTGTCACGGCGGAGGTCGCGAGTTCGAGTCTCGTCCGGTCCGCCATTTAATATCTATTAAAAGAAATTTATTTAATGTAATCTAGCTTGTATAAGTATAAGAATATGAAGTGGTCATACGCGAGCGGAAAAATAAATATATCTTCGGATGAAGAAGAACAACAATTCTTACTCGAAGAACTAATAGAAGAAGCAACCCGACACCAAGTCAGAAAGAAGAAGATTTTGGTTTTCTTTGTTGTTTTGTCTGTAATTTTATTAACAATGCAGAGCTACGGTGCTAATTTAGCTGAAGGTATGTCTATTTACTTTTATATTGGATATTTTTTGACTCCAATAATAATTTCTTTGTTTATTTCTTCCATTGCATATCTATCGATAAGAAGATCACCAAAAAAATTTAAGAGATTAAATAAACACTTTAAAGATTAGTAAAAAGTTCTTGCACTGCCTCCGTCAACTTGGACAGCAAGTCCAGTCATATAGCTTGCTTTTTCGGAAGCAAGAAAAGTAATCAATGCCGAAAGATCAGTTGCTTCACCGATTCTTTGCATAGGAATATTGTTAGCTATTGCCTCTTCAAGCTCCTTTTTATTTTTGCCTGTGGATTTAGATTGAGCGTTCAAGATATCTTCAATTCTTTCCGTTTTTGTAGTGCCAGGGCAGACAGTGTTTACCGTTATTCCATAAGGCGCCACTTCATCCGATAAAGCTTTAGCCCAACCAAGGACACCCATTCTTATGCTATTGGAGAGAAACAATCCATTTACAGGCGTTTTAACTGAGACCGAGGAAATATTTATGACTCTGCCCCATTTATTCTTCTTCATGTCAGGTAAAGTAAGCTTAGAAAGTCTAATTGCTGACATCATTGTGTCGTTAAAAGCTTTTTGCCAATCATCATCAGATAGTTCTTCAAAGGTACTAGGAGGAGGTCCGCCGTTATTGTTGATCAATATGTCAATTGTCTTTAGTTCTTGCTTGGCTTCTTTAAATAAATTATTTATATCCTTTTTAGAGCTAAGATCAGCTTCTATCGCAACTATCTTTACGTCAGAAATATCCTTAATTTCATTTTTAACTAAGTTAATTTTTTCTTTATTTCTAGAACAAATTGCAAGGTTAACTCCTTCTTTTGCTAAATCAACAGCAGCTGATTTCCCCAAACCTTGACTGGAAGCACACACTATGGCGTTTTTTCCTTTTATTGATAAATCCATATATAAAATTTATTAGAGTTAATTAAATAAATCAGTATGATTATGATTGTATTTTAGTCAATAGGGGGATGTATGATTTCTTTAAGGAAGAAGTTAATTGTAATTTCTAGTTTAGTTTTTAGTCTTTCCGTCTTTTCTAGCTCATATGAAGCTAGTCAAGCTGGAATGTTGCATGAAAGGTTAGAGAAAATAGCACCTACCCTTGCTGAACAAATAAAGGAAGGGAGATTCCCCGGTTTTATAACAGCAGTTGCAAGAAAAGGAAGAGTAGTTCATTTTGAAACCCAAGGTTTTTCGGATGTGGAAAAACAAATACCATTACAAAAAGATTCGTTGTTTAGGATCTATTCAATGAGCAAACCAATTACAGGGGTGGCATTAATGATTCTGATTGAAGAAGGTAAGGTTCGTTTAAATGACCCCGTTTCTTGGTATATCCCTGAGTTTGCTAATACAGAAGTAATGGTAATGAACGAAGATGGAAGTTTCAATACTGAGAAACTTAAAAGAGAGATTACCATAAGAGATTTAGCTACTCATACCTCAGGAATTGCTTATAGTTTTACTGCAAACGACGCTTTGCAAGAAATTTACGAAAAAGAGAAATTATCTCCTTATTTTTTTATTGATAATTTAGATACGTCTCAAGTAGGCAATTCAGTAGTAATTAAATCTGAGAAATCCTTTCCAAACATTTGTGCTTTTAGTAAAGGGCTAGCGACAAAAGCACCTTTAATGCATCAACCAGGAGATCAATATACTTATTCAATGGGTATGGACGTATTAGGTTGTGTAATAGAAAGAGCTTCCGGTAAGACGTTTGACGTATTCTTGGAAGAAAGGATATTTAAACCTATAGGTATGAAAGATACTTCTTTTTATGTTCCTGAATCTAAAAAAGATCGGTTCACTAGCTTGTATGCATATCCCGGAGATTTAAGAAGGCTTATCCCCGGTATGGAAAGTCAAATACCAGAAGATCTATTAATGATAAAAATAGATGATAGATCGTATAGTCCTTATTTAGTTAAGGCTAAAGTTTTTGATGGTGGCTCTGGGTTGGTATCTACAGCAGAGGATTATCTTAAATTTGCCCAAATGCTTTTGAACGGAGGAAAACTAGGGGATGAAAGGATACTAAGTCGAAAGTCAGTTGAATTACTATCTTCAAATCATCTCAGAAAAGAGGTATTAAATAGAACTGGGTCAGATGATGATTATGTAACGGAGGGCATAGGTTTTGGTATTACTGTCGGAGTTATTACTGATACTGGTCTTACTGGTCAATATGGTTCTAATGGAATGTATTTTTGGGGAGGAGCTGCATCAACTATTTTCTGGATAGACCCGGAAGAAGAATTAGTAGCTGTTGCAATGACTCAAGTACTGGCAAACACGTGGCCACTAAGAGAAACTTTTAGTGCTTTGGTTTATCAATCAATTGATGATTAGACTCCTTAATTTATCTACCAATTTAATGTTTAGTAGAATAATTTCATCTCTGTTTATTCTTTTTATTTCTTTTACGATTCATTCTAATAGTAGCCTTCCTATTATTGAATACAGTGCAATTAATCATCCTGAAATAAGCAAGACAGGAATGGTTGTTTCTCAAAGGCAATCTGCAAGTGAGGTTGGGGCAGAAATCTTAAGGAAAGGAGGGAATGCGGTTGATGCAGCTGTGGCAACAGGTCTGGCTTTGTCTGTCGTATTACCT
>Ga0208766_1000164_pt1 | contig 35017 bp, 33 predicted proteins | sample ETN01SmetaG_3_FD_185792 | JGI IMG/M metagenome (GOLD analysis project Ga0208766, IMG submission 185792) | Marine microbial and viral communities from oxygen minimum zone, Eastern Pacific Ocean - ETNP2014F12-01SV263 (SPAdes) (version 2) | ecosystem: Environmental > Aquatic > Marine > Oceanic ... | reverse complement strand
TACCAGTAATCCTCCTATGCCAGCAAGTAGAAAGACTGGTGCTACCGACATCTGGATAGCCCGCGATAGGTTTTCTGCGGGAGGATTGCTCGCTTGAGCGAGCAGAATGCCAAGTTGCGCGATTTTTTCCATTACTATGTGATCTGAGTATTGTCATAAGATAACTATTCATGCTTTTGAATAGCCTCTAAACACACTTTCGTTAATATCAAATCGGAGAGACAAGGCAACAAAGAAGACACTCCGCGCTGAATTGTAATCTTGTATTTTTGAAGAGTCTTAGATCCAATTCATCTCTATAAGTTAGCAAATATAAAACTGATCTTCTTCCTAGGGAATTATTACTAAATCGTATAGATTTTAATTGCTTACTTGGAAAAGTGATTTGCTTGATTTTGCGGTGAGTAAATCTATTATGTTTATTGCAGATTTACTGAAGTAGTATGATTATATACAGCTAAAAATCAAGAATAAATATATCAATGATACATTATTGCATGGGCTGTTTATTGCTGATCCTTCTCATTTTTCTTTTGCTATAATCTCTATTTTAGTATTTAAGTAAATTTAGGTTTTTTAGCTGGTTTCTGATCCCAGCTATGCATAGTTTTGTATTTTGCTGAATGCATGGAGTTGGCTCTATAGAATATATATAGTCTATATTTTATAGATGCAATCTTGAGATAGTAGATAATATTAGAAAGGATTGGCATTATTAATATGTTAATTAAATTCATTGAGATATCAATTATTCTAGCTCTGTCAGGCAATTCATTGTCTTGAATTAATATTTATATTAGCTCATGACTCATGTTCTGATTTAGATGGCTCAAGAAGCGCCAACTCTGCGGTTGCTTCAGCCAGATCATTGCTAAATTTGCATGTTCCCATGTAACAGCCAAGATAGCGCTCACCTGAAATAGTAGGGAAACGGTGGATAGTGCCGCCTTGAGGTGTTGAATGAACGAGCAAAGCCTTACGAGTCATCATTCAGTAAGTATTATAGGCAAATTATCACGTATTGCCTTCCATGCCGCTATAGGTGCAACTACTGCATTCGAGATGTCTTGAACAGCCACTCTATTCAATAGCAACAGATAAGAAGATATCAATTTAAACCTTGTTTGGTTCTAAATTGATAGAATATGTTTCTACTTAGTCAAGTAAATAAATTTGTAGCCTCATGTCATTCTGTCTGAGTTCTTTGGTTCATTCTTAAGTCTATTTTATCACTGATTAATTTCCCCTGTGGGAATATACGGGTTCATTTAGATTTGAATTTATTGCCTAAATATTCATGCATTTCAATAGGTGCCAAATTCTAATTTCTATTCGGGTTAAAAATTGTTAAACTAAGTTGTTGGAATAAATGCTTCAATACGGCCATTACTAATTGAATTTAGGCTCAGATCTGTTATTAACATTCTTGTACATTTACCCCAAGCCCATATATACCAGCCATCATTATTCAGGCTTTTGTGGCTTATTTTATATACCTTAAATATTAGTTGTATCTCAATGCATTTAATTCTCTAATTTGAAAGCATCAATTTATCTAATGGGCAAACGATGACTGCTGAATGTCTGATGCTGTCGCCTTTAAATTATCACTCTATATATTATAGAAATTATTGTACAACCTTTATTGATTTCATGAATATGGTCTATTTTCTTTGACTATATTGCTAATTGACTTAAATTCAGCTCTCGCCGAGGTTTGACACCATTCGAATAAAACTGATTCCGTAGTTGTCAAGGTGGCTCCAGCTGAGTCCATTCGCTTTAAGGCAATTTCGTAGTCATTCTTATGGCGACTACCTATAGCATCTACAGCAACATATACATCAAAGTTATTGAATAGCAAATCTAGTGCAGATTGCTGAACACAAACATGTGCCTCTACTCCGCAAAGCAACAACTTCTGTCTACCAGCCTTGCGAAGCTGCTCAAATATCTCTATACATTCAATGCAGCTGAATGCCATTTTTGCAATTGCATCTCTATTTATACTCTTACTAACCAACTCAATGGTTTTGCCAAGGCGTTGTGGATATTGTTCAGTGAATTTGATATCTATACATAGCAAGTTGGCTGCATCGACCAATCTTCTTATATTCCATACCACCTCATGCTGATTGGCAATTGCTTGAATTATTTTTTCTTGTACATCAATCACTATTAGGGCAGTATCTTCAGATTGCATTAGATTATAACTTCGTTTCAGAGGCGTACCTACTGCATCAACTGATTGTTGATTTGAGTTGAACATAGAATCTGAGTTCATGGTTATTATCAATAGTTTGCTGTTTGACGTAAATCAGCCATGGTGGTCTAGCTCTCAATAAAAAATTATCCTTTACACCTTGTACTTTACTGATCTGCCTATATTTGACGCCTCTCTAATGCCGCTGTCAATCGTTGAAGTGCGATGGCTAGCTGTTGTTGTGAATCTGTTTCTTCTACTGGTTTTTCCTGAGCAAGTACTTCTTCCGTGCGCTTAAAGCTCTCCAGTGCCTGCACCACCAAGAAAACCACAAAGGCTATGACAAGAAAATTCGCCACTGACACCAGTAGGGAACCCCCGGGCATGGCACTGAGTGTATTCACCTTAAGCTTCTGCATAATCGGTTCCATTACGGCACCTGTTACCAATTTCACGATGGCATCAACTACTTTTGAGAATGCTCCTCCAACGACAACAGCAACAGCTAGATCAACTACGTTGCCGCGGTTGATGAAACTTCTGAAATCACTTACCACTTTCGCGACTTTGCGACGGGATGCCATCTAAAAGAATCTCTAAACAGACTCCATGTTGCCTAAACGAATGGGATTCTGCTATGCGGCATCTACAAATTGTTTACTTTTACCTTGGCCACTGATCGTTTTTCACGCTATGCACGCTGACTCTTTCAGTTTTAGCTTTGCCGTAGCTGTTGTTCTGGTTTTCTCAGAGCAAAAAAAATCCCCTGACCTCCACTGGTAAGGGGATTAAAATATGCGTTCCTTAAAAATTATCGCTTTACCTTTAGTTCATTGGCGTAACCGAAGGACCAAACGGCTGTGCCGGATGAGGCAAAGTGAACGATCAGTCGAAATTCATCTTCGTTTTAAGTGCTTAGATGTTCGTAAGGCTATATGTATTCTACTTCTTTTTGTTATCAAGTACAAGCATATCGCTCATCAGCTTTCTTCTTAGTAGCTAGATCTCTGCTTCCGTTTTTGTTGTATATAGCTTCAAAATCTTATGTAAAGCAACTTAACGCACGAACTGCAATCAACTGATGCCTGCAATAACAAAAGCTTGATTAACCATAAGTATTGATTTTAATGCCATTTTTATATACAAGCACCTTTTGCATGCTCCTTGTGAGATTAGTAATATATGCTACCCTTTCGTTACTACCATATATATGTTTACTTCTTCTGTATCCGCTCTATTGACCATGAAAGTTAATTCCTAAATGGACATCTATTTCTTGAGTCTTACATTCCTTTTGTAAGATTGTTTTTACAGCTTTTCAGATATTGTCAGAGCTCACTACCATGCCAAGCAAGCCAGCACAACATTTTTTCTTTCCATTATTTTTGATTTCAGTTGCATGCTGATAACAAAACGCTTTGCACGTTCTCTTTAACTGTTCCAGAGTGGGATGGGGGCGCTGATTAAGGTAGTGCACATGTTATCGCCATGTTGGCAATCCCCACTCTGCTAGTTCTCTTCAATGCCGCGTTAGTTTGCCAAGCTTAATTGGATCTAACAGAGACAGATTTCGCAATAACTGCTTTTTACCGCTCCCTAAAGGAGCCTCCAGTTCCTGTCAATTACCTACAAATAATTCTATCGACAGATTCCGCCAAGGAATTCGCTCGCCAAGCTTTTGTGTTAAGCCCTTCGCCGTCATTAGCTCTGAGTACTGCATATTGGGCTTGATAGTTTGTAGTTGTATCCTCAAGAACGGCAACATTACTTAATGCTTCTTTCGAGGTCCTCTTTTGTTCAGCGTAAGCTTGAATCCGTAATAATCATTTGTTCGGTGAGTTCTTCATAAAGGAATTATTTAAAAATATCATTAAATACAGAGCTGTAACTCATTATTTTACTGAGATAATATAGTTGTAACTGTCTCTAGAAAAGTGAGTACAGGCCATCCAGAGCCGCATCACAGTTCACGTTCTACATGGCTACGGGCTGCTGTTCTTGGAGCCGATGATGGAATTGTTTCCACAGCAAGTTTGGTAGTAGGTGTGGCCGCTGCTGGTAGCAGTCATCGTGGAGTGGTTCTCGCGGGAATAGCTGGTTTAGTGGCCGGAGCGATGTCGATGGCTGCAGGAGAATATGTGTCGGTAAGCTCCCAGGCCGATACGGAAAATGCCGACCGGGAAACAGAACGACTTGAGCTGGCTAACGATCCTGAAGCTGAACTAAACGAACTTACTGCTATTTACGTAAAGCGTGGCCTTGACCCTTCGCTCGCAAGGCAAGTGGCGATACAACTTTCTAATCACGATCTGCTTGCAACACATTTGCGTGATGAGCTGGGTTTCTCGCCAATTACAAAGGCCCGACCAGTGCAAGCAGCAATAACGTCAGCGAGCATGTTTTCTCTTGGCGCTGCTATTCCCCTTTTTGTGACTTTATTGTTGCCGGTGAAGCAGATTCCTGTGCTGGTCTCAATTACCTCATTGTTCTGCTTGGGCTTGTTGGGTGCTTTTTCTGCAATGGCCGGAGGAGCTTCAATTAGCACAGCAGTGATAAGGGTGACCTTCTGGGGTGCTTTTGCAATGGCCCTAACCGCATTTATAGGCAGTTTATTTGGTGTGGCCTAAAAAGCATTCATATTGAACTGCTTAAGAGTTAACTGCTGACCTCTGGTTGAGCTTATGCCGAGCATTATTACTTCACATTATACTTAGCAATTAATAAATAACTTTATTAGCAAAGAACCTCAAGAGCATTATCTCTAGGTTTACTTATCCGGCGCTTTAAACGGCTCGTATCCAGCCAACGAATTGATTGTATCTAAGAGGAGGTTAATTCTCATGTCAGTAAAATTTAAAGACCCCGGACAATCAAGCACCTTTAGTAGCTTCTTATTTGCACGTCTCCTTAATGGTGGTTGTCTTGAAGATACTCTGATAAATTTGATCCGTTATCGTCTAAAAGTCTAATTGGAAAGGTTTGAGACCTTTCTTGGTTGATTTGATTCTAGTTGCTGTTTAGACTTTGATTAACTCTGGCTGCCTTTTGATAACTAGATATGCCTATTAGTGTCAAAAATAACATTTCCTTTGATCCTTCACTTATAAACCCTTTGAATATTCTTTATGACGCCCATCTGTGTATCAATTGAGTCGCTTGCCTGTGCTTTTTGAACCTCCTGGTCTGGCTTCTATCAATAATGTTTAAAAAACACCTCTAACCCAATTTTGGGCTTTTCAATGACACGTTTGCCTCGTCTGGCCCCTCTTCTCGGCGCCGCTGCTATATCAGCCACCATCGCAGCTGCCTGCACACCACAGTCTCAGGCGGCTCCTACGGATCAAGAAGTAAGTAGCGCGTTAGTAAATAACGTTGTTTTGCCTAGCTACAAAAAGCTTGTAGATGCGACCGAGGATCTTGAGCATGCTCTACACGAGCTTAATGAAGACCCCACCGATGCCAACCTAGAGGCCGCTCGTAAACAGTGGAAGGCCACGCGTAAAACATGGGAAATCACTGAGACTTGGGCCTATGGTCCAGCTGAAACAGATGACTTTGACCCTAATCTTGATGATTGGCCTGTTAGCCATAAAGAACTAGCCGAAGCTCTAGCTATGGATAGCTTTTCAGCAAATACTTTTGAGAAGCTCGATACAACTGGTCGTGGCTTTCACGGTATTGAATACGTTCTATTCAGCGTAGATAAAGCCTCTGATCTAACAAAACAGCAACTTGATTATCTCAATATCGCTGTAGAAGATCTTGAGCAGAATGCCAAGGGTTTACTTGCTGCTTGGAGTGGTGAAGATGGCTTTGGTAAAGCTGATGTTGAGGCAGATCCGGCGAAGACCGTTGGCGATATTCTTGAAGGGATGATTGGCTGCTTAGATGAGGTCGCTAATGGCAAATTAGGCGGTGCCCTTGAGTCTGGCAAAGACGAGTTAGAAAGTACTTTCAGTGGCAATACAGGAGCCGATGTTGTTTCCAATATTTCAGGTGTGAGAGTTGCCTGGCAGGACTCAAAGTTACAAGCTCTTGTAAGTGCTCAGGATTCTGAATTGGCCAAAGCGTTGACTGATCAGCTAAATGCAGCGATCAGCCTGGCCGAAGCATTGCCTGCACGTCTCAACGACAAACTCGACTCTGCTGCCACTCGTGAACAGATTGAGACTCTTATGGCTGCGATCATTGCGGCAATGGAGACCACTGAGGCCGTATCAGAAAAGTTGGGATAATTTTTTAAGCCGATTAAGCTTAATTTGAACGGTAAAATGGTATTATTGAATAATGAGATTCAATTATCCCACTAAGAAAATCTTATTGGCTAGCCTGGCCTTAATAATTGCAGTTGGGCTAGGCCTACTTATCGAATCCGAACACCCAGTATGGGCAGGTGATCCACATCGGCCAGCTGGCGATATGACTGTCTTTAAACGCACATTTGTTGCTTTTGAGACACCTGCAGAAGGCCTAACCACGGCTGAGTTAGATCGCCATATTGAAACAGATCCACTTTTTGAGAAAAGCCATGTGCCCCTTGATGGTCATGCTGGAGCAGGTCTTGGCCCACTTCACAACGCTAAATCCTGCTCATCCTGCCATGTACTTAACGGCAGGGGAAAACCGACCGCTGGCCAATCCTTATTCCGTGTTGCGATTAAAGAAGGCGGTGGTATTGAACCCGTTGCCGATATTGGTTTCCAACTACAAGACAGGGCAATCTTTGGCCATAGTCCTGAGGCAACAGTTAAACGAACTTGGATAGAAGAAGGCGGGTTACGCAAATTACAAACCCGGATCACTAGACCCGACGGCACAGTACTTTCTGCTCAGACCATCGCCCGCTCATTGCGCATTGCTCCGCCAATGATCGGTATGGGTCTGCTAGAGGCTATCCCCGAAGAAGATTTGTTGGCTAATGCTGATCCGGATGATCAAGATGGCGACGGCATATCGGGCAGGCCTGTGTGGACAATCGATAGCGATGGTGAGCGACGAATAGGTCGATTTGGCTGGAAAGCCCTTGCCGCGAGCGTTAACCAACAGAGCGCAAATGCTTATCTAGATGACATGGGCCTTACTACGGCAACAGGTCCAAACAGCACCCTCGCAGTTGATGGCAGACCTGCTGATATTAGTTGGGAAGAGCTTGACGGAGTCACCTACTACACGCAGACGCTTGGAGCGCCGGCCACGGCAGAGACATCTGATAGCCCCTTAATGAGGCAGGGTTCTGTACTTTTCGATCAGCTTCAATGCGCAAGCTGTCATGTTCCTAGCCTTCGCACTGGTAATAATCCACATGCAGTGGCGAAGGTCATAAACGACCAGACAATTTGGCCTTATACCGACCTTTTGCTTCATGACATGGGTCCTGGCCTCGATGATGGTGTAGCCGAAAAAGGGCTTAGCCTCTCATCTGAGTGGCGCACTGCTCCTCTCTGGGGTCTTGGGATGGCCCAGAGGGTTAATCGCAAGGCAAGTTTCTTGCACGATGGCCGAGCACGCACCATTGAGGAAGCAATTCTTTGGCATGGTGGTGAGGCGGAAACAGCAAAGCAGCGTTATCAGGAATTATCGAAACCAAAGAAGGATCAACTTTTGGCTTGGCTCAAACAGCTTTAAAAAGACATGCTTGCTTGAATTGAGTCAATGCTGCTTTTTTTGCACGTCATTCACTCTCATTAGCGGTTACTCTTGAGAAGAGCTGTTGCGAGGTGGCCTTGCCTTCATCTTTGCCCTTGCCCCGCGTCTATGGACAGCTTGAGGTTGGCTTGCATCAGGGGGGCAGACGTCTTACACCTCAAAGACGCCGTGTTCTCGATCTCTTTGAAAGTATTGGTTCTGGTATTCATTTAAGTGCTGAAGAAGTACATCATCAATTATTAGAAGCAAAGTTAAGAGTTTCATTGGCAACGATCTACCGCACGCTTCGATTGCTCGTTGAGATGGGTTTCTTGCACGAGTTGGAGATCAGTGAGGGTGGGCATCGTTTTGAGCTTGCGAGTCATGACACCCCTGATCATCATCATTTGGTATGCGTAAGTTGTGGTCGTACCGAAGAGTTCGAAAGCGATCAGGTTCTTGATGCAGGGCGCGCAGCTGCAGAACGGATAGGTTTCCAACTTTTAGAGTCAACCCTGAATGTGCGGGCACTTTGTCCGTCTTGTCAGAGATCTTCTGTGATCAGCAGCGTTTGATTCAGGCCTCAGTGTTGTGAATGCTGCTCGCAAGGCATCCAGTAGGAGCCCATTTGATGAGCGCCATTGCAGCTTAATTCTTTGGCTTTAGCTTCTGCCTCTTCTCGAGTGGCGTAGGCCATAAAGCGAGGATCAACTTCTTTTGACAAATTTTTGCTTACGGGAAGGTGGTGTTGATGAGAGTTCTCAGCCTTCGATCCAGCTAAATCAACTAGTCCCATGCTTAATGGACCTGCTGTCCACACTCCCATGGTGGTAACACCAACGCAAAGCAAGCCCATGCCCACCACAGAAGCATTGATAACTCCCATCGCTACCACGCCGATGGAAACAACACCCATGGGTACAACACCAATGCACACCACTCCCATCGGGACAATGCCGATCGAAATTGTTCCAAAGGGAACTATGCCAATGGCTAGCCTTTTTGGCTTGCTGCCGCAGTGCGCAGGCGTTTTGTTATCAGTGATCTTGTCAGGAGAAGTCATGGCTTGTGCTGGTGCTCCATATGCATGCTGTGCTTGTCACAAACCATCCACATATCGCCCATCTTGTGGGATCCTTTGCAACCAAATTGTGGCGCTGCTGCTTCTGCCTCGGCTTGGGTTTTAAATACCGCTTGTTTTGGTTTTGCGCTTAGTGGGTCAAATGCGTTGCTTGCTGCACCACTTGTCAGAACTGTCAATCCGACTGTTGCGGCAATTAGCAGTCGAGAGCTAATTAATGAAGGTGAGGCAGATCGGCCCATGAGCTCCATGATTTCCATCATCCATGATGCATCCCGATTGAGGGATTTACCACTGAATCATTTGTTGCTCTTTTGGCGAGAATCCCTGGGATCTGCCTCTTCATCAACATTACAAGCCTATCGTCATCAAGGATATGGTTAAAGAACCTGCTAACTGGTGGCACGAGATTGTCGTGTTCAAGCCATTGGGTTTTGAGGAGGCCTGTGAAGCTGTTTTGGCTGTCCGCCAGCAGCGGACAGTGTTACTAAATGTGAGTCGCATGGATTCGGAACTTGGACGGCGCACTATTGATTTCGTTTTAGGTGGTGTTACTGCTCTTGATGGACACTTGGTTCGGATTGACGAGAATGTATTTCTTTTTGCTCCTGCGCTTGTCACGATCAATGAGATTAGAGGTGCTATTCATCGAGAACCAACAGCCAAATCTGTCGATTGCTGATCATCATACCTACTCAGAGCTGACTGAATCACCTCTCTTTTCTTATTTCTTTTAGCGCTACCGATAGTTTATTGAAGAGCCCCTCCGCAACTGGAACCATTTCCAGCAGTACAGCCAAAACAATGTGATCCTACAGTTATTGGCTGGCCAGGCCATTGCTGTTTTATATTTAGCATATCTTTGAGGTTATGAACTGGGCCATTGAGGTGGATATTTAGTTGTTGATTGAAATCGCAGTCGAATAGTTCACCCTGCCAATTTACGCTAATAAGATTTCGGCACATAACGGTTTCTAGATTATCGGAATTATGGGCATCTTCAAGAAGTTGTTGATATTCATCAAGTTGGCTTGAGATGTTTAGATAAGCTTTAAAACGTTGGATTGGCATGTTGACTAGCGTGAACAAGTTAGTAAATTGGATGCCATAGCGTCTCAACAATTCCTTACGATAGGCGTCTTCCAGTTGCGCTTGAGGCGGGGGAAGTTGAGGGCCTTGGGGGTTGAAAACTAAGTTCAAGATGAGCTCTCCACCTGGTTTGCCATAGCCCAATTGGTTTAATAGGCGCAAGCCGTCAAGACTACGTTCAAAAACTCCATCACCCCTTTGTTTATTAACGTTCTCCGCTTCGTAGCAGGGCAGCGAAGCAACTACGGTTACACGTTGCCTGGCCAGAAATGTTGCCAGGTCATCCTGACCTGGTTCTGTGAGGATAGTGAGGTTGCAGCGGTCAATAACTTCAACATTTAGGAGTCGTGCCTGACAGACTAGATCCCTGAATCCTGGGTGAAGTTCTGGAGCCCCGCCAGTGAGGTCAAGGCAGTTAAGTTCGAATTTTTCTAGCACCTTGGGTATCAGTGCAATGGTTGATGTATCCATCATTTCCCGTCGAGTTGGGCCTGCATTCACATGGCAATGGATGCAGCTCTGATTGCAGCGGTAACCAAGATTAACTTGTAAAGTATGTAGAGCTTCGCGTTGAAGTTCCGGGAATAGCGCAGATCTGTATTTCGTTCCCTGCAAGTCGGTTGATGGTGGAGCAGAGGTCATTTGAATGATTTCGTTTTGATTAACTGGTCTCCAAGATAATTCTAAATGAGTTGTTACAGTGCTTGCCGTAGCTTGCGATCTGCTAGTGGAGAAGAATGCTTTTGCAAAGATAATCTAATATAGAGAATTATATTCTTAGCCGAAAAGCGATTCTTAAACCTACACTCGCTTGTTATCAGTGGAATCTGTCAGAGATGTATACAATACATCTTCGGCCTATGATTTTTACATAATTAGCTTTTTATACAATAATTGGATCTAAGAGGTATGATCTGAACAGGAAAATATTTCAAGAACATATTTCAGTCTTTCTGTTCTGATAATACGTCTATTTGTGTTGGCGATTGCATTTGTCGATCGGAGCATCTGTCAATGTAAGCATTGATGTTAATCAATTGATTCCCTGAATATAACTAGTATCACTTATCTGTACATAAAGACCTAGAATTAGAATCTATATTAAATGCTTATCAGAAATAAGTAAAAGTCAAGATTCTGGCTTGTCTTCTTGTTGATTTCCTGTCGACTTAGTTGGTCGAACGTTGTTTAGCGAGTTCTGCAAATAGAGCAACATAATCACTAGGTCCACCAGGAACTAGAACATCAAAATGCAAAGGATCTTCTGAATCACTTATTCCTTTTAACTCTTTATCCTTAAGAGTTGGTCGGTATACTTCTCCTCCACTACTATCAACAAGAACGACTCGATTAGTATGATTATAAATCTTTCCCAAATCTTGCAATAAAGTCAAGAAGCCTCGGTCGCTTCCACCGCGTAGCCATCCCGTCCCATCTGGACATGGGTTTGAAGTTACTGTGTCACCGACACCCATCAATAAGGGCATTTGTTCAGCAGGAATATTGTTAAGGCATAGATCCAAAAGTTGCTGATGAGTCTTCGGCGCTGAACGCACATCAAAGTCTTCACCTAGAGGAGCACTGCCGCTCTTGCTGGCAATGTGATTGTTAATCAAGACTAATAAACCGGCTTCTTTTATTGCTCCTTTGAGTAAAAATTGAAAATCAGTGGTTCCAACATCGCCTATAGACGCTGGCTTTAGTCGCTCCCGCACTCCATCGGAGCCCATATTGGGTGCAATATGCACGAAGAACGAATCAGTTAATCCATCGTTTGCCGCATTGTTAATTAATTCATCCATTAACTCCTGCAAAGTTATTTGTAGAGCCTGCTGTATGTTTACATTATCAGGAATCAAGCTAAATAAACTATTTAAATTAATTGTAGGCGATAGCTCAGTATCAAATATCGAAACGCGTGCTTGATATTCAATCTCAGCAGAGGTGAGTTTTGGGAGTATTGCTGGCAGCCTCTGCTCAAGCAAGGTCTGCATGCGGCTAGGCAATACGGATAGAAAGGCTATTTCCGCCTGACTAATGCCTGGATGACTTATTTCGCCAAAATTATTCTGCAGTTGCACGCCACCTGCTGCCAGTCCAGGCAAGTAGAGTCCCTGCTTCGCAGGCATATGAGAGGTGCCTAGGACCGTCTCCACTAAACGATTCACACCGCGATGCCCACCATGCTCTCCATTGGTTAATACGGAAAAATTGCCCTCAAGCTTTTTTGCCGCCCATACGTAGACAGGGTCAAGAACTCGAGTCAAAGGATCCTTTACGAGGGGTATACAAACTCCGTCAAGATCTTGAACGATGAGAAGGTCATCTGCGCTAACCATCTCAGCTAGTAGCTGATCGAATTCAATATGGCCCATTAGCAGTTGGTTCAAGCGGATTTACAGCATCTCACGTTGGAGAGGAAGCTCCAAGTATTTTTTCCTGGTTAGCTGCGAATTGGTTATGCTAGGCCTTGAACTGTTCAGATTTGTTCATTGATAACGTTATGCAATTTGCAAGCAGGTTTTTAATTAATCAAAGACTTCAATGGGTTTCTGATCGAAAGAAAAGGTGTTGCCTTTAGCGTAGAGAATACATGCCATTAATATGATGAGCGGCAAAAATCGATTTCTAGAGATCTGTCCGATCTTTAGGGATAATCAACTCACCGACAAATCGCTATAGAAGCCAGGAGAGCTTATGGACAACAGTTTTTTCAACAAGTACATGGATGCGGAGTCGATTCAGCACAGGATTAGGACACTAGAGACTGGCAATGTGGGTTTCTACAGCGTGGGGCTTTATCCAGCCTCACTTGCATACAACTGCGCCATGCAGGCAGATACTGTGAGTTTGTTGCTTGCGCCACGTCCAGGGAGGGAATTATTAGGAGCATTCCCGGAGGGTTCACTTGACGGTATGAATGAGTGCCATCTTGCCTCTGTCATAAGCATGGGCACTCATTTACAAGATGGAGTTCCTGTAAACAACACTCTGGCTGATCTGATTAACCGCTGTGAACTTGTCGTTCTAAGCGCTAACAGTAACCATGTAGAGGTAGACCTCCAGGAAGCTTGTCGACTACGTGATGAATTAAAGCGAGAACATGTTGTATTGGCCTGTCTTGCAGGCTCTTTTTCGCATGACAAAATTGATAATGAATCGTATGTCTTATGTGAAAAACAGCCAAATTTAGGTTTCTTTTCGGGATTTCATCGTCATGGAGCATTACGAAATCCGTTTGATAGCTTTACAGCCAATTTCTGCCATCCTAATGCGATGACAGCTATGCTAGGAGCAAGAATGTTGGATCGTTTATCACCCAATATTCAGGTTTCATCAGGTGTTCACAATGTTGAGGGTCAATACATTAAAGCTGCAAAGAATATGTCTTCTATATTTGCAGGTTTTGGTTATACATTTCACCATGACAACCCAGGTGTTCTCCCAACTCTATTGACTTTGCTTTTGGATCAATGTCTTGATCAGGCCGCTACGGTTTCAATGTGTAGACCAGATCGGCAAAGACTCTATAATCGTCAACCGTTTGCATTAACAGAGCTTGGTTATGGAGTTCAGCGGATTGAGGCAGCTTTGGTGAGAGATGGTGATATGGAAAAGGTTAGAGATCATACTTTTGCCCAGCTCACTGCCATGGTGGCTGATGTTAGGGGTAGCATGATGTTGCCTGTTTCAGGTAAGCCTACTCGCAACTTTCAAGCCGGACAGGTTCTTGCTAATAAGATGAGACTAGAGCAACGTTGTCCTTTCAAAATGGAGGAATTTGAAGAATGGTGCGAATCTGAAGGCTTACAAAAAAGTGCATTAGAAGGTTTGAAATCTCTTAAATATTGGCCTCAAATACTACGAAATTACTCGATTCCTTTACATGATGCCTCAATGGTGAATCTTCTATATATGTCTATCTATGGTAATCCTGCTACCAAGGAGCTGGCCTTTTCAGTAATGACAGAGAGTCGTGAACTTACACAATACTGTCAGGAATCTGTACGACCTACCCATAGCCGTAGGTATGCCGATGCACTTCAGCATCTCGATAATCCAGAGGCTATGGATTTACTTGTAAATGCCGTAATTGCTGATAATGCATCTTGTGCCAATCGTGATGATTCCTTCGTTCAGGATTCGCAATCATTAGATACAATGCCAGCACACCTCAAGGCAATGAATGTAATCGAGAAGAGTTTGTAGATTTAATCAATAGTAATTTATTTTCCCTGTAAGACTTTTCCTAAATTCAATTTAATTTATGCACATTTATTAATCCATGATACGAAATTATTTGCAATAATCTTTCTGACTTTGGTATTGTCTAGTTGTGCCTAAGACTGGCTTATATCCGACTAATAGTTCTAATCTGTTGGCTGTCAGTAAGACTTAGTCATAGTTCGCGTCAAGTTTTGTCAGAATTGCACCACTTCGACTGTGCAGCATGGTTCTACAACCCATTAGTGACCGAAGTGACATCTTTGACCCCTCGCGAGTGCTTTGTACTCCGTTTGGTTTGTGAAGGCTTCACCAATCGTGAAATTGGCGAAGAGATGTTCATTGCTGAAACAACAGCACGTGGTCATGTAAATTCTATACTTCGAAAATTGCATGTTCGGAATCGTGCGGCCGCTGCGGCAGAAGGTATACGGCGTCGTTGGGTTGCTTGACTAAAGCAATTATGCAACGCTCAGAATATATATCTAGTTGATTTTTGATTGGTGCGGATGGGTTGGATCGCTAGCGCTGAATTGTTTGCTAGACGAAAGCAGATAGATACTTCTCTGCATCATCTCTAGATGGCCTTCCTCGCATAGGCTACGAAGTGCTCGGGAAAGGGTTTCTGGTGTCGTGCTGAGCTCGTCAGCAAGATCCTTCTTGGATCGCTCTAGAACAAAGCGGTTACTACCTTTAAGGCTGGCCTGAGCTTGTAAATATTCAAATAATCGTACCCTCAGAGTTTTCATGCCTTGGGAACGCATACGTTCCTGCAGCATTCGACATTTTCCGGCCAGCATCTGCAGAAAAAAACCTGACAACTTTGGTGTTTCAGTTATTCGCTGCCAAGCAGGTCTGTGGGGAAACCAGAGCATTTCGCTGTTACGCAGAGCCTCAATGTGATGAGGGAATGGCACTCCTGAAAAAGCAAGTGCTGCCGCAACGATCTCACTATCACGGAAGCGGCCGAGCTCGCGTAGGCGGCCTTCACTGCTGATCTGGTGGATACCCACCATGCCGCTGAGAACCCACCAGAAGCCTTCTGCGTTTTCTCCTTCCATCGCCATGGTTGTGCCTTTTTCGATCCGCATTGGCTGGCCAAGATCGCGGAGAAGGTCAAGTGCTTCAGCAGTCTTGATCGACATCAAGGAAATCCTCAGCGAATTGTTCCATTTTTGACCTAATAGGTCACGCAGACGCAAGACCTACCCCGTTCCACCAAGGTCAAGATGTCAATGTTCTGTTTCCAATGTCAAGAAGCTGCAGGCGGCAAGGGCTGCACAGTAGTTGGTCATTGTGGCAAAAGCGCTAGCACTGCAGCTTTGCAAGATGCCTTGATCCATGTGGCACGTGGTGTGGCTATCTATGCAGACACTATTTATCAGCATTCTTCTACTGTGGCTTCTATTCCTGATGAAGTTGACGCATGGCTGCGCCTAGCTTTATTCACAACGATTACTAACGCTAATTTCGATGATGATGCCATCGAAAGACGGATTTCAAAAGGACTTGCTTGGCGCCTCGAACTACAGAAAAGATGTAACGATGCAGGCCTGAACGTACCTCTTGCAGCAAGCCATGCTGCTTTTTGGAACCCAGTAAGTTCCAGCGAAATGGTTCAAGGCCTTCAGGGGGAAATTGGTGTTAATAGCTTCTCTAATTCCGACGAGAACTCATTGCGTGAATTGCTGACTTACGGCCTTAAAGGATTATCCGCGTACCTTCATCACGCAGCAGAACTCGGTTTTACAGATTCTTTACTTAATGCATTTCTAGTTCGTGCTTTGGTGGCCACGGTAAATCCCGAACTTGATGCCAGCGCCTTGACAGCTTTTGTAATGGAGGCTGGCGAGAAAGGTGTTGCCGCTATGGCACAGCTTGATTCAGCCAATACTGGACGTTATGGCCATCCCGAGCAAACAGAAATCTCTATAGGTGCTGGAATGCGTCCAGGCATTCTCGTTTCCGGTCATGATTTAGCCGATTTGGAGGAGCTACTTGATCAGAGTAAGGATGCCGGAATCGATATTTATACCCACTGCGAGATGCTTCCGGCAAACTGCTATCCCGGCTTTAAGAAGTATCGCCATCTATATGGAAACTACGGCAATGCATGGTGGCAGCAGCATGAGGAATTCACTAGTTTTCGTGGTCCGATTTTGTTTACTACAAATTGCATTGTCCCACCACCGAATAATGCAGCATATGCTGATAAAGTATTTACTACAGGCGCGACAGGCTTCCCTGGCTATCGTTACATCGACAAAGGCTTTGATGGTAGGAAGGATTTTTCTGAACTCATTTCATTAGCTCAGTGTAGTGAGCCTCCTGAGCCCCTTGAGTCTGGAACAATTATTAGTGGTTTTGCCCATAATCAAGTTTCAGAGCTTGCGACACCAATCCTTGAGGCTATTGAAAGCGGTGCACTCAAGCGCTTTGTGGTAATGGCAGGCTGCGACGGACGGCATTCGCAGCGAAGCTACTATTCACAATTTGCAGAAAAACTCTCTAAAGATACGGTTATTCTCACTGCCGGTTGTGCAAAGTACCGCTACAATAAACTGAAATTAGGTTCAATTGATGTTCCAAGTGGGGGCTCAATTCCACGAATAATTGATGCAGGTCAGTGCAATGATTCTTATAGTCTTGCCTTGACAGCTCTTACACTTAAGGAAGCACTAGGCCTAGATGATATTAATTCACTGCCGATTGACTACAACATAGCCTGGTATGAACAAAAAGCCGTAATTGTTCTTCTTTCTTTACTTCATCTTGGCGTAAAAAATATTCGACTAGGCCCTACTCTTCCCGCCTTCCTTTCTCCTGGTGTTGCTACCTTGCTTGTCGATAAGTTTGGCATTCACAGTATACCAGTTCCTGCAAAAGTGAGCTGACATTTAATTACTCACTTCAGGTTTTTTTATGGCAAAACAGAGTCGTAAACCATATTCTTATCTTAAAAAAATATTCTCTGAATTACAAGAAAATGGATTCTATCAGCGGTAATCTTGTTCTTGCTAAGCTAGTTGATCAATATCCTCTTTCATCAAGGGTGTTGCTTAAGTATGGCTTGGATTTTTGTTGTGGTGGAAAAAATACAGTTGCCCAAGCATGTGAAGCTCGAGAGATTGATCTTGATATGGTGATAAGTGATCTAGGCTTATGCAAACTTAAATCATCTAACAAAATTTGGTCTTCTGCTTCTAACCAAGAGCTGATAACCCATATTCTTGATTCATATCATGCACCGCTTCATGAAAACCTGCCTCATCTTGTAGAATTGCTTTCTCGTGTTGAAAAGGCTCACGCACCAAAATATAAACAACTTTTTATAGATCTAGCACAAACCATATTGAATTTTTCTAGTGAATTAATTGATCATATGGCCAAGGAAGAACAGATCCTTTTCCCTTGGATACTTGCTAACCGTCAACCGCGACCAATAGAACCAATCCATTGTATGAAAAAAGATCATCAGAGTGCCAGTGCCTTTTTGACACAACTTGCAGAGCTAACAAATAATTATCAACCTCCCAAAGAGGCCTGTACGACTTGGAAAAGTCTCTACACTCAGCTACAATTATTCGATCATGAGCTGCGCAATCATATTCACTTAGAGAATAATATTCTCTTTCCACGTTTTAGTTGATAAGCTACATATCTAACAGCATTCAATGCAAGGCCTACAGTTAGATTTTTTCGGACTACTGGCTTAACCGTCTTATTTTTATTCAAAAAAGAACCCTGTCATTGCATTACTACTTTTTTTGCTGCAAACTAGTATCTGATAATATACCTTTTACTAAACCATATTTGCGTTTAAAGACGTTCACGTGCAACCTTGACTCAAGCAACATCATTTTCCAAGGATCATCTGGCAGCTATTGCTGCACATTTTTGCTCCCTCGGTAGTATCTTAACGATAGATGTGTTGGGTTCTGGGAATGTAAATGATACTTTTTTGGTGACCCTTGATGGAACAGAGCAATTTAAGAGTTTTGTATTGCAACGCCTTAATAATCACGTTTTTGATAGGCCTGATTTGGTTATGAACAACATGCTTACCCTTGTTAATCATGTCGAATCCAAATTGGCATCTGTACCATTTGAAGTACGTGGACGCAGATGGGAGATGCCAAAGCTTTTACCAACTGTTGGTTTAGATGCTCATTGGATTGAGGAAAATGGTAGTTTTTGGCGTTCAATTTCCCATATCGATTCAGCAACATCTGCTGAAGTGATTGATGATCATAATCACGCTATAGAAGTTGGATATGCACTGGGCCGGTTTCATTATTTGATTAGTGATCTCTCTAACGATAAATTGTCTGACACCCTTGAGAACTTTCACGTTACTCCTGCCTACTTGCTCCAGCACGACCTAGCTGTAAATACCTTTAACAAGTCAGTTGGGCAATCTTTTAAGAAAGATCGACGTCTAGATTCCGCACTCAGCTTCGTAGAGACTCATCGCGGGGGTGTTGATGTGCTGGAACTTGCTCTTAGCCGTGGAGAACTTAAGAAACGCCCAATTCATGGTGATCCTAAGATTAATAATGTAATGATCGACGATATCAGCCGTCAGGCAGTGGGTTTGATTGACCTTGATACTGTTAAACCAGGTCTAGTTCATTATGATATTGGTGACTGCCTACGTTCTTGCTGTAATCAAGCTGGTGAGGAGACCACTGATCTTAGCCAAGTATATTTTGATCTCTCACTTTGTGAGGCGATCCTTGAAGGTTACCTTTCTGAAGCACGTTGTTTTCTGAGCAAAACAGATTTTGAATACATCCCTGAGTGCATTAAATTGATCCCTTTCGAGCTTGGTCTTCGTTTTCTTACTGATCATCTCAACGGCAATATCTACTTTAAAACGAATCGTCCAGAGCAGAATCTTGATCGAGCGGAGGTGCAATTCCGTCTCACTCAGAGCATTGAGTCCCAATGGACCTCTATTGTTGACTTGATTGATCGTTTGAGGCGCAAACGCTGATATGGCTCGACATGCGGTAATGACCCGTCAAGTATGTCCTTTGCTACCCATTGAGCCAAGAGCTGGCGCTAATCTATTGGTCAGTGCAGAGTTTGTATGGCGAGAAGAAGGCATACTTGAGCTCAGTTACGGGTTCCGCAGCCGTACGGAGGCAGTCCTTAATGATGTTTTGTTGCCTTCTCCAGCGACCAACCCGCAACGATGTGATGAGCTTTGGAAAAACACATGCTTAGAAGCTTTTTTGGCACTTCCTGGAAAGAATAGCTATTGGGAACTCAATATTTCACCTACTGGCGATTGGAACCTCTACTCTTTCAAGAGCTACCGCAGTGCCTTTCAGGCAGAACTTGGCGTACAACCCCCTTTCGTTAGCAGTCAAGTAAGCCCGACGGACTTTCGGTGTGATGTACTACTGAATTTGCGTCCTTGGCTCCCATCTGTTAGTTGTCCTGAGCTCTCGCTTACTGCAGTTTTAAAGCATACAGATACAAGTTTGAGCTATTGGGCCATACGTCACACCGGTAAGGTGGCTGATTTTCATGATCGCCGCAGTTTTGTGCAACCATAAACTTAGATATTTTTAAGCCTAGAAGGCACAATATCACAGCCAAGAATGTTTCAGTCTATCGGAGCTATTGATAATAATAATTTAGCATTTACATAGAATAAATCACGCTACATGCCTAATATCTCCGATGTTGTCAAGTAATTATTACTTTATCTATAATTGTTGTATTCGCTATATTTGTAACTAGTTTACTGTAACAGAAAAGAATTCTTGTAATTGATTAGTTTTCTTTAGCGGATCAAAGCTTACACAACTCTGATCTAGCCGCTTTAGAAAAATCGATTTGGATCAATTACACCCTTATAATCGCGAAAAGGTGAAGGGGCTAATTCAAAATCTTAACAAAAAATGTCTTAAACTCATCGCATGGATTTATTCCTCTCTAATAAATCCTATTCTTTATTAGATAAGCAAACTCAGAATAGCCCATTCATGTAAATCAATAATTCTATACTTATGTTATATTGCGATTTGCCTGTGGATGAGTTATTCGTTCACGTAAATATCATTCATCTTTTAGCCTATAAGGCATGAAATTAGACAACCAGACAGTTCCATTAAAGCGGCGGATCATGCTTACTGGGGCTAGTTCAGGTATCGGTTATCAGGCCGCAGTTCGTATGCAGCGTGCCGGGCATTCTCTGATCCTTCCATGCCGGGATCAAGCAACTGCAATGTTCACACTTGAAAGGCTAGAAGAAGACACTGCTCACAACACTACAGGTAATCGCATTGTCACGGCGCCTGTTATGGACCTATCTGATTTAAGAAGTATTGAACATTGTGTTAATCGGTTGCTGAGGATTGGACAGCCCATTGATACATTGATCCTCAATGCTGGCCTTCAATACTCTGGAGAAGTTATAGCGAAGCAATCCACTCAGGGCTATGAACTTACTATTGCAGTAAATCATCTCGGTCATCAAGCCTTAACGCAGCAATTAATGCCTTTGCTATACGCGGGTAATGATCCTCGCGTTGTGGTGACTGCTTCTGAGGTGCATAATTCGAAATCTCCAGGAGGTCGGTTTGGCAAGCCATCTGGTTTAGGTAAGTTGGCTGGGCTTAAATCAGGCGCTGGTTTTAAAATGGTTAATGGAGATCCAATTTTTGATGCCGATAAGGCTTATAAAGACAGCAAGCTTTGTAATATCTTGTTTGCTCGTGAATTAGCACGACGCCTTAGTTTAGTCGCTAATGAAATATCTGTTTTGGCTTGGGCTCCAGGCCTTGTAATTCCTCGAAACGAAGGCGGTTTTTTTCGCTATAGCCGCCTTAACAATGTGTGGGGTCAGCGGATTTTTGCACTACTTGCCCGCGACCTTCTGCGCTTAAGTGAAACCGTTGATAACGCTGGATACCTACTTATGAAACTAGCAACTGATCAAACTTTTAATGGAACTGGATTCAGCTACCACAGTAATAGGCTCGACGGTCCAGGGCGACACAGATTTGAAGAAGCAATTGTCAGTCAGGAAGCCCAAGATAATTATTTGGCGATATCGTTGTGGGAATTGAGTGCAGAGCTTATTGGTTTGTCCCCTGAGCTGACGCCTTCTTGAGTATCACAATGCTAAGCTTTGGCAACAATGAGGTAATTAAATGCATAAATAGAAGCCTATTTGCTCAAATCCTATCAGCAACAGAAAGCTTTTTATTCGAGGCACTGATCGATTTTGAATTTTCAACTACTTGAAAATTTATCTCAAGCATTAGGCACCGTTATAGTCATACTGTAATGCCAAAGCTTCCCCCCGACCACAAGTTTTGGGATCTTTCAGATTACGCACGTCCGGGCGCGATATTGCTCGTTAGAATTTTATTGCCAACTCGTATAGGTGCAATCACACTTACATGGCTATTTACTATAGTTGGTCTTATTAGTGTAATTCTAATTTTTAACCGATATGCACTTGCATTGGCTGGAGGATTACTAATATTAAAAAGTTTACTTGATGCTGCAGATGGTGAAATGGCACGTGCCAGGAATTGTCCATCACATACTGGTCGATATTTGGATTCCATAAATGATTTGCTATTAAATGGTCTTCTGTTGTTCGCGATAGGAATACCGCTTACGGTTCCTGTTTGGGAGATTCTTTTGACATGGTTTTCTTTTCAACTACAGGGCACAATATTTAATTATTTCTATGTTGTAAAAAGGCATCAGGCTTCTGGCGATATAACAAGTCGAATATCAGAATTCTCGCCTCCTGTCCCTTATCCTCAGGAAAACCCTGCAGTTTTATCTGTACTTCACAAGATATATATTATATTTTATGGATGGCAAGATTGGATAATCAATAAGCTCTTCAAGGATAATGAGATAGTTTGTTCTAAATCAAGCCCAATCCCTAACTGGATCATGAGTATGATCTCAGTTTTTGGTTTAGGTTTTCAACTTCTTATTTTGGCAGTACTTCTTTGTTCCGATCGACTGGAGCTAACCTTTCCCATCTTCTTGATCGTATATAATTTACTTGCGGCCGCTGTTTTGGGTAGCGTTTATATTTTAGGTAGAATGAAATAACATCAATATTTCTTGTCACTTTAAGTTAATTTTAGGTCTTTGGCTTGATGAATTCTTCAATCCTTGAAGCCACTCTTATTTACCCCCTTTATCTTCTCGGCAGTGTTATCATGCTTACATTTTTACTAACTTCCCCCAAATCTATACTTAGGAATTCCCTTTTCAAATAGTACTCACTATTGTTACTCATTCTTATTGACAAGCTAGTTGGCTAGACTTTCTCAGATTTCTCTGTAGTCCTTTATTTTGGTTTGCTTGCAGGGAACTGCTTTAAGTATGAGGATGCTTGAATTGGTTTGCTTTGGTTATATCCAACAGGCAACCATAAATCTCCCATTTCGTTGACAAAGTGAATCTCCCAATAGTAAAGCCCATTAAATGCTTTTGGGTCTTCCTCTAATAAAGCTGCATATTCGAGCACGGCCTTTCCGTAGTGGTTGCTGTTGTTGTATCCCCATAGCCCTTTACGTATGTCTTGCAGTCCGCCACGACGAACTAGATATCGAGCTGCTGCCTGGATAGCATCATGCGGGTCACGAATATCGCCTTCGCCAATGCCTTGCTCATTCCATGTTGTTGGCAGGAATTGCATAGGACCTTGGGCGTTAGCTACAGATACACCGTCAATTCGACCCATGCCTGTTTCTACAAGGTTCACTGCTGCCAACACTTCCCAACCGATACCTGTAGCCTTTTCTGCTTTTCGGTAATAACTCAATAGATTTTTAGCGGGCTCTGGGGCGATGATTCTCCATGCGGGTAACAGGCGAGGAATATTGCTATTCCTATGCATGTTCAGAAATTCACGCCTTGCTGCTAGATGGCGTTTGGCTACATGTTGCCAACGCGTTGGCAACATTTTCAGTACCTTTTCAGACTTTTTGTAATCCTTAGATAACTGCCTATAGATCACCTGTTGCTGATGTCCAAGGCTTGGCAATTGTTCTGCAGAAGTAGTTGAATCATGTAGAGCTTTCTCTACAGCAAGAAGCAAGGCTGCGATCTCGCTTGGATCTGCTGGAACTATCGGGTAATGGCGTCCATCTGCCATAAGCGGCAGTTCAGGATCACTTGGCAGAATTGGTCCTTTTGTTGCAACTTTGTCTTTCGATATCAAGACATTGTTGGTGCTTGGAGCATTGAAGGCCAAGCTACCCATCACGCTTATAACCCCAACGCTGATGAGCATTAGAGCGAGATGGCGCTTGCCCATTATGACTAATTAATCCAAAAACTGACCCTACTGGAATCGGCGGAAACTTTTTTTATCTCACCTTTCTGCACACAGCCGCTTACGCTGCGGTTCATAACATGAAACTTTCGCGTGGCCAAGGAATCCACTCACCGAGCCGATGAGCTTAAGGAAGTTGGCTGGTCCACTGATGATGTAGCCCGTTATGCGGAGCTATGGGACTACAGGCAGCGATGGGGAGCGATGAACTTGGAAAGGGAGGACCGTCAGTTCCTCCGCAAGGCCGAGGCTGCTCTACCAATAATTGTCACTGGCAAAGCTTCCGCTAAAAAGCCCACTGAGGAGAAGTCTTACTACCGCTGGCTGCGTTTTTATCTCCAGGCCATGGATGAGGCCGAGTCAGCACTTGGACTTGAACAAAACGCTCGTGGTGTATGGCCGATCTTGTTAGAGGAGGAGTTGCGAGCACTTGACTATTACGAGCCTGTTCTTGGTCTCCCTGACACACTCAAGGCAAAGAAGTTTGATGCTTTGCGTGAGTCGATTACTAGCCGCGCATCTAGCCTTGCTGCTGAACATGGCCAGTTGCTGAATTTTGATTTCCAGGCACCGTTAAACGCTTTGAGGGCTCAAGAACCAACAAAATGGCGCCCATTGAGAGGTGGTGATGCTGATGCTGATCAGTCGTATCCAGTACTTAATGGTTCTGCTGTAGAAGGATTTCGGCAGGAGGTAAGAGCCGAGTTGATTCCCATGATTCGCGAAACACTGCCATCGTTAGCGAAGACAGATAAACCTGATCTACCTGATGATTGGAAACGAGTTTGAGCTTTAGTAGCTAGAAAGAAGTTACATCCTCTTCCCTGAGTACTTGACGACACTTCACTTCGAAACCCTCCAGCTCCATGCTGGCCAGGTACCTGATCCAGTCACCAACTCAAGGGCTGTACCCATTTATCAAACAAGTTCGTATGTCTTTAATGACGCTGAACATGGTGCGAATCTGTTTGGGTTAAAGGAATTTGGCAATATTTACACCCGTCTGATGAACCCCACGACGGATGTATTTGAGAAACGTGTCGCTGCTCTTGAGGGCGGTGTTGCCGCTGTAGCAACTGCTTCAGGACAATCAGCACAGTTTTTAGCAATTACAAATTGTATGCAAGCAGGTGACAATCTTGTCTCCACCTCTTTTCTGTATGGCGGTACATATAATCAGTTCAAGGTTCAGTTTCCGCGCCTTGGTATCAATGTGAAGTTTGCTGATGGCGATGGAGTTGATAGTTTCGCCGCACAAATTGATACTAATACCAAGGCAATTTATGTGGAGTCAATGGGGAACCCTCGCTTCAATATTCCTGATTTTGCAGGTCTTTCAGCATTGGCAAAAGATAAGGGTATTCCTTTGATTGTTGATAACACCCTTGGAGCTGCTGGTGCTTTGCTTCGTCCCATAGAGCATGGGGCTGATGTGGTAGTAGAAAGTGCCACCAAATGGATAGGAGGTCATGGCACCAGCCTTGGTGGAGTGCTTGTCGATGCTGGCACCTTTGACTGGGGTAATGGCAAGTTTCCACTTATGAGTCAGCCAAGCGCGGCATATCACGGTCTGGTGCATTGGGATGCGTTTGGATTCGGCAGTGACATCTGCACCATGCTCGGTGTACCAAACAATCGCAATGTGGCCTTTGCACTGCGTGCTCGAATCGAGGGCCTGCGCGATTGGGGTGCAGCTCTTAGTCCATTTAATTCATTCCTACTTTTGCAAGGGCTCGAAACACTGAGTTTGAGAGTTGAACGTCATGCCTCTAATGCCATGGCTCTTGCTAGCTGGCTACAGGATCATCCCAAGGTTGCCAGTGTCAACTATCCCGGCCTAACGCAAGACCCATACCATGAGAAAGCTAAAAAGTACTTAACCAATCGCGGCATGGGATGCATGCTGATGTTCTCCCTCAAAGGGGGATTTGATGATGCAGTTCAATTCATCAATGGACTTGAGTTGGCTAGCCATTTAGCCAATGTTGGTGATGCCAAGACCTTGGTAATTCACCCTGCATCTACTACACACCAACAGCTTTCTGCCGAGGATCAAGAGTCTGCTGGAGTTACCCCAACCATGGTTAGGGTATCGGTGGGCCTTGAACACATTCAAGACATCAAGGCTGATTTTGAACAGGCCCTAGCGGCCATCAGCTGAGACTGGAGACCGCAATGGCGCTGATCCTGCCACGCAGTTATCACAAGATCGCCGCGGTGGAGAAGAACCGGATCTCTTGGATTGAGCCGGAACTTGCAGAGCGGCAGGATATCCGGCCCCTAAGAATAGGAATCCTAAATATCATGCCCCTGGGTAAGCAGTACGAATTCAATCTCCTGCATCCCCTAGGGCTTTCACCTCTACAAATTGAACCAATCTGGATAAGGCTTCGCAGCCATAGCTACAAAACATGGGACCTTGCTCATCTCGATAATCTTTATGTGAGCTGGGAGGAAGCGATGACGCCAAAGCCTCTCGATGGATTGATCATTACTGGCGCACCTGTAGAGCATCTTTGCTTTGAGGATGTGAACTATTGGCCAGAGCTGGTGAAAATGATCGACGAGGCACGCCGGAGTTGTGCAAGCACGCTCGGTTTGTGCTGGGCTGGGTTCGCTTTGGCCTATCTAGCAGGCGTAGATAAACAGGCATTCGACCGTAAACTTTTCGGGGTTTTCCCTATGCGCAGCTTGGTGCCTGGCCATGCGCTCATGGGCACTCAGGACGATCGATTTGTTTGTCCGCAGAGTCGCCATGCAGGTCTACCCGATGCTGCAATGGAAGCAGCCCAGAGACAGGGTCGCCTACGTTTGCTGGCCCATGGAGAAAAAGTTGGTTACACGATTTTTGAAACTACCGATCAACGTCAGCTAATGCATCTTGGTCATCCGGAATACAACGCAGGCCGCCTGTTGACCGAAATGGAACGTGACAAGGCTAGAGGTGATGTTCAACCTCCAGAAAATTTTGATCTTGATACCCCCCAAACTCTATGGCGATCCCATCGCAACTTGCTGTTTCAGCACTGGCTCTGGTTCTGCTATCAGAGGGTAAGTTTGCTTAATTAAGACTTTTGATCAATAGGCATGATGATTATCACGCAGTATAAAAACCATTGAAAATGTGCCAGTTAATGTATATATAAATTCAAGAAACTAGGGTAGATATTAACCAACAGTCTTCATGTTTGAATGTGCACAGTTTGCTAAAAGTTAGTCAACACACTTGGGCTAATAGTTTAGTAAATCCTCCAGCTGTTTGACCACTATTTTAATCGGTGTAGTCTCTGCAATTCTCACAGTTAGCGTTTGTTCGTAAGACGTTAATGGTTCAAGCCATGCCTTTTGGAGTTCGCGCACATTTAAATTTGCCTCAGAGGCGTCAGCTCCTACCTTTAGTCTCTCGGTGATGCGTTTTTCTGCTGTGCTATCACTACACTCACAGGCCACAATGGCAATTGAGTATCCTTCTTGGCGCGCCATATCCAACATTCGCTGTCGTTCACGTTCTCTTAAAAAGGTGGCATCAACAATTGTAGTGAGGCCACTTTTTAAACAACACTGAGTCAAGCTTGGCAAGCATTGATCGAACAACCAACCGCTTATTTCAGCTCGATAAGGATCACCTTTAAAGCTTGGTGTATGCCCAATTCTTTCTATTGATGCTTTCTCAACTCCAAGCAGCTTCTGTAGCGGACGGCGACCGCATACACGCTGTCGTTCTACATCTGAACGTATTCGCACGGCAGGTAATAGTTGATAGAGCATTTCGCTTACATAGGATTTACCGCTGCCGCTAAGTCCATGCATTAACACGATGCCGGCTGGTTTTGTTAGTTGGATCTGACCTGCCCGCGCTATGTATAGGTCTAGATCCTTGCGAAGTTGTAGCAGTCTTTGCTGATCAACGGATCCAAGTTGTTTCTGGGAGCAGAGTTGCTGCCACTGCAAGCCGCTCACCTTGGCGCGTACAAGGGCGCGGTAAGCCGAATACCAAGGCCAAAGGTCAAGAGCCTTGTAGTCGCCGGTGTGTTCTAACCATTCATTAAGGACTAACATTGCATCACCTTGATGATCTCGTATCTGGATATCCATTGTTAGGAATGCCATTTCACTGATTGGATCAATCCACCGCAGAGATGGGTTGAAATCAATTGCATCGAATACCTCTAGGAAACCATTACTTTTTAGGTGGATATTGCCGGCATGAAGATCGCCGTGGCATTCACGTATGGCACCATTTGTAAGTCGCTGTTTAAAACGCATTGAAAGTTGTTCCTGTAGCGTTCTAACCCAGAATCGATGCTCTTCTAGCCAAATATTTAATGAGTCAGGTAACTTTAATTGTTCTAAAATACGTAAATTTGCATGTACAGGATTGATAACTGCATCTAGTCCACCAAAATCACTATTTGCAGGTGCTGTTTCGACGCTGAGGTGAAATTCTGCAAGTTCTAGAGCAAGATCTTTTAGAGATAAATTCTGCAAAACCCCTTGCTTTAGATAGGTGCTAAGTAGGTGAGAGCCAGAGAACTGACGCATTTTTACAGCGACTTCTATCACTCCCTTCATGGATGGCTCTACGCGTTCGATGTTTGCTTCGAGAACTTGCGGTTGATTAGCACTACCGATGATTTGGGCTATGCCCAGGTAGAGATCTGGCGCCAAGCGTTGGTTAAGGCGCAATTCTTCCTCGCAGAAGTGCAGACGTTGCTTCAGTGTGGTGGCCTCAACAAAATCCATATGCACAGCTTTCTTTAATTTGTATGCATAGCTGCCGGTTAAAAACACCCAGGAGATATGGGTTTCAATCAGCTCCACATTGTTGACAGGGTGCGGATAGGCCTCCGGTTTCAGTAATGCCTGAATCAAAGCGCTTTGGTTTGGCTTGATCGTTTTCACCTGCGAACTGCTTTGGTCAGGCTTTAACACTCGCACCAACTCTTACCTGCTTCCATCTAAATGGCCAATATGAGTCTTATTTGCGGTGTTCTTGTATCAGGCACCATATATCGGAGCTCCTGCTAATGAATCGACGTTCAGGATCTCGCCCATGGACCTTGATGGCCAGTTGGATGAACCCCTCTGAAGCTCTGTTGTGGCTGGATCGGCTCGAGAATTACGTGAACTGGGAAAGACCTGTTGTTCGCATCTATGGGCGTGAGCACTATGTTCCCCGCCTTACAGCCTTTTTGGCAGCAGATGGAATTAGCTATCGCTACAGCGGTGTGGTCCATCGAGGCGCAGGTTGGCCTGTTTGGTTCTCACCCTTGCTCAAGAAGGTGAATCAAGTGACTGCCGAAAAATTCAATGGCTGTTTACTGAATCTTTATCGCAATGGCCTTGATCGCATGGGTTGGCATGCAGACGATGAATCAGAGCTTGATGTCAAGAGTTCGATCGCATCCCTGTCTGTTGGAGCGACTAGGGATTTCTGCTTAAAGCATCGTCAACAGCCTTTGCGTGAGCTGTTGCACTTGCGTTCTGGTGATCTATTGATCATGCATCCTGAATGTCAGCAGGAGTGGCTGCATGCGCTACCGCCACGACAGAGAGTAAGTGAACCACGAATCAACCTCACCTTTCGACGCTTTATCAAAGGCCAAGGCCTTTAGTTTGTGAACTTGTCGATGAGTCAAGGACTGCTGCTATGCCAAGGTATTAATAGCCCATAAGCTGTGAGTCTGAGGTTATGGCTTTTGCTTCTTGCTGCTCTATTCCCCTTCGAGAGTTGCAGTTAAGTCAATCCTTGAGTTGTCAGCGTGAAAAGCTGCGATTAAAGCTTGCAGAGCAAGTAGAGACCCTACCGCTTGAGAATGAATGTTGGCTACAAACCGAACGAGAGTTAGTGGCTGCTGAAAAAGCTCTTGACCAGCTCACAGCTTTGTCTTGAGCGACTTGAAGCTTTGCATAGGTGTTTGAGCTTTAGCAATTTCCAACTGGAACAGTCCATAGCTTTACCAGTTGTGATCGTTTTTGTTGGCTACTTTCTCTAGCGATTTTGATATGAACTAGCCTTGCCTGTTTAGGGTGAACAATTCCTACTCATGCTAGCAGTTATCAAGTTCAACTTGATGCATTTCCTCTAGATTATTAAGCATACGTCAAGCTGTTAGTTTGGCCTATTACTACTATTCCTGTATGAATTCAAGAGAGTGGCGTTACGATTAAATCCCAAAAGTTATCTTTAAGCTAATTAATTGAGTTACTCTTTCAGGCGAATCTAATTTGACCTTCGCTTTTATATGCTTTTGAATAAGCTTAAGACTTCGCAGGCTGATATTGATTTAAAGGTATCTACATGCACGCTTGTCCAGTCCTAGCATCAACTTAAATTTGCAGCATTCCATCTCTGGTGAATTGACATTTGTTAGGTGCAATTGTGATATATGCTTCAATGCGATGGCCGCTGAATTGGCTGCTTTACAATTTTTTCATTCAAGAGGTAGCTTGTTCGAATTCGGTGAGTTCTCCCGGTTCAGCCTTGCCTCACGAAACGGCAAATAAATACTGACAGCCAGCACCGCTAGGCCGAGAAAAAAAACGCCTGTAATTACCAGAGGGCTGAATTCATAAGCAGCAGCGAAGGTATGTGAAAGCATTGGATGTTTAGAGTTCTCGATAGACTACCTTTTACTATCCCTTGTGCGCAATCGCCATCGTTATTGTGTTTATATTAGACAATAGATAAATATGTGCCTTGATTAGATGTTACCCTGAAAAAAACAATGTTGGATTGAAAAATAGACTTCTATCCGCTAATTCAACAATAGTAACGACTTATTCCTTTGTCTTCTGGCCTTGATTTCACTCTTGGAGGATGTTTAAGATCAGCTAGGCACAGAAGACTATTCAGTGTTGGCCACCCCAGCTTGCCATCCTTTGCCAGCGTTTTGATTTGTCTAACTGATCTGGTTGAGATACCTCCACAACCCTGCCTTCATCCATAAAAAGCACTCGATCTGCCACCTCACGGGCAAAGCCCATCTCGTGTGTTACGACCACCATTGTCATGCCATCTTTAGCGAGGGATCGCATTGCATCTAAAACCTCTTTAACCCTTTCCGGATCTAGAGCGCTAGTGGGTTCATCGAAGAGCATGACCTCTGGATTTAGAGCAAGCGCGCGGGTTATTGCTACCCGTTGTTGCTGCCCACCACTCAACTGAGCAGGATATTTACTTGCTTGCTCAGCTATCCCCATCTGAGTAAGTAATTCGATAGCGCGATTCTCCGCTTCTTTTCGTGGACGTCGCTGAACACGAATGGGTGCAAGAGTGATGTTGTCGAGGATGGATAGATGTGGGAAGAGATTGAATTGTTGAAACACCATGCCTACACGTCGACGAACACGTCTTATCTGACGTTCATCATGATCAGCATCCAAAGGGATACCTAGAACTTCAAGATGCCCTTCATCGATGGACTCAAGTCCATTAAAAGTTCGTATCAGCGTGCTTTTTCCGGAACCAGAAGGTCCCATAACAACTAAAACCTCACCGCTGTATACATGCAACGACACGTCATCTAGTGCTCGCTGACCATGGCCAAATGATTTGACCAGACCTGCAGCTTTAATGGCTGGCATCATCTCTATTAATTGGCAGAGGTTTGTGGGCTGAGTTGATGTTCAAGATGACGGGCAAGTAGGGCCATGGCAGTGCAAACCAGCCAGTAAACCCCAGCTAGCCAGATATAAACCTCTAAATAGCGGCCGATGAAATCAGGATTGGCTAAAAGGCTGAGGCTAATTCCGAGGAGTTCCACTAAACCCAAGATGGCCATCAGGCTTGTATTTTGAAGCAAGCCAACTGCTTGATTGGTGAGGGCCGGTAGAGCTGTTCGCATAGCTTGAGGCAAAACTACCAGCCAAAGAGTTTGCTGAGGACTTAGTCCGAGCACGGCAGCAGCTTCACGTTGGGTTCGGGGAATTGCCTGCAGGCCACCGCGCACATCTTCAGCAATGTATGCAGCAAGAAATAATGCGAAGGCCAAGACAGCACGCAGAACCCGATTCAGCTCTAGATGCATAGGTAGGAAAAGGGGGATCAAAAGCTGACCAAAAAACAACACCGCGATCAATGGAACAGCCCGCATCACATCTATATAGACGGCGCAGCTGCGTTGGATTATTGCCAGGCTGGTTTGACGCCCCAGCGCCAAAAGTATCCCCAGTGGTAGAGCGAGAACACCACTGCAGGCGGTGAGCAGCAGGGTGAGTGTTAGCCCACCCCATGCATGGGAAGGGATCGGTAGTAAGCCGAAGCCTCCAGCTAGAAGAACAACACCACAGGGCACCATCGCAATCCATACCAATGGCAAAGCTTTTCGAATCCAACCCCGACTTGGCCCCAACAGCGTTAGCAAGGTGAGGGTTATTAGCAGGGCAATCCAAAGAAACGGACGCCAACGTTGATCAGCTGGATAGCTGCCAAAGGCGTAAAGCGGCAGGTTTTGACTTACTACTCGCCAATCAGCACCGAAAACAAGCCAATGCAGAGTTGAGATGGTGGCCCAGCCAAGCAGGGCAAGCACCACAACAGTAATCAAGCCATCCAGAGGGTTGGCCAAGAGTTGCCGTTTTAGACGTTTAAAAGCGCTTGGCCCAGGCTGCATTGTGATTTAGCAGGTGTACTCGGGGGAACTGGAAAAAGGATTTGAGATCTTTTCTTGAGACAGAAATGATCAAGGGCCATGCTCAAAGGCATAGTCCATCGACGTAAACAATGAACGTAAGCCACTTTGTGCATCTTGTTGAACCAATCGCTCTGTTGACTTTGTTGAGCTTGTCATGGTGAGAAGTAAAAGCCTTTGCTAAACCTTTGAAGGAATCTTGTATTTGGCTAATGGCAAGAGCTGATCTCGCTGAAATCTTCGCAAAGGCAACGATCCTAAATTTCGCACTATTAACGTTCTGGCTGATCGCCTTCATTCGGCACCGTGAATGGGGCTACCGCTGGCACTCCCGCTGGTTCCTTGATTTAAGTAAGAGAAGCTTTGATCGCATCCACTACGGCGGAATGATGCTTTACGAGATAATGATCATCATCTTCTGCTTAACGCCTGCTTTACTGCTTCGCTAAGCATAAGGATCATTTTGCTTGCTAAGCCTTGGCTGGGAGTGGCAATCTGCTAATTGCTTTGCATTGTAATATTAATTTGGAGTAGATATATCACCTAGGTATTTGTAAAATTTCTCCATTTCAATCGATACTGATTGTATTTGAAGATAAGTTGTTAATCTTCCTGCTTATATCAATTTTATATCAATCTTTTAAGTGGTCTCTGCGCTCTTAGGTGCTCTTAGTAGGTTGATTGCAGACAGGAATAATGCTGCACCGAATAGTGTTCCGAGAGCCCAAATGCTGTCTGAAGGCCATTCAATAACAAGCAATAGACCGAAGATTGCTGTAATTACTCCATCGAAGATAACCAATCCGCTTAAAGGGCCTGGGGAAGTAGCACCTCCGGCTAATTCCATTAAGCCTTCTACCAGAAGCAATACGCCTGCAAACAGAGTAAGGCTGATTTCACTATCGATCGGATCAATCAGAATCCATAGAGCAGCTGCGATGTAGAGCAAGCCAGTGAGGCTTCTAAACACTTTCCCCTGCAAGCCCGCCTCACCACCTAGACGCAGTAATTGACCAATACCTGCGGCACAGGCCGCCCCTCCCAGGGCAATGGTTAGCAGGGTTGCCGATACAAAAGGCAAAAAGATGGCAATAGCAGCAGCAATAAACAAGAGAACAGCTGCGATGCGGCGTTGAAGTAATGAGTCCATGAAATACCAATACCTAATTGAGCTTAAGATGATTGCTGGGATTTGAGCACGAGACGATTGAGAAGTTCCATCCCTCCGGTGATCAGCAGATTTAGCATCAGAAAACTGATCAGCAGTAGTAGGAATCCTTCAATGGCGCGATTGGTTTGCGTGATTGTTGTGTTAATTACCTTATAAAGATCGGCATAAGCTACGGCTATCGCCAAGGTGCTGTTTTTGGCCAGGTTGAGATATTGGCTTGTCAGCCCAGGGAGGATGGCTGGTAGGGCTTGGGGTAGTACCACACTGCGCAGTCCGAGGCCTTCTGGCAAACCCAGACTGCGGAATGCTTCCCATTGACCACGGGGTACCGAATTTATCCCGCCTCTTACAACTTCAGCAATTGAAGCTCCTGTAAAGACGCTCAGACCAACCAATAATGCCGAAAATTCAGAACTGAGATGTAACCCGAGCAGTTCCACCCCTTGTTTCGAGACTTGTATCAGCGTTCCTAACGGTGCTAGTGGTGTCTGCGATAGGCGAAGAAAGCCAGCGAAATACCAGAAGAATAGTTGCAGTAATAGAGGGATCTGCCGGATCAAGGCCACATATCCACTCGAGAGAGCTCTTAATAGTGCATTGCGGCTGCTTCTGGCAGTACCAGCGAGAATTCCAAGCACCGTTGCTGCTAACAGTCCGCAAATGATGACTTTGAGACTGTTTAACCAGCCCATGCAAAGGGCCCAGATATAACTATCGGATGGCTTGTAAGAAAGTGGATGTTCGGCGAGTGGAAATCCTGCAGGGTGTTCTAACCAACGGAAACTAAGCAACATGTCGGTGCGACTCAGATTCACCCAAAGGTTGTAGATCAAAATCCCAATGAATATCAATAGAGATACTGCAAGACCAAACTGCAAGTAAAACTTCTGAGAACGCTTCATGGGGGTTAGTTGAAAGGAGGCGAAATCAGCAAGCCTCCTTTCCTATAGGAGCTATTCAGACCTCGGGGAATTGTCACAGAACTGTTTGGACCGAGGTGGCGGTTGTAGATCTCTCCGTAATTGCCTGTGGCTCGGATCACCTTGACCACGAAGTCATCTGCAAGACCTAGCTTTTGTCCCAGACCAGCATCCACTCCAAGGAATCTTCTTAGCGATGAGAGTTGGGGATTGGCTTTAGCTTGTTGAAGCTTGCTGTCTATATTTTCTTGGGTGATGTCGAATTCCTCTGCGGCGATAAGAGCGAATACCACCCAACGCATCGCATCGCCAAGGCGCTGATCACCACCCACTGAGGCTGGTGCTAGTGGTTCCTTACTCAAGGCAACATCGAGAATGATGTGTTGGTCAGGGTCTGGGAAACTAGAACGTGCTGCAGCTAGCTGAGAACCATCAGAAGTCATCGCAGCGCAACGCCCCTGCAGGTAGCCGGCTATAACCTGGTTCAGGTCTTGATAGTTAATAGGTGTGTACGAGAGTTTCCTCTCCTGGAAAGCGTCATTGAGATTTTGTTCTGTTGTAGTCCCAGAGCCTACGCATATGTTGGCAGCCTTTAGATTCTGAAGATTCTTAATTCCGCTACTTCGCTTTACCATCAACCTTTGACTATCGTGGAAGACCACTGGCGCAAAGGTGAGACCGTTGCCTCCAGCTGCATCACGACTGAGGTTGAATGTTGTATTACGTGAGAGCAAATCAATTTCGCC
>Ga0208766_1000163_pt1 | contig 35110 bp, 35 predicted proteins | sample ETN01SmetaG_3_FD_185792 | JGI IMG/M metagenome (GOLD analysis project Ga0208766, IMG submission 185792) | Marine microbial and viral communities from oxygen minimum zone, Eastern Pacific Ocean - ETNP2014F12-01SV263 (SPAdes) (version 2) | ecosystem: Environmental > Aquatic > Marine > Oceanic ... | reverse complement strand
TACCTGGAACCCATTTCGCATCGGCATATTCTTCTAACAAACCTACGATTCTCCAAAAAGCCAGTTCCGCAGCATTGGGATCTGCGCCTCTTTCAAAACGTTTAGATGCATCCGTTGACATATTAATGGATTTAGCACTTTTACGAATAGTAGGGGGATCAAAATATGCGCTTTCAATAATAAGTGTAGTCGTTTTGTCACTTACAGCGCTCGCTAAGCCACCCATTATTCCAGCAATGGCAACTGGTATCTTCCCATTTGTTATTAAAAGCTCATTTGGGGATACTTTTCGTTCTACTTCATCTAGCGTAATAATAGATTCATTTTTTTTGCCACGTCTAATTAAAATTTCTTTTGATCCAAATTGATCATAATCAAACATATGGGTTGGCTGACCCATTTCCATCATGACATAATTAGAAATATCAACTATATTATTAATGCTTCTTTGTCCAATAGATTCAAGTCGATTTTTTAGCCATTTTGGGGAACTCTTTACTTTTACATTATTAACTATTCCAGCTATATATCGAGGACATTCATCAGGATTTTCAATAGTAACACTAATTTTTTTAGATGCTATGTTCTTGTCAAAGGGTATTGAATCAAAATTTGGCAAATTGATTTCGACCCCTTTTTTTGCTGCAAAATCTCTAGCCACACCAAGATGTGAAAAACAATCGGCTCTATTTGGGGTAATATCAAGATCAATTGAAGAGGAATTATTTAAATAAAATTCCGTAAAATTTTGACCGGCTTTTGCGTGAGTAGGTAGTACCATAATTCCTTCATGCTCATCAGAAATACCGAGCTCTTTCTCAGAGCATATCATACCTTGACTTATCTCTCCCCTGATTTTTGCTTTATTAATTTTGAAATCTCCAGGAAGAATAGCTCCTACTGGAGCAAGGGCGATTTTTTGACCTTTATCTACATTTGGAGCACCACAAACAATTGGAAGTTTTACATCACCATCAAAAACTGTACATAAACTTAAACGATCCGCATTAGGATGTTTATCTCTCTCAAGCACTTCTCCAATAATGATATCTTTTAATTGAGTATAATCCACTCCACTCTCAGCTTCTAAACCAAGCATTGTGAGCGTATCTCCTATTTCTTCTGTAGAATCATTCGTTGGGACGAACTCCTTAAGCCAGTCAATAGATATTCTCATTAAAACTGCTCCAAGAATCTTAAATCACCTTGATAGAGAAGACGTATGTCGTCAATTTCATACTTTAGCATACATATTCGCTCAACTCCTAGGCCAAAAGCAAAACCGGTCCACGCTTCCGGGTCTATATCAACAGATTTAAAAACTTCTGGGTCAACCATACCTGAACCTAAAATCTCAAGCCATTGGCCTCGTTTTTCACTCCAAATATCCACTTCGGCGCTAGGTTCGGTGAATGGAAAGAAGCTAGGTCTAAACCGCATTTTAGTTTTAGAGCCAAAAATTTGCTTTACAAAATATTCTAATATTCCTTTATGATCAGCAAAAGAGACATTTTTATCAACATATAGACCTTCTATTTGATGAAAAAGGCAATAGCTTTTAAAACTAATAGACTCGTTTCTATAAACACGGCCCGGAACTATATATCTTAAAGGAGGTTCTTTTTCTTTCATTAAATGCACTTGGACATTCGATGTATGGGTACGTAATACTATATCAGAGTCAATAAAAAATGTATCTTGCATATCGCGAGCTGGATGCTCTGGAGGAAAATTAAGTGCACTAAAATTATGAAAATCATCATCAACTTCAGGTCCATATGCAACTGAAAACCCTAAATTATTAAATATAGATTTAATTTCATTTAAAGTGGTTTGCAGGGGATGTTGATGTCCTGTATTAAATTTCCATCCAGGTAAAGAATAATCAATTTGATCTGAATTATGATTAGATAAGGACGGTTGTTTTTTTTCAAAGAAAGAACTGACATCATTTTTGAGCTGATTTAATAGCTTGCCGTATAATGGGCGTTCTTTATCGTTTACATTACTCATTTGAGTAAAAAGATTTGCAACCAGACCCTTTCTACCCAAATATTTTATTTTTAAAGCTTCAATTTTTTCAATATCATTAGGAAAGGGATCTGAATCGGTCTGAAATTGACTTCGGACCGATTCAATTGAGTCCTTTACGTTCATTAGCTATTTAGTGAATTTGCTAATTCTGTGAACGCCTCAGGTTCGTTCATAGCTAGATCAGCCAAGACTTTGCGATCTAACTCTATTCCTTTTGCTTTTAGTTTAGCAATGAACTGAGAATATGATAAGCCGTTTTGCCGCGCAGCAGCATTTATGCGAATAATCCATAAGCGTCGAAACATACGTTTCTTTACTCGGCGATCTCTATATGCATATAAACCTGCTTTCTCTACTGCATCCTTGGCAGCTTTGAAATTGCGGCTCCGGGCACCATAGTAGCCCTTGGCCTGCTTCACTACTTTTCTGTGTCGTCTGTGTCTTGGTACAGAACTATTAGCTCTAGGCATTCGTTTCTCCTATTTTATTTCGCTATCATTCGACGTACGCGTTTTTCTTCTGACGAATCAACCAAATCGGTTTGTCTCATCTTGCGCTTGGCGCTATTACTACGACGAACAAGCATATGGCTATGGTTTGCCTTGTTTCTTTTTATTTTACCAGTGCCAGTTAAGCTAAAACGCTTAGCTGCACTGCTTCTTGTTTTTTGTTTTGGCATCGACTTCTCCTATTTACCATTCAAAACTATAGTTTGACGACGTCCTTCTAAATCACCTTCTTTTTCAACTTCAGCTATATCTGAGAACATTTCAACAACTCGCTCTAAAACCGCTAAACCTAAATCTGTCCTAGAAAGTTCTCTACCTCTGTACATAAGTGTTACTTTCAACTTACAACCATCTGAAATAAATTTTCTTCCAAGATTAACTTTTGTCTCTAAATCATGAGTGTCTATTCTTGGCCTAACTCGTATTTCTTTAATTTTTACAACATGCTGTTTCTTTTTACTAGCTTGCTGTTTTTTCTTTTCCTCGTATTTTAATTTTCCATAATTAAGAATCTTTGCAACCGGTGGCTTAGCATTTGGTGATACTTCAATTAAATCCAAACCAACATCCTTAGCTCTTTCTATTGCATCATCTAATTTCATTACACCTAATTGTTCACCTGTTTCTGAGATTAATCTTACCTCAGTTGCATTTATTTTTTCATTGATTCTTATTTTATTCGCTTTTCCGATAAGGTTGACTCCTTTGTTTAATTTCTAAAGAAATATCATTAATAATTTTATCAATGGACAACTCTCCTTGGTCTCCAATAAATCTTCTTCTGATAGAAAGGGTTTTATTTTGCGCCTCTTTCTCACCAATAATAACCATAATTGGTATTTTTCTTAATTCTGCGTTTCTAATTTTTGAACCAATCTTATCAGGTCTATCATCAATAGTAACTCGAAAACCAGCGCTTTTAAATTGCTTTTCAATATCATAAGCGTAATGATTTGTCTTTTCTGATACCGGTAATATCGCAATTTGTACCGGTGACAACCAAACAGGAAAATCACCTCCATAATGTTCAATTAAAAAGCCTACAAATCGTTCATGCGTACTCAGTGGAGCACGATGAATACATAGCGGAGTACTTTCTTTTCCGTCTTGGTCTGTATAAGTTAGGTTAAATCTTTTTGGTATAGCAAAATCTACTTGATTTGTTGCAAGGGTGAATTCTTTTCCGATAGCACTCCATACTTGGACATCTACCTTAGGACCATAAAATGCTGCTTCACCTGGAATTTCAGTAAAATTTATTTTTCCATCAGTAAGCGTATTTCTAACTATTTCTTCAGTTTCAAGCCATAGTTTTGGCTCATTTATATATTTTTTACCTAAGCCTTTCGGATCATGGAGACTGAGTCGCATCTCATATTTATCAATACCAAAAATATCAAAATATTCTAAATACATATTACATACATCTAAAAATTCAGCACTAAAATCTTCTTTAGAGCAATAGATATGTGCATCGTTCATTTGCATACTTCTGACCCTCATTAAACCAAAAAGTTGACCAGATTTTTCATATCTATAGCACGTTCCGTATTCAGAAATACGATAAGGAAGGTCTCTATAGCTTTTGGGGGTTGCATCGTAAATCTTATGATGGTGCGGACAATTCATCGGCTTTACATAGTAATCCATACCATCGACATCCATTGCTGGGTACATTGCATCTTTATATAATTCTAAATGACCGGATTTTTTATATAGATCGCCTTTAGTTAGATGAGGTGTTCTTACTTGAGAATAACCATGCCTATCCTCAGTTTCCTTAGCAAGGGATTCTAATTCATTTAATATTACTCCTCCGTTTGGTAGCCATAAGGGTAAACCTGGGCCAACTTCATCATCAAATGTAAATATCTCTAATTCTTTTCCTATTTTTCTATGGTCTCTTTTTTTTGCCTCCTCAAGGAAATTTAAATATTCTTTTAATTTAGATTTAGATGAAAATGCCGTACCATAAATACGTTGAAGCATTTTATTGCTTTCATCACCTCTCCAATATGCGCCAGAAGTAGTTAATAGCTTAAAATATTTAATACTACCCGTGAATGGTACATGTGGCCCTCTGCAAAGATCAACAAAATCTCCTTGAGTGTAAGCCGATAACTGCTCAGCTTCTTCTATGTCATTAATGATTTCAACTTTATAATTTTCATTTAGGTCGGTAAAAATTTTTAAGGCTTCTTTTCTAGTTAAATTTTGTCTGAAAACCTCATAATTTTGTTTAACGATATTATGCATTTCATCTTCTATTTTAATCAAATCATCATCAGAAAATGTACCATCAATATCAAAATCATAATAAAATCTATTTTCAATAGCAGGGCCAATAGTCATTTGACACTTTGGCCAGAATTTCTTTACTGCTTGTGCCATTAAATGTGCTGCACTATGCAATAAAACTTCATGACCTATTTTTGAATCACCTGTATGAATAATCAAATCGGCATCTTCATCTATAGGTTGTGTGGCATCAATTAATTCATCATTAACAGTAGCAGCTACCGTAGCCATAGCTAATCTTTCACCAATACTATTTGCAACTTGCATTGCCGTAACCCCTCTATCAAATTGATGAGTAGAATTATCAGGTAATTTAATCGTTATTTGTTTCATCTTTTTATTTTATACAATGTGGGCGATAACGGAGTCGAACCGCTGACCTCTACGATGTCAACGTAGCGCTCTAACCAGCTGAGCTAATCGCCCTACTATTATAGAAAGAATTTAATTGAATCAGTCAGTATCTCGGAAAGGTTATTTGAAACAATTAATTTTCAAAAACCTGTGTATTATTTAGGGTATTTGCATAGAAATTTTGATTATTTATGATATCTAAAGCAGTTTTCAATACTGTATCATTTAAAAATGACTGCTCTATTCTTCCTTTAGGACCATTAAATAATCCTGCATATTCCAGAAGTAAAATTTGATACATTTGTTCAGATTCTGAGGTTGTTTTTTGAATGAGTTTTTTATCATAAAAATCAGTAAGGGTATTAATAGCTTTTCTGATTTTTATATTAGTTGAATCTATAGATAAAATATTTTCTTCTAGTTTTAATAATTCCTTTTGACCTGGCAAGGTAGGTTTTTTACGATTTTTAGCATAAGTATAAAATTTATCTAATAATTCACTATCCTTTTCAACATCGGAAAATTTTTCATATAGGTATTTATTTTCTTGAGCAAATGAATAAAAGTATCCACTCCTCCAGAACTGTGTTGTTACTATATCCATTTTTTGCTCTTCTACAGTTGAATCTGGAGTAATACCGCCATTGCTATAAACTATCCTACCACCTTTTGTTTTAAATAATGAATCTTCAATAGTTTTATTTAATAGAAATTTTTCATCAATATAGTCTCTTTTTTGAATAAATCTTCCACTGGGTATATAGTACCTTGCAGTCGTTATTTTTATCGTCCTTTTTCGGTCTATTTCATAGGCGGTTTGCACAAGTCCTTTTCCAAACGATTTTTGACCAATAACCAAACCCCTATCAAGGTCTTGAATTGCGCCAGCTACAATTTCACTAGCAGATGCACTGCCCTGATTTATTAATACGACAATTTTTACATCGTTGCTTATTATTGGTTTTCTTGTAGAGAAAAATGTGCGATTTGATTCTTTCGTTCGACCTTTAGTTGAAACTAATGGCAAATCTTTTTCTGTGATCATATCTAAAATATTGACAGCGGCAGATAGTAGTCCGCCAGTATTATCACGCAAATCAATAATTAATTCATTTAATTTATTTTGGGATAGCACGGTAAGTTCTTTTTGAAAATCTCTTGATGAGTATCGTGAGAATCGATTTAAACGGATATACCCAGTGTTAGAAGATATCATTCCAGAATAAGTAACATCTTTTACATCAATATTAGATCTAGTCAAAATAAAGTCAATATTTTCATTATCACCATATCGCTTAATAGTTAGTTTTACTTTCGTACCTTTTCTCCCTCTGATTTTAGCGGCGGCATCATTAAAAGATAAATCTTTGACTTCCACATCATCAATTTTAATAATTATGTCACCGCTAATGATTCCAGCTTTTTGAGCAGGGGATTGATTCATGGGTGAGATGACCGTCATCTCTTTATTTCTATATCCAAGCTGAATGCCTACACCACCATATTTTCCATCGGTAAGCAGTTCAATACTGTATTGCTCATCTTCAACTAGTAATGACGTATAAGGATCTAAGTTTTCTGTAATACTATTAATACTAGATTTAGTAAAAGTCTCGGGATCCAATTGATCAACATAGGTAGAAAATATTTGATTATATACTTGATTAATCAGACGTTGTGAATTTCTGATCTCTCGATAAAAGCTGGATTGAGTGAATGATACTGATATTGTAACTATTATCAAGAAAAAATAGAATAACTTTGACCTGAGTATTGATTTCATAAGAGAATTTTTCTTCTTAATAATTCTTCTAATATGTTTTGATGAATATTATTTATATCATCATGACCATCTAATATAACAATTCTTTCATGAAATCTTTTTGCTATATCTAAATATGAATTTCGCACTTTAACCTGTAAATCCATTCCAGCCTTTTCAATCCTATCGTTTTCTGTATCCTTTCTTTTAATAGCCTCTTCTGGATGCAGATCGATTAAAAATGTTACATCAGGTAATAAATTATATGTTGCAAAACGATTGAGCTCTATAAGCCATTCCATATCTAAACCCCTTCCCCCTCCTTGATAAGCTAAGGTTGAGTCCGAATAACGATCGGCAATTACATTTTTTCCCTCAATTAAATTTGTACTTATTTTTTCATATGTTAGTTGAGCTCTGCTTCCAGTCATCAATAAAGCCTCAGTGCGGTCAGACATTTCATATAGATTCTTATTTAGTAGAATATCTCGTATTTGTTCTGAAATTGTAGAGCCACCAGGTTCTCGCACAAGAATTGTATTATTTGATGACATATTCATATGATTCAAAAGCATTTTAACTTGTGTACTTTTTCCACAAGCGTCTATACCTTCAAATGAAATAAATTTTCCCTTAGAAATAGACATTACTATCCTTTTTTCCAATTAAGATAACCATTTCACCTTTTAATGTAATTGTTTCAATATCTAACATAATATCTTTAACAGTGCCCCTGATAAATTCTTCATGTATTTTAGTAAGTTCTCGTGCGACAACACAAGGTCTATCACCAATATGATTAATTATATCAGTTAGAGTGCGTTTTAATCTTTTTGGATTTTCAAAAAAAACAATAGACCCATCAAATTTTGATAAATGTTCAAGAATTTTTTTTCTTCCTTTTTTCTGTGGTAAGAAACCTTCAAAAATGAATCTATCTGTTGGTAGACCGGATGGTATCAAAGCCGCAAGTAATGCTGATGGTCCAGGCATGCTAATAACTTGAATATTTTCTTTAATAGCAGATCTAATTAGCCTGTATGCAGGATCGCTTATACCAGGTGTTCCAGCATCTGAAACCAAAGATACATCACTACCTCTTTGTAATTCATTGATGATTTTAGGTATTTGTTTTGATTTATTATGATCAAAATAACTAATCATCGGAATAGAAATATTTAAGTGGTTTAATAGTTTTTTTGTCTGCCTTGTATCTTCTGCGGCAATTAAGGAAGATTGACTAAGGGTTTTAATTGCTCTTAAGGTTATATCTTCAAGATTGCCTATCGGTGTTGAGACAACATAAAGAGTTCCATCTGGCATGAATTTATAGCTTACTTAAGGCTGTGTGAATCATTTCAAACCCACGGTCAAGTTCAGATGTTGTAATATTAAGATGTGGTCTAAATCGAATAGAATTTTTTCCACAACCTAACATCATTACTCCTTCATTGGTAATTAAATCAATTACCTTATCGCGTGTGTCTGAATCCGATAAATCAAAAGCACCAAACAAACCCCTGTTTCTTGAATTTGACACTAAATCACGATGATTATCTTGAAGAGTATCTAAACATGTAGATAAGTACTCTCCAACCTTATAGGCATTTTGAACAAGGTTTTCATTTTCTATTATTTCTAAATAGATGGTAAATCTTACCATATCAACGAGGTTGCCACCCCAAGTGGAGTTAAGTCGACTAGATTCATGAAAAACATTATTTTCAACTTCATCCAATCTTTCACTTGCAAAAATTCCACATACTTGGGTTTTTTTACCAAAACTGATAATATCAGGTTTAACCTCATTTCCAAATGCTTGATGAGCCCACATATTACCAGTGACGCCTACTCCAGTTTGTACTTCATCATAAATTAATAGGAATTCAGATTCGTATGCTAGATTCCTCAACTCCATTAAAAACTCTTTTCTAAAATGATTATCGCCTCCTTCACCTTGAATTGGTTCAATAATCAAACCTGCAATATCATCTGGATTATTCATGATTGCATCTTTGATTTGATCAATTGCCTTTTGCTCTCTTTCAATTACTATATCTAAGTTTTTTTCTAATGGAAAATCAATTTTAGGATTATCTATTCTAGGCCAATCAAATTGAGGAAAATATAATGTTTTTCTAGGGTCAGGAGAATCTGTTAAGCTCATCGTATAGCCAGTTCTACCATGAAAACATTCCTTAAAATGAATAATTTTAGATCCTTTTTCGCCTTTTCCATTTGAAAGATTTTTTCTAACCTTCCAATCAAATGCAGTTTTCAGAGCATTTTCTACCGCCAAGCCGCCACCTTCAATATAAAATGCGTACGGAAGGTAGTCGGGTTGTGCAACTCTTCCCATTGTAGAAACAAAGTCGGCCATTTCAACCGAATAAACATCTGAATTTGTGGGCTTGTTTAATGCTGAGGACATTAAACGTTCTTTATTGGCTATCAAATATGGATGATTATATCCTACAGATAAGGATGCAAACATTGAAAATAGATCTAAATATTCACGATTATCTCTAGCGTCAACCAGCCAAGAGCCATGGCTTTTATTTAAATCTATGATTTGTGACATGCCATCTGCTAGCATGTGTTTATCTATATTATTTCTTGCTTCTTTTGGATTCATATTTATTTATATCTCTTAATATTAATGGTTTAAGATTATTCATTTAAATTAAATTCTATACCCTGAGCTAGTGGTAAATCAGAGCTCCAATTTATCGTATTCGTTTGCCTTCTCATATATTGCTTCCATGAGTCAGAACCAGACTCTCTACCGCCACCTGTTTCTTTTTCACCGCCGAATGCACCACCAATTTCAGCTCCTGAGGTGCCAATATTCACATTAGCAATTCCACAGTCACTTCCTCTATGAGAAAGAAAATATTCAGCATTTTGAATATTGTTTGTAAAAATTGAAGATGATAATCCTTGCGGTACATCGTTATGCAATACTAGAGCATCATCAATTGTTTTGTATTTAATAAGATATAATATAGGTGCAAAAGTCTCCTCCTGAACAATATCCCATTCATTTTTGACCTCAGCAATAACTGGTGTAACGAAATTACCCTTTTGATTATTCCTGTTTCCCCCGCATAATATATTTCCACCTGAATTAACGACCTTTTCAAGAGCTTTATCGTAAGAATTAATAGCACTTTCATTTATTAAAGGACCCATTAAAGTACCAGAATCTAACGGGTCACCTATAACTACTTGACTATATGCACTAACCAATTGATCTCTTAGATCATTGTAAATATTTTCATTCGCAATCACTCGCCTAGTTGAAGTACAACGCTGCCCCGCTGTTCCAACAGCACCAAATACTATAGCAGGAACTGCAAGTGATAAAGTTGCAGTTTCATCAATAATCATAGCATTGTTTCCACCTAATTCTAATATACATTTACCAAATCTTGAACCGACAACCTCACTTACATGTCGACCCATATTTGTTGAACCTGTAAATGAAATAAGAGGAATTCTCTTATCTGAAATCAACTTTTCTCCAATTATTGATCCAGGTCCAATCATTATTGAAAAAATTCCAGAGTATCCATTTTTATGCATTACGTCATTGCATATCTGCTGTACCGCAATTGCTGTAAGGGGTGTGTTTGATGACGGCTTCCAGATAGTTGTATTTCCGCAAATAGCAGCTATAAATGCATTCCATGCCCATACAGCTACTGGAAAATTAAAAGCTGATATCACACCAACAGGCCCCAAGGGATGCCATTGTTCATACATTCGATGATCTGGGCGTTCTGAGTGCATAGTTTTTCCATATAGCATTCGAGATTGGCCAACTGCAAAATCTGCAATATCTATCATTTCTTGCACTTCACCATCGCCCTCTTGCTTAATTTTTCCCATTTCAAGTGATACCAAGCTTCCAAGAGCATCTTTTTTTAGTCGCAAAGCTTCACCCATTTGCCTCACAAGTTCTCCTCTAATAGGAGCTGGAACTTTTCTAAATTCATTAAATGATTCAATAGAGTCATTTAATATTCTATTATAATCTTTTTCATCTGACATATAAACCGAAGCAAGCAGTTCCCCGCTGGATGGATTGAATGATTCTAATATTTTTGTATCAGAATTATCTGACCATTTATTTTTTCCGGAACAAGTCCCATAATTAAATTCACTAATTCCAAGGTCTTTTAAAATTGAATCCATTTGATACCTTATTATTGATTAATAATTAATTTATCTACTAGCTATGAATGTAAAGTGAAAATATTAACATCAATGGTGAGGTTAATATAAGGGAATCGCAACGATCTAAAAATCCACCATGTCCTAATAAGAGAGTACCGGAATCTTTTAAATCAGCATCTCTTTTGAACATTGACTCTGCTATATCTCCCCACTGTCCAAATACGCCTACAATGATAGTCATAATTAATATTAATGATAGCGATAAATTGTATTGAATAATGTTATAGTAATTTAATATAAATATGGATAAGAATGCACCAACATTGCCTGCTAAAAAACCAACAATAGTTTTTTTAGGACTCAATCTTTCTATAAGTTTTTTCCTTCCCCATGATTTTCCAAAAGTATAAGCAAATGAATCGCACACCCAAACTGAAATCAACATAGTCAAAGTAAAATTTGAACCATAAAATGAATCAAATTGTCTTAAGGCTATCATTGAGGCGAATAATAATCCAACATACATCACACCTAAAAATGTTGTAGAAACATTTACAAGTGGATTTGAGCTTTGTTTGAATGTTTCAGTAAAAATAGTGAGTATAATTAGACTAAAACTAAAGAATAAAATAGTTAATAATGATAGGTTTGACGTGTTATGATAGCAATAACAAATCAAGACTACAGCTATTGCACCTAATAATCTGTTAGGTAATATTTTCTTTGCTTCAGCTAATTTATAAAATTCATATAAACACAATAATGCAACAATCGCTAGCAATATTGAAAAGATTAATCCCCCAATATTAACTATTGTAATAACGGTTGGAATTCCAACAAGTATAACAGGAAGTCTACGTAATACACTATTCATTTATAATAACAATTCTATTTCGTTTGGCAATACTTGAACTTCAACAGGTGTACTACCTAGTACTTCCCCATCAAGATTTAGCTGGCTATCTTCTTCGGGGATAATAGAAAATTGCTTTACCTGTCTATAGTCAACACCAGGATCACCAATATGTTTTCCAGAAAATACTTTCGGAAACAGTTTTAATAATTTTAACCTGGAAACTTTTCTAACTATTATTAAATCTATCAACCCATCGTTTAGTCTTGCAAGCGGCGCCATTTTCATACCTTTACCGGTATGAATAGTATTGCAACCTATAATAAAAGCAAAATCTGCTCCAATTGAGTTACCATCTATTGTAACCCTAGCAAATCGTTTTTTATGGCGTAATACCTCAACTATGGAAGATAAATTATAGCGCTGGGAACCCATCCACCTTAGTTTATCGGCTAGGATATTTGCATCGGTGGGAATTCCCCAGCCTAAAATGTTAAAACCGTAATATTGCTCACCGTTCGCTTTACAAGAAAAAATATCGATTGACCTGCGTTCACCTTTCACAATTCTTTTAGCTGCATCCATAGGATCTAAACAATCCAAATCATGCATAAATGAATTTCCCGTACCTCCAGTAATAAGGCCAATAGGAAATTTCTGCCTATCTTCACGAGTCATTAATCCATTAATAACTTCATACATCGTTCCATCTCCACCAATACAGCAAAATCCATCATACCCATTCATATCTAATTGATTCGCTAACTCCTTATTGTGTCCAGCATATTCAGTTTCAATAATGGTTAATTGAATATTTTTTTCTTCAAATAATGGAAGAATATTTTTTAATATTTTTGGTCCTCTTTTTCCACCACCGTAAGGATTAACTGTTAAATAAAATTTTTTCAATTTATTTTCTATGTTTCATGTATTTATTATCGCCCCATTCAATGACTTCGATTTTTACTTTTGCCGTACCATCATTGACAAAGCCCAATTTTTTTGCTGCACCATAAGAACAATCAAGAATGCGTCCTTTAACGTAGGGTCCTCGATCATTAATGCGCAATATTAAAGATTTATTGTTTGAAATATTTGTTACACGAACAATTGTATTTAATGGCAGAGTTTTATGCGCTGCGGTTAATCCATACATATCATATACCTCTCCATTGGCTGTGAGTTTTCCATGAAAATCTTCAGCATAAAATGAGCTAATACCCTTCATGACTTTTCTATGTTTATTATTAGCTTTTGTTATGAGTTTGGATGGAGTATTAGACTTAGATGAGGTTGGCTTATTATAAGAACCAGTAGTGTATCTAGGTGAACTGGAACAATTAATAATTATTATTGGACACAATAAAAGAATAAATTTAATATTATAGCAATTATGAGTTTTCATATATGTTTAAGAATTAATTATTTTTTTAATCTTCCAAGGTGAAAAGCATATAGTACCTAATGAAATATAGTTGGCACCTAAGTTAATATAATTGATAGCATCTTGTGAACTATTCACGCCACCGCCAGCTATAATTTCTACTGAATCACCCCAATTTTCTCGAATAACCTTTATCAGATTTTCCACATAGGGAATTAATGATTTCCCGGACAAGCCTCCTTCTTTAACTGGCAACGTATTGCAACAATGGATTTGACTAAAACCAAGCTGATCAATTAAAAAACTTAACTGTTCCTTTGTCGTTTCAGGTGAAATCTTTGCAATACAATATTTACGATTATTTTTTTTGTCTGTAAATAGTGCCGCATCATGCCAGGACAATGGTTTTTTATCATCTAAATTTGGACAACTAAGATTAATCTCTAAGGATTGCGTAGTGGGTATGATTTTTGATAATTTATTAAAATCATCACTTTCAATTGCCGCAATAGATAATACTTCATTTGGATTTATTCTTTTTAATCCCGAATAAATACCAGGATTTGGTAATCCTAATTTATTTGTCCAGCCATTATTTTTTCTATCATAACGCATCGTTTTTATTATTCTCCATATTCTAAAAACAAGACCGCCTCTATGTTCTAATGTCCAGGTGCCAGTTACAGGTATAATATTAGAGTGAGAATTAAATTTGAGGTAATTGCCAAATGGTGCAGCTATAAAAAATTTCAATTTAGAATTACCTATTTTCTACTGTTTATTTTTATCATTTATAATTTTTGTAATAAAAGCCAATCTAACTTTTGAGGGCTTTGCTTGATCTGATGAATTATGATATTTTATGATCCAATCATAAAACTTTTTTGCGCTATCTGGTCGAATAAAATTATAATCGTAATTATATGCTAAAAAATATGCTGCATTAAGACCGCTTTCTGAGGTTGTGTCATTATTAACAATAGATTTATATACATCAAGAGCTAGAATTTGATTTTTACCCCATTGTTTCTCTGCTTTAATTAAAATATCATTAGAAGTTTTTTGTTTAGAAAAAAATGCTGAATCAGATTTTATAATTGCATAGGCATAATCTGATTGTGGATACTCCTCTATTATTATCTGCTTTATAATTTTAGACTCATCGTAATTATTTAAATTTTCAAGAATTACAGACTTCATATATAAAGCTTTTGAAAATAATTTAGATTTAGTTTCTAAATTTAATAGTTCATCTAAAAAAACCATGGCTGAATCATTGTTTGAAAAATGGAGGGCTTCTAATTCAGCGAGGCCATATAACATTTTTGATATGTTTGCTTGATTTTTAATATCGCTCTTATGATCAATTGAATCTTTGATCGATACAGTATTCAACCATGCCTCATGCTCTTTCAATAACTTGAGATAAGCATTGATCTCTTTTATTTTGACTTGAGCAGATTTGATAAAAAGAGAAGATTTAAATTCACTTCTTACTGTAGAAAAATATTGCAACGATGTTTCGTAATCCCTATCATTAATTAATGCATTATTGCCTAATAAATATGAAGACTCCGCAGATTCTTGAGTTCTTGGATAATCTTGGATAATATTTTCTAATCTACTTATTGATTCATCATTCATCCCTTGAATTTGATAGAGCTTTGCAAGTTCTAATTCAAGCGCTCCATAAATTGATTGATAACTCTCATCTATTATCATATTTTTAATAGTTGTTGTTGCTAAATCATATTTATTTTGTAATCGATATATTTGAACAATTTTAAGATGGCTTAATTGAATTCTTTTTTTTATTTGAGAATTTTTTATCGTTTGCTGGTAAGCCTTAACTGATCTATCATAATCTTTTTGGTCAAATGATAATTCTGCAATCCTAAAGTAAATCTGACCCTTCTCAGATCTTTCTGTGATTTTCTCAGCGGCTAGCTCGAGATAGTCCATTGATTTATCATTTATCTTCTGTTCAAAATAAATTTCAGCAATAGAAAGATATATCTTTGATTGAATTGAAGAATTTATTTCATAATCAAGCAAACTGATTAGGCTGTTGATAGCTGGTTGAGTCTTTCCTTCTTTCCATTTTACCATTGCTGACCAATAATTATAGTCAATAAGTGATTGCTGACCAAATTCATTGGTTAGCTCAGACAGGGCCATTTTTACTTCGGGATATTCTTTTCTATAATAATGTGATTGAATTATTAATAATAAGGCATCATTTCTAAAACTTAAATCTGGATATTCATCTAAAATAAATCGGGATTTCTGTATAACTTTTTCATAATCATCTAAGGCAGATTTTGGAAGCTTATCGTTTTCAGATTTTTTTCTAATTATTTCTGCTTTTTGAAAAAACTCTTCGGCATTGTAAAAAGTATTAAAATATGCTTTAAAGCTAGTACAGGATATGAGTAGGAATAAAAATAATGGCCAGAGTTTGATATTTGGTCTTTTATGAACCATAATTACTATTAGAACTTCATTCTATATATGTATAAATTAAAAATGATTTATTCAAAGATGAAAAAAAGTATTACTAGTCTATTTTTGTCCATTATTATGGTCTATTCTCAATCAAGGGTTTTTGATGAGGATATTGGTTATATTAATATAACTTCAGATAGTAGTCATGTTCCTATATATATAGATGGTTCGCTGGTTGGACATACTCCATTAAAAAATCCTATACCTTTAATACCTGGCAATCATTTTATTGGCATCCACCCTATTTCTATATCAAAACCTTTTCGTCAATATGGACCTAATGATTCCATGAAAAATATATATATACTCAACAATGACACTACTAATCTGCACTTAAATACTTTCTTATTGCACCAGGAAGCAATTCAAAGAAAAAATGAAGATATCAATTCAAGATATATAAATATTGGATTAAGCATATTAATTATTTGGCAATTTTGGATACTTAGTAGTTAAAAGTCTCTATTTTAAACTCTATAAAAAGATACTTAAATTACAATATGAATAAACATAAAGATTTAGATAATCCTGTAAAGTTTAAGCCTGATTATAAATGGCCAAAAGAAGGCACTGAAAAAAACTGTCCCAAATGCGATGATCCAATGCAACTACAAGCTAACGTAGAAGAATATTATGGTAAACCTTGGTGGTGTCACACCTGTCAATGGCAATTTTCTGAGGAAGAATTAGCCTAATCCTATATTAGACAGTATGTCTATTGATGTATTAACTATTGATTATGCTGAGCCTGATGCTTCAGTACAATTTGAAAACTCATTGAAATCATCTGGTTTTGCTGTAATAAAAAACCACCCCATCAACAACGATCTAGTTAAATCTGTTTACAAAGACTGGAAAAACTTTTTTAATAATGAGAATAAGCATGATCTATTGTATGATAAGATTAAGCAGGATGGATATTTCCCTTATTTAACTGAAAATGCAAAAGATTCAACTATTAAAGATTTAAAAGAATTCTACCATATATATCCTTGGGGAAAATTTCCTGAAACAATAGGCCCATCAACTATGAATCTGTATCAAGAAATTGTATCTCTAGCCAGCCAATTACTTGGATGGATTGAGCAAGTTTGTCCTGTAGAGATAAAAAATAATTTTTCTATTCCCCTTCATACTATGATTAATGGAAGTACTTCTAATTTATTTAGAATTATTCATTATCCTCCTATTGAAGATACAATTGAAGAAAATGCTTTACGTGCAGCAGCCCATGAAGATATTAATTTAATTACAGTTTTATTAGCAGGTAGCGAACCTGGGCTTCAAGCTCAAGATTTAAATGGTAAATGGCATGATATAAGTTGTGATAAAAATACTATTGTAGTGAATTCTGGAGATATGCTCAAAATGGCTTCAAATAATTACTATCCATCCACTACGCATCGCGTTATAAATCCCGATTCAAGTTCAAACGTCAGCCGGTATTCTATGCCATTATTCTTGCACCCTCGAGATGAGGTCGTATTAAATAGTGAGCACACAGCTGGTACTTATTTAAATGAAAGATTAAGTGAGATTGGACTTAAATAAATAGCTATTTCACCAACATCGCTTCACGCGTAGACTTGAATTCAGTTCCTTCGCTCCAGGTTGGCCACTCATCGTTCTGACCAATGGCATAACCAACACGAAATAATATTCGATTATCCTCAACCATGCCTTCATAATCCCAATCACCATGTACTTCATCACTTAGAGAATGATAATGATTTTTTGTATATATATCTTTCATTTCTAGTCCATATTTTTTGTTTTTTCCACGTACATCTATTCCCCCATCTACATATAAAGAGGGAACGCCCATCTTAGCGAATGCAAAGTGATCCGATCTATAAAAGAATCCTTTTTCTGGTTCTGCATCTGGGGTGATATATTTTTTATCTTGCTTGGCAGCATATTCAAGAATCTGATCTAGATTTGAATTCCCCATACCGATAACTATCAAATCTTTCGTCCTGCCATAGGTATTACCCATAGCATCAATATTGATTACAGCTAGGGTTTTATTCAAAGGATACAGTGGATTCATGCTATAATATTTAGCACCTAGTAATCCTTCTTCTTCAGCAGTGACGGCTAGAAACAATACACTTCTTTTTGTAGTGTCTTTTAAAGCGCTAAAAGCTTTAGCAATAGCAAGAACCATACTGGTACCAGATGCATTATCATTAGCACCATTATATACCTTATCACCTGTTAATTTTTTATTAATACCTAAATGATCCCAATGCGCTGTATATATAATATATTCATTTTTTAATTCAGGGTCATTTCCTTCATGCATAGCCACGACATTTTGTGATTTAACATTTCTATATTTATTTGAAATGCGACTTGTAAATTTAGTGTTTAGTTTAAAAGATTTAAAATTTGGGTCATTGGCCTTAGCTTTCATTTCAGCATAGTTTAGTCCGCTCATTGAAAATAATCTCTCCGCAGTAGGTTGCGGTATCCAACCTTCAAATTGTAATGATTTTTTAGATTCTATTGTTAAATGCTCAGCATCGTGCCCGGACTGGAGTACGCTAAAGGGATATCCAGCAGGTATTGTTTCATGGATAACGATTGCACCAGCAGCTCCTCTTCTTAATGCTTCTTCATATTTATAAGACCATCTACCATAATAGGTCATCGCTTCACCTTTGAACATATTAGGGTCTAATTGATCATCTTTTTTGATAGGTGGGTCATTTACAAGAACGACGACAACTTTACCCTTTACGTTGATATCTTTATAGTCATCCCATCCGTACTCAGGTGCCGTAACACCATATCCACAAAAAACCAGGTCAACTTTCTGTAGATAAACCTTTGATTTTTTTTGATAGGTGTTCCCAATAATATCAATACCAGTATCCATGACCCAGCGTTCCTCTTCAGTAACAAATTGCGCTCTTAAATTAGATGTTACCCCAAGCATTTTTACATTTTGGGTCCAAGCTCCATTAGGATTACCAGGTTTTAAGTTCATTTCTTTAAAATTATCAACCAAATAACTGATCGTTTTTTTACCACCAGCAGTAGCTGGTTTTCTTCCCTCGAATTCATCCGAGGAAAGTGTAGTGATATAATCGTTTAATAATTCAGCTGTTATAACTTTTTGACTATTCAGAATATCATCAGAATGAAGATATTTATTCCATCCTAGCTTAGATTCACTAGTGCAAGTAGCAAAAAATAGAGATATAAATACAATTGAATTTTTAATTAAAGACATTAATGCTCCATATAGTATTATTGTTGATTAATTAGAATTATTTTAAATGTTTTGATATAAAAGATGCGTTTCCTAGCGATTGGTATAGCACGGATAAAATGAACACCAAAACTATAATTTTTTGAGAAACAACATTAAATACAAGACTAAAATCACTTTCCTTTGGAGGGGGACCAAATTCTAATATTAGAATATAAAAAAATATCATTACAGCGAATGATAAATATCCATAAGCGTATTTATTTTCAAATCTTTTATCCTTAAACATTGCAAAGGATAATAGTATAGATGTAGCTAGAAAACATCGAAATGCCCACTTTACGGCTATAACATGGGAGTCTAGCACATAGTTATGAGGTGTAAAGCCAACTACAATAAAAAATATAGCTCCAGCAATACCAAACAAAGAACCTGTCTTCCCTAATTTGTCAGAAATCATGCTCTTATTAAATAATTTCATAAAATAATAAAAATAAATAACGAACGTTACACCGCACACAAATAATCCAAAGGCGAACAAAATAAAAGATGCAAGATTTTGATCGGATAAAATTCCCAAATCACTAAAGAAATTTCTGGTAAATGAATACCCTTTTGAACTAGGGTCATTTAAGGTGCCACCACCATAAAAAAGGATGGATGAGAAAAATAAAAGAATAAATATTCCAATATTGTATCGTGGAATAGTAACGAGCGCTAATTTTATAAATTTCATATTGATTTAATATATACTAGTCTTTCCATCCTCTTGACATGAGCACTTGAAGAAGGGCAACGCTAATAACAAATACCATAAACCAATCGTTTCTGTCGATGGTGATCGCTAGGCCAACTACGCTAACTGCTAATGCAAATAAAGTGAAATATTTTTTCATACTTTCTCCTTGATGATTTTATAATTAAGATTTTAGAAAAAAAGCTGATTAAATCATGTATAATTTTTTTCCAATAAGTAAGCAAAAACTGAAAAAGAGTAAATTGCCAACCACAAGACCCATATAAAGCGGTGTAATTGAAACTCCACTATATGGATCCATAGTAAATAGTGTATAGATAATTAATAACACATTAATCAAAGCCATATAAGAAATACTTTTTAGAAAATTTTCATGAATATACTTTTCAACAGATAACCTGTATGTGAAAATCGATATACCGGACCAATAGAAAAGCCCAAAAGAAAAGATCAGGCTAAATTCAAACATCATATGATTAACAGCATCTTTAGCATCACCCCAAATAATTACATAATCTTGAGACCATGAAATAATAAAACCAAACGTTGCAATCAAAAAAAGGTAAGTCGCTAAATTCATAAGGGGGTCATTTAATTTTTCTTGAAATGTGCTATTGATGGAATACATACCAAAACCAATAAGAGTTGCGCCAATAATTGATAATAATGCATACAGGAGACTGATTTTACCATTTAGTATAATTTGATTTGCAAAAAAAGTAAATACATGCGACCCTTCCTCTGGGGTTCCGGTCATTATGATTTGCATAATAAAAGGAATTAAAGAAAAGAATCCACCAATCATAAAACATAGAGCCGGCACATTCTCTATTGAAATATATTTTTTTATCATAACTATTTAGATTTCATTTTATTTTTAATCTCTACAAGCCTATCGTAAGCATCAATCGATATAAAAGAACCACGAAAACTTTTGTCCATATCATCTATGAGATCATACCATTCGTTCAATTGGGCTGATGAAGGTTTATTGACAGTTAATCCATATTTTTTCATCGTTTCTACAGCCTTATCTGATCCGTGTCTATTTTTATCCTGAAACCTTTTGCCAATATCTTTTGATATACTCATCATTGCCTGCTGATGTTTGGGTTTTATTTTATTCCATATTCTCATATCTAAAACTATAGCGCCGGTTAAATTACCCCATTTCATATCAAGCATATTATCAGCGATACCAAAAATTTGTTGTGCTAGAGCATACATAGTATTTAAGCCAATAGAGTTAATCAGACCTGTTTGAAATCCAGAAAGAATATCTAATGTCGTCAATGGAACTGATTGAAATCCGTTTTGTTCATAAAGTTGCACAGATTTATAATCACCTGCCCAGGTCCATATTTTTGTCTTTTTCAAATCAGAAGGAGTAAATACGGGATCAGTGGAAAACCAATATACCCAACCCACATCAATCATGGTTAGTAACTTAAAGCCATTCTTTTCAGATTCCGAATAAAGTTCATTCTTTAGTTCATTTCTTACAAAATCAACATCTTCATAGCTCTGATATAATAGAGGGTAGTTAAACGAGGTAAAGTATTGGTTTACTTCAGTCATACCTTCTGTAGTTACTGCAGCGCCATGAATTTGACCAATTCTAATTTTTCTAATCATATCTCGCTCATCACCAACAACTCCACCGGGGTATATTCTAAGCTTCACTTGTCCATCAGTAGCTTTATTCCACTCTTGGCCCATCTCAACAAGTAAACCGTGCCATTCGGTACCCTCAGGAGCTAATGTAGCCATTTTAATGATTATTTTTTTAGCGTACACCTCATGAGATAAGGTTAAGACTATAAATATTCTAAATATTATACTCATATTCATTTTATTAATAGAAGAACTCATCAATATTATCCAATAACCAATTCGCCCTTTTTTGATTAATATAATTAGTCAAACTTAATTCTGGATTAGCATGTATATCTATATTCAATGCCTTGTAGAGCATATTTGTAAACTCTTTTTTGTTTTGCTCTGAAACAGCTATGTTTTCAGCATAAGCAATATAAGGAGAAAGGTCTTCCCCGCTTGATGCTTTTATAGCTTTATCAAAAAAAGATTTTGCGATCTCTACCTTGTTTTCTTTTGCATCATGCCTAATTAATGAATATGAAATCATTGCTGTATACAAAGCCCCATAATTCCACTCTGGATTTAAGCTCAATGCAGTTTCCAAAAGTAACCCTATTTTTGGAAGTTGTATTACCCATTCAGGATCACCGTTACTAGATTGAATTGCTCCAGCATATGCTGCTGCGGACCAGTATAATTTATCAATATTGCTTATATCAAATAAAGGAGTTTCGTTAGGCCCACCATTTAACCATGTATCATAATTGGGATAATCAGTCAATATTGATTGATCAATATATTTAACAGCTCGAGAAAAATCTGAATTAGCTTGAGCATATTTTTTTAAACTTTTTTTGTAGTCGTCTTGTTTAATTCTATCTGCACTATCTACCGTAAATCCAAATGAATAAATCGTCAAATTTTTAGAAGCGTTAAAAAGTAAAACGGGATTTGTAGGGTTTGTATTTGCTTTTTTTTCAGATCGTATCACTTTATTCTTTAAAAAAGATTCAGAGATAGATGGAGTATAGTTTAAGGCCATCACGCTCATCTTTGATGTACTACAAGAAATATTTAATAAGAGAAAAAAAGGAAATAAATAAAAGTGTTTATTCGTGTAATTCATTATAAAGAGGAAAAGATTGACAAATTTCTATTACTGATTTATTGACATTTTTAATAGTTGCTTGATCTTCAATATTTAATATTACTTCATCAATTAAAGTAACTATTTGATTCATTTCATCGCAGCCCATACCCCGCGTTGTTATTGCGGGAGTTCCTACGCGAATTCCGCTAGTAATAAATGGACTTTTTTTATCAAATGGTACCATATTTTTATTAACGGTAATTCCAGCTTTTTCAAGGGCACTTTCTGCAGCTTTTCCAGTTACGTTTTTATTTGATAAATCTATTAAAACAACGTGCGTATCGGTCCCACCAGAAATTAATTCATAACCTTTAGATTGAAATGCTGCAGCCATTGTTTTAGCATTATTGACTATATGCTGAGCATATATTTTAAACTTTGGATCTAATGCCTCACCAAAAGCAATAGCCTTAGCCGCAATAATATGCATTAATGGACCTCCCTGTATTCCAGGCATTACAGATGAATCTAATATTTCAGATACCATTTTAACTCTGCCAGATTTTGGCGCAACTATATCCCATTTATTTTCACTATCTTTCCCCATCATAATCATCCCGCCGCGTGGCCCACGTAATGTTTTATGTGTTGTTGTAGTAACTACATCGCAATATGGCATTGGAGATGGATGTAATCCAGCCGCAACTAGACCAGATGGGTGAGCAATATCTGCCATTAAAAAAGCGCCTATTTCATCTGCTATAGTTTTAAACTCAGAAAATTCAACATGCCTAGGATAAGCGCTTCCACCGCATATTATAACTTTTGGTTTATATTTATGAGCGATTTCACTAACTGAATCAAAATTCACCCTACCGGTACTTCGATCAACCTGATAGGAGACAGAATTATACATTTTTCCAGAAAAACTTACTTTACTTCCATGGGTAAGGTGTCCGCCATGCGCCAAATCCAATCCCATGATAGTGTCGCCAATTTCTGCAAAGGTCATTAAGGTTGCCATATTTGCCTGCGAACCTGAATGCGGTTGAACATTAGCGTAATCACATTGAAAAAGTTTTTTAGCGCGTTCTCTTGCTAAATTTTCCGCTTCATCAACATGTTCACAGCCACCATAATATCTAGCGCCAGGATAACCCTCAGCATACTTATTTGTCATAACGCCACCAGCCATTTCAAGCACTGGGTAACTTACAAAGTTTTCTGAAGCAATAAGCTCTAGCGTATTATGTTCGCGATCTAATTCACGAAGTAAGATTTCATATATTTGTTGATCGGATTTTTTTATATGTGAAAAGGGATGATTTTCGCTCAATACAATTACCAATCGCTTTGTTTGTTTAAACGCTCTCCTACCCAGCTATAACAAGAAGTAGTAGTTTTAACATAACCCTTATTTTTTATATTTGCATCCATCATAAACCACTGTGCTTTTCCAAATAGAACTTCATTTTCACTTAGCCAAGTTTTTGAACGACTATATCTAGAAAATCCCATTTTTTCTGCTTTTTCAAATCCATCATAAGCAAGGGTTGCAACAACCCTGTCATCTGAGTTTATTTGTCCAGATCTACACGCTTGAAAACCTTTATAGTAGACATTAGCCTTTGCAGCTACTGATTCACCACCATCAGATAGCATAATAGCTCTATCTGCCCAGTCAAAAGCAGAAGTATAATCTTGATTTTCTAAATAAACTTCAGATATTTTAATTGCGGTCCTGAAATTTCTGGGATCCAGTCTAAACAGTTTTTCATAGGTCTTTGCAGCGGATTCAATATCATCTGCGGTATCGTAGGCCTGAGCAAGCTTGCGAAAGGCTACCTTGCTAGTTGGGTCTTCGTCAACTACTTGCTTTAATATATCAATAGCTTCATTTGGCCTATCAGCTTCTAAGAGTTTATCAGAGTAATCAAGTCCATAGCTAATGTTATCCGGATTACTTTCAAATCGGCTTTTATATACTTCCAATGGATCTCTGCCGCTCTTCTCATAGGCTTGAGCAAGATCGCTTTGAGCGCCTTCATTGTTAGGTTGAATCTTTAATAAATCCTTAAGAACTACTATTTGATCCTCATACCTGCCTTCTTTTTCGTACAATTTTGAGAGTTCAGTTTTTATATCAACATCTTCAGGTGATATAAATGTTAATCTATCAAGTTCATCCATTTGTAGATCTTTTTTACCCTGCTTCTGGTAAGAATAGGCTAAACGTTTTCTTAGTTCAACATTTTCTGGTAAAAAATTCAAACCCTTTAATAATACATATTCAGAGCTATCGTATCGACCCATATATTCATAAGCTATTGCATAATATAAATACACTTCTTTTGGATCTTCACGATCACAACCAAGATTTGTTAATTCGCCATAAACCTTAACAGTATTTTCCCAGTCTCTATTTTTGTAAAATTCGGCTGCACTACTAAAAACACGTGGACATCTCACTTTTCTTATAGAGTCTTGACGTGCTTGTTCTGCCGCATCCGCGCTAACATCTGGTGCGGGTGGCGCACACATTGTTATAAATATTGCGATTGCAAAAAATAATATCTTATTATTAAATAAATTGAGCGTCATTGTTTTGCCCTTCTTCTTAAAAACCATACATCTCCTAAACTAATTCCTACTGAAACTTCTCTAAATGATTCATTGAAATAATCAACTGATGAACGGTTTCCATTTTTGAAGGAAATATCTAGCTGATTACCTGTGTTGCCAAATTTAATGCCAAAACCCATTGATAAACCATTCTCAATTACATCATTTCTAGCCATAATGTAGCTGTAATTCTTTCGATACAGACCTAATCTTAGGGTTACTTTATCCTGCCAGTCCTTTGCGTCCAAATCTCCAAATTTAATTAAACCTAAACCAAAATGATTTTTTGATATGATCTGATCATTGTATAAGCTAATAAAATTCATATTTTCAGCATTATCATTCCATTGTTGAAATTCAAAATATGTATTTAAAGAATTTTTAAAATCTATATTGAAACCCACATTAAAATCATTGGGTGCATAAATCTTTTCTAAATGGACAGTATCTACACCAGTATCCGATGGAAAATCATTGGAGCTTGGTACAAAATTTCTATCAGAGTCTTCAAATAATTCAAAATTATAACTATATCCAGATACAGGCTTTAAGGTTTTACCAAAAGCGGAGTATAAACTAATTAATAATTTATCTGATTCAAAAATTTCCCCAGAAAAATAAGCATTATATTTTGAGCCTTTATAAGAAATAATGTTAAGAGATCGATAATAAATATCATTTAAAATAATTGATTTCTCATTTCGAGATGAACCAAAATAATTATCATACCCAAAGCCAATATTCATTTTAGCATTAATTGGTAGCGTGAAAGCAAAATTGGAAGCCATTATTCCGCCACCAGATCTAAACTCTTTAAATGAATTAATAGAATCATCATAGTACTGAGCGCTCATCGTATCTGTTTGAATAAATGTATTGTGACTATTAATAGGTTTAACCGTTAATCCAATGGCATATTTACCTCTAATAGGAACCAGGAATTGAATACCATTAAATTGCGAAGATAAGCTGTTAGAATTAGAATTTTTCAATTCAAAAGATTGCGATATAAACGAAGTATTGATATATGAAAAATCTAAATGACTCCAAGTGGACGGATTATTTAATGACACTTTTGATGCAAAACTTGGAATCAGTCCAATTGACCCCAGTCCATCACTAGATGAGTGGTATGAGGAATTCATAATTCCTAATCCGTGAGAATTATAGATAGATTGAGAATAAGGAATGCTCAATAATAATATTAAAGTTTTTAGATAATCAAGGAACGACATAGGTAATTCTTAGTTTTGGAAAAAATTCAATATGATTTGAATTATAAAAATTGATAGTAGTAAACGGATTATTTGTTACGCTGGGTTGAATATTGAATACTTGAATAGATTTATTCTTTTCGAAAAAATTATTACTGCCAATTCTATGATTGAATTTTAATTCGTTATTTTTTAGTGTTGACGAAGATACACTACTAAGCTCATAATCAAATGGTTCATTTTCATAAAAAGTAAATTGATCAGGAAATTTGCTATCGTTTAATGGGTATGAATTAATTATTATTGAATTAGATGTATCATTATCAAGTGAAAATAGTACAAGCTCTGATTTTCTAATAATACTCCCCTTTGGTAATTGCCATTCTTTTGTATCTACCATAATTAAAGATTTAAGGCCTTTTGCAAGTGAGACTGATAAATTACTCGTATCGCTTTCAATGAGATTGACAGGTTTCAATATTGATAAATCTTCAACAGCACTATGAACATTGAAAGTATCAATGGTAGTCGAATCATTAATAATATATGTAAAATATACTGATAAAGATGGGCTAGTATTTTCACCACTGTTCATACTATAAAATTCATAAAAATCCTGCTCAGTATTAAAAACTTCAACTAAGAATGAATTATTAAAATCTATTTTAGAGGTATCTATAAATTCAGCAAAATATGTAGTGTCAATATTAAAATTAAGCTTGGAATAAGAATTGGATGTATCATGAGAAATAGTTCCAAAGGATATAACATCTGAATAGTTAGTATTATAATTTAAATAATTTGTACGATTCCGACTAAAAACTGAATCAGAAACATTTGGAAAATACCGTAAAGAAAAAATAGAATTTGCGAAAGTTGAATCTATAAAATTAAGAGTTAATGTTAAGCTGTCAACTGTTAAAGATGAATCATTATAATCATGAAATTCACCAACAGTACTTCCGGTGAATGGATCATATCTTTGATTTGAAAATTTATTAAACCTTAGCAAATCAAATTCAAACTCATATTCATCATTGTTTCCCAAATATAGATTTGATGACCCAGCCATAACTGGTGGCGTTTGATAGGTCAGGGCTTCTATAACATCAAAAGATACCGTATCTATTGTAAAAGGTAGATTCTTATCTTCTACATTTAAAGGCTTGTCTTCACAGGATATTAAAATGAAGAAGAGTAATAAAATAAAATTTATAACTCTAGAATATGGTATGGGCATGATTAATCTAATTTATATGCAATAAACAATGAACTAAGCGAATTGTTTCGTTAATTCTTCATTTATTTTGATAGCAGCAGCATCATAATTTGGAGATTCACTATCATCTATCTTAATAGATACTAGTTTTTTCTTATTTGCTTTTAATAATGGAAGCTTAAGCAATTCTTTAGTATTATTATTTGATGGACTATCAAGCGATATAATTAGATCAGCGGATGGTGCAGCTGCTTCATAGCAATTGATTTTATCACCTTTTAGTTCATCAGGTAATTGAACACCAAGTTTTTTATATACAGATCGGTCATAAATACAGTGTTCATCGATATTGTGTACAGTTATGACAGTTTTAATATCATCATAGAATTCTTTATTTTCATAAATCTGTTTATAAATCAATGGGATAGATGCGGTTTGCCAGTCATTGCAAATAATCACATCGGGTTTCCAGAATAGATGAGGTAAAGTAGCTATAGATGCAATTGAGAAATAAGCATACCTCTCATCATTGTCAGATAATACTCTTCCATTTTTTGCTTTGTATAGAAGATCTGTAAGAGGCTTATACCAATGATTGTTTTCAAGAAAGTAAACCTGTACTCTTGTTTTGGGTATGAATGCACTTTTTGCAGACACCATCTCATTTTCACCATTAAATTCAAATGGTATCTCTCTAAGGCGAATAACTTCTCTTAAAATATATTTTCTTTCACTTACAAAACCGTATTTAGGCAGAATAGTTCTTATATCATGCCCAGCGGTTTGCAGAGAAAGTGGTACATCAACAGAATATTTACTTAAGTGTGATGTATTCGCAAAAGGTGCAATTTCAGTAGTAAAATAAAATAATTTTAAAGACATAATGTATTTTTTTCTATTGTACGTTAAGCTGCTTGATTGATTCTCGAGCTTTTTCATAAAACTCAGAACCTGGAAAATAATCTAATAGCCTTTGGTATTCTTCTTTGGATTTTTTGATATTTCCCATGCTACGATGACAATGACCTAGTTTAAGTTGCGCGTCATCATCTTTATCAGTTCCTGAAAAAGAAAAGACTTTTTCAAATTCAATAACTGCTCTTTTATAATTTTTTATTGTATAATAGCACTCCGCTAGCCAATACTGACTGTTATCAGCTAAATCATTAGTAGGGTCAGATAATACTAATCCAGAAAAACCATTAATTGCCTTATTATAATCGCCGTTTTGATAAGCTGACAATGCATCTATATAGATTTTTTTATATTCTATGGGGCTAATCCTTGAAGTTACTTTATCTGATGCTTTATTATTTTTCAAATCATACATTTCTGTAAAACTATTCGCTAAGGTGACTATTTTATTTTCAACCATAACTAATTGAGCAAGTATTTCAAAATTGACACTATCGACATATGAAATCTTATCTTCAATCAGTCTCATTTTATTTTGAAAAGTATTTATTCTATTGATTAGTAAAATAGCAACAGAATCTGTTTGTTCTTTCGCTTTAAGATTTGCGGAAAGAGCATTTTGCAATTCGGGGAGAAGTAAGCGCATTTGTGCATCCAATGAGTCTATGCGCATATTTTGTTTAGATACAGTGCTATTAATACGTGATAATTCACGAGAAGCGCTTGAATTTTGTCCAAATACCAATGTGGGCAAAATAAAGGCAAATACTAGGATTGTATAATTAAGTATTTGTTTAGACATTTGATCTAACCTCGGATTTATTAATCAAATAATGATGTGAATTTACCTCAAAACTAGGAAAATCGATATTATTTTTTAAATTATTAATAAATCTCTTCTTTGCTAAAATTTATAACAATTCCAATCATAATAAAGCTTGAAAGGAGAAATGATCCACCATAAGAAACAAAAGGCAATGGAAGACCTTTAACCGGAATCATACCAGATGCCATAGAGCAATTGACAAAAATATGTGCAAGAAATATTGTAGCTATTCCAACAAGCACTAGTCCAGAAAATCTATCAGTAGCATTAAATGCTAAATTCAATATTCTGAGAACTAAATACATAAATAATAATAGCATTATTAATATTGATATAAATCCTAGTTCTTCACCAATCACGCTGACAATAAAATCAGATTCCTGGACGGGTAAAAACTTTAATTGTGTTTGAGTACCTGCGCCCCAACCTTTTCCAAAAAACCCTCCAGAACCCAATGCTGTTTTACTTTGAATGACTTGATATCCTGAACCCAAAGGATCAAGTTCTGGATTGATAGCAGTTAATATTCTATTTCTATGGTACGGTCTTAAAAAACTATTCCAAAATAATGGAAAAACTAATCCAAGAAAAATATTTGAAAAAAATATTGAAATACCATTCCATAGTTGCGGTTTAGATAAAAATATTATCAAAGCCATTATAATAGTCCATATTGTAAAAACCATCACATCAAAAGCAGTAAGGATACTTAATGCGGGTGCAATCAATAAAAATAAATGAAAAGGCCTAGCCCCTACCCAGTAGAGCATTGGAATTACCGGGCTCATCATAACGAGAGCAGTGCCAAGATCGGGCTGATTCAATACAATTATAGCTGGTATAAATGCTATCATAAAAGGAATAAAATTAGAAGTAAAATTATCTAATTGAATGCTTCGATCCGATAAATATCTTGCCAGGGTTAACACAATTACTAATTTTGAAATTTCAGAGGGTTGAAGACTGAAAGGCAAACCAATATTTATCCATCTATAAGTATCTGCAACCTTAGCGCCAAAAAAAGGTATTACAACAGAAAGTGTGATTAATATATATAATATATAAACATATTCATGAACTATTTTCTTTGGGACTATTGAGAAAAGCATCATTAATATGAGAGCGGGAATTAAAAAAATTAGTTGCCTTAAAAATGCATTAGATGCGTCATCTGCTTTAATTTCTGCTACGCTATATAAGGACGTTAATCCAATAATTAATATACCAAAAATGATAATGATTAATCCAAACGGGGATGATTTTATTGATTTAGTTAAGCTTGCAATCATTGATTGTTAGCAATTTTTGGATTATTCTTACTATAATATTTTTTAAATATTTTTCTAGCTATTGGAGAAGCAACACTTCCACCGCCTCCACCATTTTCTACCAAAATAACTACCGAAACCGTAGCCTCCCCCCTATTTGCATATCCTACATACCATGCGTGCGTTTCTCCATGTGGATTTTCAGCAGTCCCTGTTTTACCATATACATTTACATTATTAATTTTTGGATTTGAAAGCTTTCCAGTGCCTTTTGTGTCATAAATAACTTTGCGCATAGAATTATGGATAATTTTCCAAGTATCATCGCTAATTGAAACATTATTATTTATTGATAGTAGATTAGGAGTAACTAAGTGAAGATTTTTAACATTCCCTTTGTTTGCTAAGAGATTGATATAAGCCATCATTTGAATCGGTGTTACTAATATTTCACCTTGACCTATAGCTATATTTAACATTGCTCCCGTTGACCATCCATACCTACCATATAATTTGTTCATGTATTTTCTATTAGGCACCCTACCTTTCATTTCGGATGGCAGATCAATATTGGTTGGAACACCATGTAAGAATTCTTTTGATCTTTTTTCTAGTTCGTCAAGTCTTACCTTTTGTATTGCTTCATAAAAAAATACATCACATGATTGAGCTATCGCAGATTCAATATTTACAGTACCGTGACCATTCTTATCCCAACATTTATGCACTCTATCATAAAATTCATACTCACCAGTGCAAACTACAGACCAACTTTTATTTACAAGCTTCTTTTCTAGTAACTCTATGGCTACAACCATTTTAAATATAGAAGCTGGCGGGTACAATCCATTTGCAGCGCGATTCAATAATGGCCTATCTGGATCTGATACGATTTCTTGCCATTCTTTACTTGAAACCATCCCTGTGAATAAACTAGGATTGTAATCTGGTGAGCTTACATAAGCTAATATTTCACCAGTATTGGGAATTGATACTATAGCAGCACCTTTTTTATTAGCGTAAATTTCTTCAACTAATAATTGAAGGTCTATATCTAGTGTAGTGTTAATATTTTGACCAGGCTGTGGTAAGATATTATCATAGCCATCAACCTCACCTGCTTCTCTACCGTATGCATCAACTTGGTAATATGATACCCCCTTTTGACCGCGTAGTTTATTTTCATATTTTTTTTCTATACCTGACCATCCAGCTAAATCTCCAAAGCTATATTGATTGGTTTGTGAATTATTTATCATTTCCTTATCTATTTCTTTTAAATAACCCAGGACATGTGTGGCCTTGACCATTGGGTGATAAATTCTCTCAGGAAATTGCTCATATATAATACCTGATAAATTATTTTTATTTTCCTCAAGCTGACTAAGCTGTTCTATAGTTAAATCTTTTGCAATTTTTGTTGGTAAAAATCTGCTACGAAAATAATTTTTATAATTATTGATAAGCGTAAGTGTATCTATACCAGTTGCTTTGCTAATAATAGAATAGTTTTGATTCTTATTTTTGATTTCAGCATCAATACCATAAACTATATATGTTGGATAATTATCAACAATTATCTTGCCATTTCTATCTAATATTAAACCTCTTGGTGCAGGTGTGGATAGCGCTCTGACATAATTACTTTTTGCTCTTTTTAAATATATTTCATTATCAATTATTTGAATTTTAAAAAATCTACCAATAAGCAATAAGTGTACAAATAAAACAAAAATATAAAAAACCCATAAGCGATTTTTAGATGCTATATTAGGAGATTTCAGCATTTGAAGCCTCCTTTAGTGGATATATAAATTGAACTGCTATAAGAAATAGTAATGTATATGAAGCAGATGCAAACCACTTAAATATAAAATCTGAAGTATCAGATAGATAAATATTCTGAAATCTAAAATAACAAATAATAAAAAAATGAAGGAAGATAATAAGTAACCATAATGAGTGAAAAATATAGGGAAGTAATTTTTCATAACTTTTACTTAAATAGCCAGCTAGATAGCCCACGATAGAAAAGGAAAGAGCCTCTAATCCAAAAAAAGAGCCAACACCAAATAAATTTGACAATAGCCCAAGTGTAAAACCTGCCAAAGTACCAGTAAATTTTCCTTTATATAATGCAATGTATAATATGAAAATAACCAAGAAATCTGGTCTTATTAGATTTAGGGAAAGAAAATCAACTAAAAAGAATTGAATTAACAAAGCAAATATTGAAACAAAAACAATTTGAATATTATTCATTAGAATTCTCACGAATTACAAAGACATTTAATAATGAACCAATCTTTGATGAAATTCTAACCTTTACGACTTTTTGAAAACTCGATCTTTCATCTTGAATTTCTATAACTTCACCAACAAACAAGTTCGATGGATAGATATTGCTAAAACCAGACGTAAGGACTTTATTTCCTATTTCTATATTAGCATTTTTTTGTACTTCTCTAATTTCACATATATCATCACGTAAATATCTTAAAATTCCAACAGATCCAGTTGGAAATATTCTAACAGAAATTCTATAATTTACATCAGTAATCAACTGGGCAATTGAATTGCTTTTGCCAACAGCTATAGTTTTTCCAATAACGCCTTCAGGAATTATTATCGGTTGATCTATTTCAACACCATCATTTTTTCCAACATTCAAAGTGATTGAGGATAAGTTTGAAGATGAACCCATATTAAGCACCTTGGCTGATAATAAATTAAAGTTGCTATCCTTTTTATAGTCAAGCAATGATTTTAATGTTTTATTTTCTTCAAAGGATCTCAGCATCGCATCTGATTGAAGGCTAAGCTGAAGGTTTTTTTCTCGTAATAATTGAGTCTCCTCTTCAAGCTGAATAACTGTCTTCAGCCACATATTAGGTGCAGTAATAAATGAAAAAGAGTCTAAGAATTTTGCTCTAACAAGCAGTGTATTAGGTGAGTCGTTATTTAATAGTAAATTAAATGAAATTGAAACTGCTAATATAAATACTAAATGATCTCTCTTTTTTACAATAGATAGATATATTTTTTGCATTTATTTTATATAAGAACGGACTCGTATTTTTTTACATCCTCGAGAACTTTTCCAGTGCCGCGCACAACAGAAAGCAAGGGGTCCTCTGCTACGTTAACAGGAACACTTGTTTGTTCGCGAATCAATTGATCTATTCCTTTTAACATACTTCCACCACCAGTCATTATAATACCTTGGTCAAGTATATCTGCGGATAGTTCTGGAGGGGTGCGTTCTAACGCGCGCTTTACAGCTTCTACGATAGCGTTAATAGGGTCTTTGAGGGCCTGCCTAATTTCATCCGATGACACTTCAATAGTCTTAGGTATGCCAGATACCAAATCTCTACCTTTGACGGCGATCATTTCAGTTTTAACTCTCATAGCTGAACCTACAGATTTTTTGATTGATTCAGCTGTTGAAGGACCCACTTCTAGCTTATGTTCATTCCTAAACCATTGAATGATAGCAGTATCCATTTCATCGCCAGCTACACGAATTGCCTCTTTTGTTACTACTCCATTTAAGGCAATAACGGCAATCTCTGTTGTACCACCGCCTATATCAATAATAATACTTCCAACAGGTTTTGAAATATCTAAGCCAATACCAATTGCAGCTGCTACTGGTTCTTCAATAAGATAAACTTGACGGGCATTTGCACGTTCACCAGAATCTCTAACAGCTCTACGCTCAACCTCTGTGACCCCGGAAGGAACGCAAATAACCATTCTGGGTCTAGCTAGTCTATTCATATTTATTTTACTTATAAATCCCTGAAGCAGACCATCGGTCATGTTAAAATCTGCTATTACGCCATCTCTGAGCGGTCTTACCGTTTCAATCTCTCTATGAGTTCTTCCAACCATCGCCTTAGCATCATAGCCAACAGCAATTATTTTATCATCATGAACAGACTTCGCTACAATTGATGGTTCATTGATCATTACTCCCTTGCCTTTTATATAGACAAGCGTATTTGCCGTACCTAGGTCTATTGCAATATCGCCAGATACCCAACTTAAGGGGTTTTTAATTTTATCGAAGAAACTCATTAAAATATTATAATTACACTCGGATTATGTAAATAATTTATGAATAAAAGAGGTACGATTACATTAAATAAAACAAATAATACTACTTTCCTTTTAATCTTCCATCCGTGGCAAGTTTATCAGCGACCTTATTTTTATCTCTTAAAACATGAGTACAAGACCAACTTTTAAATTTAGATAAAAGGGAATATGTTTCTTTATAAAGTTTTTTCATACGATCATTTTTTACCTTATAATGTCCACTAATTTGCTTTACAACTAATTCGCTATCTGAATATATTTTTATATTTAGAATATTTGACTTCAATAATAACTTAAGACCATAAATTAATGCACCATACTCTGCTTCATTATTTGTGGAGTCATCTAGGTATTCAGAAAAAGATAATATTTCAACTTCATCTTCGTATACAACTCCGCCA
>Ga0208766_1000162_pt1 | contig 35125 bp, 27 predicted proteins | sample ETN01SmetaG_3_FD_185792 | JGI IMG/M metagenome (GOLD analysis project Ga0208766, IMG submission 185792) | Marine microbial and viral communities from oxygen minimum zone, Eastern Pacific Ocean - ETNP2014F12-01SV263 (SPAdes) (version 2) | ecosystem: Environmental > Aquatic > Marine > Oceanic ... | reverse complement strand
ATATGGGCTTTATCCTTTTATTGGGGGCGACTTACTGAAAATCGCAATGGCCGTGTTGCTGCTTCCTACTGCCTGGAAAGTTGTTAATCGGCTGAAACAGTAACACTCCTTGTCATTTCGGTCGAAGCACGGCTTAAACCAGGAATCCAGAGGTGGTTCCTCAATTTTTGTACTCATTTTGATTTGAAATTTGGATCCCGGGTCAATTCCGGGATGACAAAAGAAAAAATTTTTCAGGAAGTTCTACATAAGATCATTTCTCAAATTCTTTGACTTGAGTGTGATTGATTTTATTTAGCTGAAAAATGGCCGAGCATGAATTCCACCTCAGAGCAAAAAACGGATCTCCCGGAAATTCTACAAACAACCCTTGCTCTCGCAGAAAGCTGGCAAAACCGCGCCAACACTCTCCGTACCAAAGATGAACTGAAGCAGCAGCAGATGATGCGCCGTTTGCTCAATCATCCGTCAGACAAAACGGTAGTGATGCATTTGGTTGATCAAAGTTTCCGTTCCGGAAATCCAAGTCGCGTGGTTGATCAATTCCGTTATTTGCTGGAACACCACGGCATTCCCCGATTTTTTCCGCAAGTCGAGCAGTGGTTACTCAAGATATTTTTGCATCTCGGAAAGTTCGTACCGCAAATTTCGCATTCACAAATTTTACGTAAAATCCGCGAAGACACGAGCCGTACAATTCTTCCGGAAGAGCCGGAAATACTAAATGCACACTTGAAAAAACGGCAGGCTGAGGGCGTGCAGGTCAATCTCAATCACCTGGGCGAAGCAGTACTGGGTGATGCTGAAGCGTTGAACCGTTTGAAGCATTACGGAGACTCGCTGCGTAATCCGGACATCCACACCATTTCCATCAAAATTTCGAATATTGTCGCACAACTGCATCCGCTTGGTTTTGAGAATGAAATCGACTTAATTTGTGAGCGGCTTTCTGAACTGTACCGCATTGCCCAGGAAAATCCGGTGTTGCACAGCGATGGTACAAGACACGCAAAATTTGTCAATCTGGACATGGAATCCTACCATGATCTTGATTTAACAATGGATGCGTTCATGCGTACTCTCGATCAAACGGAATTCAAAAATTTACAGGCCGGTATCGTCCTGCAGGCGTATCTTCCGGATTCGTATTTACGACAGCAGAAACTCGTCAAGTGGGCCAAAAAGCGTGTCCAAAACGCCGGAAAGACCGGTGCGGGGGGAAGTCCTGTCAAAATGCGTTTGGTAAAAGGTGCGAATCTGGTGATGGAGGCAGTTGAAGCAGAAGTCTTTGGCTGGCCGCTGACAGTTTTTGATTCCAAAATCGAAACCGACGCGAATTTCAAACGAATGCTAGAATTCGGACTTCAACCGGAAAATATCGCAGCAGTGCATTTTGGTTTGGCTTCACACAATTTGTTTGACCTGGCTTATACTCACGTACTTGCGAAAGAACGTGGAATTTCAGAGGGGTTGATTTTTGAGATGCTCGAAGGAATGGCGGATCACGTACGGCGGACTCTGCAGGAGGAAAAAAGAAAAGGGGACAGCAAAGAAACAAATTTATTGCTCTATACACCAGTGACGAGTCAGGATCAGTTCATCAGCGCCATTGCCTATCTAGTAAGACGGCTTGACGAAAATACGAGTCCGGACAATTTCTTACGCCACTCATTTGATATCCGGGTTGGTTCTGCTGCATGGAAATTTCTGGAGAAACAATTTCTCGCAGCATGGCATTTAAAAGACAAAATTTCCTCTGAACCGCGCCGTCAGCAAAACCGTGATAAAGAAGTTTTTGCTGAAAACATTGGAACACTCGCGGATCCAATCTTCCGTAACGAACCGGACACGGACTGGGTGCTTCCGGAAAATCGAAAATGGGCAAACAAAATTCGTAAAAAATGGCAGCCTACCGAAAAATCAAAAGTCAAAAATATTCCGCTTTTTATCGGTAATACTGAAGTTAAAGCAAAGCGCAAACAACAATTATTTTTCGATCCTTCTCAACCGTCAACTCCCGACGAAGCAGATATTCCGGCGGTATTTTCAGTTGCACTGGCAACAAAAACGGATGTGATCAAAGCAGTCAAAATCGCTAAAGACGATCCTTCCAAATGGCGGCACACAACTTTGGCGGAACGGTACGAACTGCTTTCCGGAGCTGCACATAATATGCGGAAAAAGCGCGGAGATTTAATCGGAGCTGCAGCGGTGGTTTGTGGAAAAACTTTTTATGAAACAGATCCGGAAATTTCGGAAGCAATTGATTTTATCGAATATTATCCGCATTCCCTGAGTTTGCTAGAGAAACAGACCTCGCTGAAATTGTTACCGCAAGGTGTAGTTCTGGTGATTCCACCGTGGAACTTTCCTATTGCGATTCCAACCGGAGGAGTGGCAGCGGCATTGGCTTGCGGAAACACTGTTCTTTTTAAACCCTCACCGCTGGCCTTTCCGTTGGGCGTGGAGATCGCAAACTGTTTTTGGGATGCCGGAATTCCCCGTGAAGCTTTGCAACTCGTATGCTGCGAGGACGGAGAACCGATCCAGACGCTTTCCGGACATCCGGACGTGGACGCAATCATTTTCACCGGCGGAACTCAAACCGCATTGAAGTTGCTCGAAAAACGTCCTGATGCGGAATTGTCTGCGGAAACCGGTGGGAAAAACGCGACCATCGTCACCGCAATGGCTGACCGTGACCAGACGATCGAACACGTTTTACATTCCGCGTTCAGTCACAGTGGACAAAAATGTTCGGCTACATCCCTGCTTGTTTTGGAACGTGAAGTTTACGAAGACGAAACTTTCCGAAAACAATTGCTGGATGCGATTCAAACTCTGAAAGTAGGTTCGGTTTGGAATTTCTCCAATAAAATGGGGCCGCTGAGCCGGGAGCCGCTCGCAGATTTACGCAAAGGTTTGGAAACTTTGGAAACTGGAGAAAGCTGGGCCTTAGCTCCGAAATGCGATGAATCAAATCCAAAACTTTGGCATCCCGCAGTAAAGTGGGGTGTACGGCGCGGAAGTTTTTCACATCAAACAGAATTTTTCGGACCGCTGCTTTCGGTGATGCGGGCGGATTCGCTGGAAGACGCAATCGAAATTGTCAACGACACTGCTTACGGATTGACCTCCGGACTCGAAAGTCTGGATCCGAGGGAACAAAAAATATGGATGGAAAAAATTGAAGCTGGAAATCTTTACATAAACCGCGTAACGACCGGCGCGGTTGTGCTGCGTCAATCTTTTGGCGGCATGGGACTTTCCGCAATCGGTGCAGGAATCAAAGCCGGGAGTCCTAATTACGCCGTGCAGTTTTGTAAAATTGAAGAAAGTGAGGCTCCGACACAAGGGCCGTTAAGGGAGGAATCGCCTTGTAACGCTCGCTTGCATTTTATCGCACGAACCTGGCAGAATCAACTTTCACTTAGCACAAATTCTACACCGAAAATTCCTGTAGAAATTCGCCACGATTTGCAAAAAACTATTCAGGCAATTTACAGTTGCCTATTTCAATTTGAAAAAGAATTTTCCGGAGAGCAGGATTTCTTCCGTTTACGCGGACAGGACAACTTGTTCCGTTACCTGCCGGTCGGCAATGTTACTGTGCGTCTGCACCCCGACGATAGCCTTTTTGAAACGTTGATCCGGATTGCCGCAGCCCTAATAGCAAAATGTAAAGTGGAAGTTAGTTTTCCACCGGAGTTGAAAAACAGTGTAAGCGAATTTCTGTCTGGGACTGAAGGTAAACGCTTATGCGATTCTGTAAAAATCTGCACTGAAACAGATGAAGAACTCGCCGAACGACTTTTGATAACAAACATGACATCCAAAATCGACCGTCTTCGTTACGCCCATCCGGTCCGTGTTCCACAAACAATTCACCAGGCTGCTGCCAAATTGGGCAAACACGTTTCCCGCTACATTCCGCTCTCGGAAGGCCGCATCGAAATGCTGCGTTATTTACGTGAGCAAAGCATTTCCATTGACTACCACCGCTACGGAAATTTAGGCGAACGTGAGATTTGAAGAGCTTTGATTTGGTTTAGAACTATGTATCTGAGCTTTTTCAGTGTTTAATTAAAATTATTTCTCTGCAAGAAAAACAAAACTATAAATTTTGCATTCCCTATTCACATGCCTTATTCTCCACCTGAAACGCAACATCTGGATAACATCCTGCCGTCTGAACCGCTTTTACTGATGGGAGCGGGGCCTGTGCCAATTTCCCATGCGGTTGCCCGTGCAAATGGAGTTGTGATCAATCATCTGGGTGAAACCATGGATGAAGTGATCAGCAATGTAAAGATCATGGGGCGTTATGCATTTCAGACAGTTTCGGATAAAATTATCGGAGTCTCCGGGCCTGCTTCCGCAGCTATGGAAATGGCTATCACCAATTTACTGTGGCCGGGCAGAAGCATTTTAGCTTTGTCCATGGGAACCTTTAGCGGCCGTATGGCGGAAATGGCTGAAGGTGTTGGCGCGGATGTGACAGTAATTGAATCAGCAGGTATTCAACCTGTCCGGGTAGAAGAAGTTCAGGAAGCCTTTTCGAAAAAACACTTTGACGTGATTACGATGGCGCAGGGTGAAACTTCCTGTGGTGTCGAAATGAAATGCCTGCCGGAAGTCGCAAGGATTGCTAAAGAGCACGGTGCACTTGTGGTTGTGGATGCGGTCTGTACCTTGACCACGATGCCCTTGCAGATGGATGAGTGGGGAGTTGATGTTGCCATCGCCGGAGGTCAAAAGGGTTTGTCTTCTATTCCTGGAGTCTCTTTGATTGCATTTTCGCAAGATGCATGGAAAAAGATTAAATCCAGGAAAGAACGGCAACCGCACTGGTGTCTGGATGCATTACGCGCTCAAACTTTCTGGGGTTCACAACAGTACCACTATACTGCTCCGGTTCCCGGAATTTTAGCTTTGCATGAAGCACTGCGGCAAATTTGTGAAGAAACTCTGCCTATGCGTTTTGAACGTCACCGAGTCAGTTCAATTGCTTTGCAGACAGGAATTGAGACAATGGGATTGAAACTCTTTGTGCCGATTAAAGACCGTCTAAATTCCGTGGTTGCGATCAATACTCCTGAAGCTACAGACAGCGCGCAGATCCGGAAAACAATGTCCAAACGTTTTAATGTTGAGGTTTCAGGAGCATTTGGCCTGGACATTCTGCGTATCGGTCAAATGGGAGAGCAGTGCCGCTCCCACAATCTCTTCAAAGTCCTTTATGCGCTTGGTATGAGTTGCCGCCAGCAAGGTGTTGATCTGGACGTGAGTCAGGGCATGGCTGAGTTGGAGCGTAATTTGGTGATTGATCCTGAAAATTTAGTCGACTGAAAAAGGACTAAAAAATTGAATGAGACCTTCCTCTCTCACCCTTCTACTTCGTGAAAAAGCCAGTGAACTTGGTTTTGAGCTTGTTGGTGCAATTCCCGTTTCACGCAGTAAAACCATTGACATTTACAATGCATGGCTCAAAAAAGGTTATGCCGGTTCAATGGCTTATCTGGAACGTCACGCGGAACTGAAAGAAGACCCGCGCAAATTGCTTCCTCAAACTATGTCGCTGCTCGCGCTTGGTTTCAACTATAAGACGCTTGAGCCCTCCGAACAAGTACAAAATCCTGATATCGGTTGTATCAGCCGTTATGCGTGGGGTGATGATTATCATGATTTGATCCGAAGCAAACTGAGTGTACTGGAAGACTTTCTTTGCCGTGAATTAAATGCCGGTAAGCTCTCACGCAGTTTTGTAGATTCCGGTCCGGTTTTAGAGAGGGAAGTCGCTCAACGTGCCGGTCTCGGATGGATCGGTAAACATTCGAATTTGATTAACTGGAAAAAAGGTTCGTGGTTTTTTCTGGCGGAATTGCTGGTAGATGTACAGTTGGAAGCGGACTTGCCTTTCACACGTGTTGATTGCGGAACCTGCACAATTTGTATTGAAGCCTGTCCAACCGACGCTATTATCGCGGATCGAACTTTGGATGCGCGGCGCTGTATTTCCTATTTGACGATTGAGTTGAAAGATCCAATTCCGCTGGAACTACGTCCAAAAATGGCTAATCTGATTTTTGGTTGTGACATCTGTCAGCAAGTCTGTCCGTGGAACAGGGACGCTCCTCAGTCGCAGGAAAAAAAGCTTCAGCCTCGTCCGGAAAACGTAGCACCTCAGCTACTTGACTTGATGAAGCTGGATCAAGCCGCCTTCAGCAAACGTTTCCGGAATAGCCCGATCAAACGCGCAAAGCGTCGGGGTTTTTTACGTAACGTAGCAGTTGCGTTAGGAAACTGGGCGCATGTGGAGGCAATCCCAGCTCTCAGCTTGGGGCTTGATGATGAAGAAGCACTGGTACGTGCTCACTCCGCATGGGCCCTCGGACGTATTTCGGATTTGCAGGCAAAAACTAAACTGGAAGAAGCAAAAATAACTGAAAAAAATCCGGAAGTTTTAGCTGAGATTGAAATGGCACTTGCGGTTTTTTCTCTTAAAGCAGTTGATCTAAGGAAATTCACGGATTGAACTACATTTGCGTTCATGAGAAAATGGATTAAGTTAATTCTTACACAATCAAATATTCCCATCAAACTCACCATGAAATTAATCTTCTGTTTTGCATTTCTTATGTTGAATTATTCGTTTCCGGCTTTTGCTGAGACATCAGTTGAAGATTTACTGGACAGGGTGGACGAGCTTTACCGCAGTGATTCAAGTCATGCTGCCATGGAAATGCAAATTGTCACTGAAAATTGGGAGCGTACGACAGAGATGGAAGTTTGGTCACGTGGAATGAATGATACGCTCATAAAAATATTATCTCCACGAAAAGACAAAGGTATAAAAACGCTCAAACGCGGAAATCAGATGTGGAATTATTTCCCCAAAATAAATAAGGTGCTCAAAGTTCCGCCGTCGATGATGATGAATTCGTGGATGGGATCAGACTTCAGCAACGATGACTTGGTCAAGGAAAACACACTTGCCGACAATTTTATTTCAAAATTGGAATCTCATCCCTCTGAACCAGACAAACTTTTTTTTATTGTGTTGCGACCAAAGGAAGATACAGTAACTGTTTGGGGGAAAATCTCAATAAGTATTAGCCGTGCTGATTTGATGCCTGTTGAACAGATTTATTATGATGAACAAGGGGAAAAGAAACGTGTGATGGAATTTAGAGAAATTCAGCAAATGAGTGGCAAGATGATTCCAGCTGTGATGGAAATGCGTACACTTAAAAAAAACAGTAAGACACTTATACGCTACAAATCTATAAATTTTAATCCTGATTTTTCAGAAAATATCTTTTCTTTCAACCGTTTACGGCGTAAATGAGCTTATCCCTGATTCCATTATTATGCCTAAAGTTCACTAAGAAACACTAAGGTTCTCGGTTTCTCTGAAAAACAAGAGTGATAAAATGCTGACATTGAGACTTGCTTTCCGGAATTTGCTACGCCACAAAAGCCGGTCACTGCTTTGCGGGCTGAGTATGATGGGAGCATATGTCCTCTTTTCAATTTCACTCGGATTCAGTGACGGTAGTTACGGAAGTTTAATCCGGATGCTGACAGATACACACTCCGGACATGTTCAAATCCATCAAAAGGATTATCTGGATGCACCGTCTCTTTTTCGTAATTTCAAACTCACTGCAGAAATAAAAAGTCAGCTCACAGCTCATCCGGAAGTCATGGCTTGGACTCCGAGGATTTTTTCCGCCGCCCTCATTTTCAGAGAAAACAAATCTACAATCGCACGTCTCATGGCAATCGATCCTGAACTTGAAGCTCAGGTGACAACCATGCGTGAAAAAGTACAGTCAGGAGTTTATTTGACAGAGGCGGTTGGTGTGACAAATCCAATTTTGCTGGGTCTGCAATTGCAAAAGCTGATTCAGGCCAAGCCGGGTGACGAACTTATTTTCATTGGTCAGGGTGCGGACGGTTCGATTGCAAATGATTTATTCACTGTAGTCGGTATTGTTGGTAAAAGTTCAACCGACCCAGAAGCTCGCCGGATTTACATGACATTGGAAAGTGCACAGGAATTTTTATCGCTGGGAGAGCGGATACATGAAGTCACGATACGTTTGCAGAATTATACAAAAGCACGTAGCGCTGCGGTAAATCTGCAGGATATTTTCAATAATGAGCAACTGGATGTGCAGCCCTGGCAGGTTGTGGAAGAACAATTTTACAAGGCGATGCAGGCGGATCAACAGGGGAATTGGATTACCCAGGCAGTGATTATGTTGATAGTAGGTTTGGTTGTTTTGATTACAGTGCTGGTGAATGTCTTTGAGCGTCGACATGAATATGGACTGTTGCTCGCCCTGGGCACACCGCCGGTTTTTATTTTCCATTCAGTTATTGTTGAGATGACGATGCTAAGCAGTCTCAGTGTTCTAGTTGGCTTATTTTTTTCTTTTAGTTTGAATTTGTATTATTCGGTGGAAGGAATTGCAATTGAACCGCCGATGGAATATGGAGGAGTTTTGTTCAGTGACATCATCAGTGAAGTCTCTTTGTTTGTCCTGTTTGTACCAGCGGTTTTTACAATTGCTGTGGCTTTTGTCGTGGCAATTTTCCCGGCGGCTAAGTCTGCCCTGGCGGTACCGATTGAAGCAATGCGGGAGAATTGAGATGCTCTGGAAACTTGCCTGGCGGAACCTTTGGCGAAATCGAGTCCGCACCTGGCTCTCTGCCCTTGTGATTGCCATCGGCCTCGTAGCCTTGATTTTCATTGATACGATGATGGTTGGAATGACCACTAACATGCTAAAAAATGCGACTGACTCTTTGATGGGGCATGCTCAAATGCACGCCCTGGGTTTTCGTGATGAATATGATGTTAAATTAACTATTAAGAATCTGGATGAAACACTGGAGCAGTTGAGAAAAGATCCAGAACTGACTGTCTTGAGTCAGCGTGTGATGACTCAAGCAATGCTCTCTTCTTCGGGAGGTGGAGAACCTGTTTTGTCACTGGGTGTTGATCCAACTGAGGAAAACCTGCTTTCCAAATTTGATGAGGCAATCATTGAGGGAGAATATCTTGATTCTGTTTCCGGAAAGAAGATGATACTCGGTTGGAAAGTTGCTGAAAAATTAGAATTAATACTAGGAGAGCGTTTGGTACTGACCGCGGTTGACGCAGAGTCCGGTGAAATGGCGCAGTCTTTGTTCCGACTGAGTGGAATTTTTAAAACCGGTGAAGAGCAAATGGACGCATCTATGGTGCTTGTACCGCGTCAGACTCTGCAGAAAATGCTCAAACTGGATGGACGGATTCACGAAATCGCTTTACGTTACAAGAACTTGACGCCGGCTGGAATCCCGCTGCGGCCGTTGACTCAACCTGCTGAATCTTCAGGAAATGAGCTTTTGCTGTGGATAGAGCTAATGCCTTCTCTTTATATGATTACGCAAATGACAGATCTCTCCATGGCAATCATGGGTATTATTCTGTTTCTCATTATAGCTCTTGGAGTGACAAACACTTTGTTGATGGGACTGTACGAAAGAATGTTTGAATTCGGTGTAATCAAATCAATCGGGACGACACCATGGCAGGCAGCGCGTTTAATGCTATATGAGGCAATATGTTTAGGTTTTTTAAGCATTGTTGCCGGGCTGATTCTCGCTGTTTTAGCGATTGCTCTCTTTGCTATTTACGGGATAGATTATACAGGAATCGAATTTTCCGGAGTCACATTTCAGGAAAAAATTTATCCGTCATTCAAATGGGATAGGTTGTTCATTTATCCATTTTTGAGTATGGGTTTTACTTTACTGGCAGCAGTCTATCCGGCGTTTAAACTCTGGTACATGTTACCGATTGAGGCTCTACGAAAACGAAAATTATAATATTTATGTGCTTATGGCAGAAATTGTAATTAATACGAAGAATCTGGATAAATCATTTGGTTCAGGAGAAACGGAGATTCATGCACTCAAGGATGTAAACCTCGAAATAATGCGCGGAGACTTCGCGGCTATTGTAGGACCGTCCGGTTCAGGCAAGACTACTTTGCTTAATATCTTATGCGGTCTTGACACAGTCAGTTCCGGAGAAATTCAGGTTTCCGGACGTTCTCTACAATCAATGAGCGGAAGCGAACTGGCACAATTTCGGCGTGAACACATAGGACTTGTTTTTCAAGCATATAATCTGATCCCGGTTTTGACTGTACTGGAAAATATTGAATATGTAATGCTGTTACAAAATGTATCTTCCGCAGAACGTAAAGAGCGGGTACGAAAATTTCTTACGGAAGTTGGTCTGGAAGGTAAAGAGAACAGGTTCCCTGCAGAACTTTCCGGAGGTCAGCAGCAACGTGTCGCCATAGCGCGGGCCATGGTTTCTCATCCTGACATTATTCTGGCTGATGAACCAACCGCAAATCTGGATTCAGAAACGGGTGCTCAACTTCTTGATATGATGCGGAAGTTCAATGAAGAATTAAACATGACATTTGTTTTTTCAACTCACGATCCGCAAATCATGGAACGCGCCAAACGCTTGGTAACGCTGACCGACGGGCAGATTGTCTCGGATGAACTCAAATAAGCCTTCTTTCGCAAATAAAATAGTCTATCCTGCTCTGTGGATTTTTTTGCAGTTTCTCCTTTACGGATTTGTTTTGGTTCCGCATACTTCTGCGCTTGAATATTCTCTCAGTACAAAAAGTTTAATTGCTACTCAAAAGTCCTCTCAAATTACGAGCAATTTTTTCTTTAACCGTATCCGCACACAAACGGAATTTGAATTTTCGGAAAATTGCATAACTGAGCTTGACTATGAATTGTTTCCGTCCTGGATTGATTCTGCAATGCTCTCCAGTAATATCGAGATCAAAAACTCGAACAGCAGAATTTACAGAATTACGGACCTGAATCATTCCCTCACAAACATTCCTGACAGCTCGGATTCAGCTGAACATTGGCAACTGGAACAAAATCTTGATCGGGCATTGTTGCGTTGTCAGTCAGGAAATTGGGAATATATTCTTGGCCGTCAAGCAGTGACATTCGGTGGAATGTCAGTTAGTCCGACTGATGTTTTTGCGCCAGTTTCTTTCAAAGCGCTGGATCAGGAATTCCGTCCGGGTGTGGATGCTTTGCGGATTATTGGAGGCTTGGGTGAGACAACCGAAATTGAAGCCGGAGTTTTAACAGGAAAAAACGCGGATGCAGCAAAAAACGGGGCTTATCTGCGTTCACATTTTCTACTGGGAACTACTGACTTAACTCCGCTACTGGCTAGTTTTCAAGAAAATAAATTGCTTGGGCTGACAGTGCAGACTGAATACGGACTGTTAGGTTTTGTCTTTGATGGAGCAGTGATTATTCAGCGTAAATCAGCTCAAGAAATATCAGTGGCAATACCTGACAAATGGACAGTATGGACTCTTGGCCTGAATTTACAATGGAATGAGAAACTTTTCACAATGCTGGACTTTCATCATAATCCCATGGGAACAACAAAGCCGAGTGAATACCTGAATAATGCTGCTTCAGTTATTTATCAGGAATATCCACTGTCGCTCATGGGGCAGGATTATTTGCTGCCTTCACTGGTTTATCAGCTGTCTCCACTTTGGTCTTTGAGTAGTTCAGTCATTTCAAACATGAACGACGGCTCCTTCATTAACACGTCTCAATTGGAATGGAACATTACGGAAGATTCGCTGCTATCCGGAAGTTTTATTCTGGCTTCTGGTAAACAATCTGCATTGTCTGCAGAGAAACAATCTGAATTCGGAGACTCTCCAAATTCGTTTCAACTTGTGTTCAAGCATTATCGTTAAAGGGCAGACAATATGGAAAATTCAGTAAAAAGAGTAATCATGATTTCCGGAGCTAACAGAGGTATCGGCAGAGCGATTGCGGAAAAACTTTTGGGGGACGGTTACTTGTTGAGTTTGGGTGTACGTAATCCGAGACAACTTCCGCAAACACTTGCATCCGCAGCTGAATCACAACTGCTCTGTCATAGTTATGATGCACGTGACCACGAATCTGCAAGGAGCTGGGTTGATGCAACAGCAGAAAAATTTGGCCGCATTGACGTACTGGTTAATAATGCCGGAATTCTGCACACCAACGGATTTGAAGACGATGCGGAAGATTTGCTGGATGATATGTGGGAAGTCAATGCCAAGGCACCGTTACGCTTAACACGGCTTGTATTTCCATATCTGCGTATATCAGGTTCCGGACGTGTTATTGACATCATCTCCATGTCCGGAAAACGGGTCAAGGGTGATTGGGTTGGCTATTCAATGAGCAAATACGCGGCAATGGCTGCTTCACAAACAGCACGACTCAAAGGTTGGGACGACGGCATCAGGGTCACAAATATTTGTACCGGTTTCGTACAAAGTGACATGACAGTTGAAAACGCGCCTTCGTTTCCGCAGGAAAATATGTCACGTCCGGAAGATGTCGCGCAAACCGTCAGTACTTTACTCCTTCTTTCAAATGCATCCGCAGTTCCGGAAGTGACAATGAATTGTCTTTTTGAAACTCTTTGACAATCTTTAAGGAATTTTATTTGTTTTTTTGGCACAACTCTCTAGAATTATAGATAGGAAAAAACGGATAAGTTTAAATGTATTATTTAATCCGTTTAATAATTTTGGGCGAATTTTTAGCAGCAGCATTTGTTTTAGTTGAAATTTTGAAAATTATTAAAAAAAATTAATGCACATTATTTTACTGGGACCACCAGGTTCAGGGAAAGGCACTCAGGCCCAAAATATAACGAGTGAGTACGGTTACATTAAGCTTTCCACCGGGGACATGCTTCGGGCAGCCTCTAGTTCCGGATCTAAAATTGGTCTGGAGTTAAAAGCTGTGATTGACGGCGGTAATCTGGTTTCTGATGAAATCGTGGTTGGAATTGTCGAGGAACGTATATTTCAAAATGACTGTGCCGTGGGTTATATGCTTGACGGGTTTCCACGAAACAAGGAGCAGGCCAAAAAACTTGATGCTATGCTTGTCGGCCAAAATCAAAAGATTGATATAGTGCTGCGTTTTCTGCTGAAAGATGAAGTTGTGGTTCGGAGAATTGCCGGTCGCCGTTTTCATGTGGAGAGTGGAAGAAGCTACCATGTTGAATTTTATCCTCCTGAAATTGCTGGAAAAGATGATCTCACCGGTGAACCTCTGATTCAACGTGCTGATGATAATGAAGAGGTTGTGCAGTCCAGACTAAACATCTACCATGAACAAACAGAACCTCTAGTTAAGTATTATGAAAAAAAAGGTGTTCTTGTTTCGATAGACGGTTTAGGCACGCCTGATGAGGTTTTTGCCAAAATCAAGACCGCTCTGGATCAATAATCCCTCCGAATATTCAAAATTTTATAACAAATGAAAACTGACCCAAAAACACATGATGTGCTTGTGATTGGTGGGGGACATGCCGGTTGTGAAGCAGCATTGGTAGCAGCGAGGATGGGTGCAGAAACCCTGCTCGTTACGCTGTCACGTGATACGATTGCGCAAATGTCGTGTAATCCCGCAATTGGCGGAATCGGCAAGGGACATCTAGTTAAGGAAATTGACGCGTTAGGTGGAGAAATGGGGAAGGTCGCCGATGAGACAGGCATCCAGTTCCGTGTACTCAATGCTTCACGCGGTGCTGCAACACGCGGCTCACGCTGTCAGTCAGATTTTATGGCTTATAAATCAGTCATGCGGCAGATTCTGGAGAGTCAGTCCGGACTCAAAATTGTTGAAGGTCTGGCAGAGGAATTATTGTTTCAAGGCAATCAGGTGATAGGTCTGCGTACTGAAAATGAAGAGCATTTTGCACAAACAGTTATTATCACCACAGGAACATTTCTCAATGGCCTGATTCACCGCGGAAAAGAACGTGTTGATGCAGGAAGAGTGGAGGAGCCTGCTGCAAAAAAATTATCACTTTCACTGGCGAATCAATCTCTTAAACTGGGACGGATGAAAACCGGTACTCCAGCACGGCTTGATAAACGCACTATTGACTGGAGTCAACTCGGCTTGCAGTCTGGAGACGAACAACCGAAAAAGTTTTCTTTCTGGGATTCAGAAATTTTACTACCACAGGTGCCGTGTCATATTGCCTACACAAATGAACGTACGCATCAGATAATCAAAAAAAACTTGGGGAAGTCCGCTCTTTACGGTGGCGAAATAACCGGGATCGGTCCACGTTACTGTCCTTCAATTGAAGATAAAATTGTAAAGTTTGCAGATAAAAACCGGCACCAGGTTTTTATGGAACCGATGGGTTATGCAGAAGATAGTTTGATGATTTATCCCAATGGTCTGTCTACCAGTTTACCGACTGATGTTCAGCTTGAATTTTTACGGAGCATAGAGGGACTTGAAAAAGTTGAAATCATTGAACCGGGTTATGCAATCGAATATGATATGCTTGATCCAACTCAACTGAAAGCGACACTCGAGTTAAAAGCAGTCAAAAATTTATATCTTGCAGGGCAAATTAACGGTACGACAGGTTATGAAGAAGCAGCTGCGCAGGGTTTGATGGCAGGAATAAACGCGGTTTTGAAAGTGCGAAAAAAACAACCCTTTATCTTGCAGAGAAATGAAGCCTACATTGGTGTGATGATAGATGATTTAATCACACGCGGTGTGATAGAACCATATCGGATGTTCACTTCAAGAGCAGAATACAGGTTGCATTTGCGCGAAGACAATGCTGATTCACGCTTGAGCAAAAAAGGCTGGGAACTGGGAGTGCTGCCGGAAAAATGTTATCAGCAGTTTCAGCAGAAACAACTGCAAATTAATAAGCTGTCCGGTCTGGTAAAAGCAGAAAGGATTACACCTACTGCAGCAGTTCAGCATGAATTGCTGCTGCTTGGAGAATCACCGCTGAAAACCGGGGCTAAGCTTGCAGATTTATTGAAACGTCCAAAACTAAGTATCGAACGCATACGTGACTGTGATGCCATCGGCGATGAAATAGACTGGAATGAATATGCTGCTGTCGTGCGGGAACAGGTGGAAATAGAAATCAAGTATGCAGGTTATTTGTCAAGACAGGATCAGGAGTTAAAACACATTAATCAACTCGACAGGATTGCTCTTCCAGAAGAACTTCAATTATCCGAAATTCCAGGTCTTTCACGGGAAGTACTTGAAATATTAGCGAAAACTAAGCCTGACACACTTGGGCAAGCCAGTCGTATTACCGGCATGACTCCGGCGGCAATTACAATTTTACGGGTCCATTTACGTACCAGGCAAGCAGCCTAATTCTCTTATCAATACTAAATTTCATGAGCGCTTCAGCGTCGCACCGCAACGGAGTTATCAGCATTTTGGTCGCTCTGCCGTTTGTTAGTTTGACCGGTCTGTTTGGTAAATTCTTAACTCTTAGTCCATTATTGATTGTACAGGGAAGGACTATTTTTGCCTTTGGAACATTGCTGATTGCTTTGTTCGTTATGCGTAAAAATATCTTTTTCCGGGATTATCGTGAATGGCTCTGGCTGTTGGTCAGTGGGACTATCCTTGGGGTACACTGGATTGCGTTTTTTGAGGCAATTCAAGTTTCAACAGTGGCAATTGGATTGCTCTCCTTTGCGAGTTACCCTTTATTCACTACTCTGCTGGAACCGCTTTTTTTCAAAGAAGTGTTGAGGCGCAAAAATGTTATTGCGGCATTGATCGTGATTTGCGGATTAGTGATGATGGCCACTTCATCAGAGGATCCGAATGTGATTTTTTCCGGCTCAGTAATAAAAGGATTGTTTTGGGGACTTGGAGCTGGATTAGGTTTTGCTGTACTGACTCTGCTGAATCGTGGTCATGTGCGTAATCATTCGCCATTGTTACTTACCTGCTGGCAAAATGGCTTTGCCGCGTTGGTGCTCCTTCCATGGTCTTTGTCTGAATCATGGATAATCAGTGGAAGAGATTGGGGATTATTGTTCATTCTAGGTGTGATTTGTACAGTAGGAGGGCACACCTTGCTGATCAATGGATTACGTCACGTTCAGGCTCAGGTTGCAAGTCTGCTCATCGCCGGTTTGGAACCGGTCTTTGCCATATTCTTTGCACTATTTCTACTGGGAGAAATTCCATCATTGCAAACTTTGCTCGGTGGATTATTGATTGTCGGTACCACGTTTTTTGTAACCAGCAGGGCCAACTGAAAAATATATACAGTGACAGAAATTAAAAAATAATCAGAGTAAAATGAAAACAGAAGCTGAAAAAAAGAACGAGAGAGAGGTTTCTAATCCAAACTCAGAGAAGATCACCCTTTCTGCTGCTGATTTGGCTAAAAAGCCAATTGGCGTAAGAAGAAAATCAACAAAAACGCCAGAAAAAGAAGCAAAAGATTTGAAGTACAAAGGCGGGAGAGATTCAAAGCATACGGAGTTGAAAGATTCAAAGCTCACAGAGGAAAACAAATCGGTAGAAAAAGAGTTTACTCAACTTCCCTGGAAAAGACAGATCAATGTTTGGAGCAAAAATGAAGTTGAACATACTTTTGGTCCACCTCCTAAAACCAATAAAATTCTAAAACAGCGGAGGTCTGCATCTCAAAAGAACATGAGCAGTGAATCTTTTGGTGAACAGGGAAAACTGATGCTTGAGGCATTGCGGATTCCGGAAAATACCCGAAGTTTATACGACGTCACTCATGGTTTCCATCCTTACCCAGGTCGTTTCCACCCGGATTTACCGAAAATATTACTCAAACAATTTCCTGCCGGCAGTATAGTGTTTGATCCTTTTATGGGCGGTGGTACTGTTTTACTGGAAGGTTTGTTGTGGCAGCACCAAGTATTTGGGAATGATCTCAGTCCGGTCGCTAAAATGGTAGCGAAGGAGCGTTGCCGCTGGATTTCAGAAAAAAATGCTGGTCGTGTCTGGCAGTCATTTGAGAATGTGAGTGAACGCGTTAAGACCAGAAGTTTTGAAAAACGGAGTGTGCAGCGCCGTAATATAAACTGGCTGAATAAATACCATCCACCGTATCTGTTTGTTGAACTTTTACACTGGATTGACGGTATTGAAAATTTACGCAGTGCAAATGAGCGTGATACTTTACGTGCGGTTTTTTCAAGTTTGATTGTTAAATTTTCCAACAAAATATCAGAAACTTCTGAATTCACCAAACCGCCTACTTTTCCAAAAGGAGCAGTTGGAAAATGGATGGAGCGTAAAACACAGGAATTGCTCAAGAATCAACTTGAACTGGCCAAAAAAATTCCAAAAACTTCTCCTGCAACAATCTGGAACGAAAACATTTCAACACTGGAAGGTCCCGAAGAAAACTCTATAGACTGCACAATCACGAGTCCACCTTTTCCTGGAACTTATGATTATCTTGATCTGCATGAACTCCGGATGAAGTGGCTTGATTTTCCCACAGATCAAATGTCTTCCGGAGAAATAACTAAACGTAATTATACTCCTAGACAGTGGAAACAGGCTTTTCGTGAATTTATGCTCAAATTACGTCGCTGGACTGCAGAAGAAGGAGTTTGTTATCTGCAGTTAGGTGACTGGCTGGAGAGCGATGAACGTGTCAGCGGTTTGGAATTTACACAAAAATACGCTGACAGTGTAGGCTGGAAAGTAGCGGGAAGTGCTTCAGTTCAGCGTGAAATATTTGATGCAAATTTGCGTCAGTCTTTTGGAAAATCTGGAAAGTGGGAACACCTTGTTTTGTTATGCCAGTGAGGAAAATATCAATCTTCTTTTTTGCTCACTCCTTTGTCCGGATCAAGCAGAAGTGTGCGCTTCCTGCCTAAATTGAGAATTTTCAACACTAAATGACCTTCAGTCACATCATCAAAACCTTCGCCATCCATGAAGGCACGGATGGTGATAAGTCCCTTAAATTCCGGATCAGTTAAACTCGGCGGATCAAGGCCAATTAAGACACGCGCGAATCCCCTATCATTTAGCAAGAAACGTTTAGGCAGACGAATGTTTTTGTAATCACTTTCAAAGATCACCTGTCCACTGCGTGTTATGGATTTTCCGCTGATGCTGTTCTGCAGTTGAACACTGAAATCCAACTGCTTTGATTTAGCATTCCGAAAATCCAACTCATATTCAGCTGTTTTAAGAGAAAGTAAATTTGGGATTTGCGTCACATTTTGAGTTAAATCTGTATTACGATCAAAATCTGTCAACCACTGACCAGGATTCAAGGTTGTACTGGAATACAGATTACTGACCTCTACCTGACCTTCAGTCAACGAGACAGTAGCTTTATTATTATTTTCGGAGATGCGGACGGAAGTGCCTTTGATTCCTATAAGTGCAGTAGGTGTACGGATTTTTGTGCGTTGAAGTCCTTTCACAAAACGCCCGCGCAGAGAGCCGCTTTTAAGTGTCAGCTGAAATTTGAAAGTGCGCTTGTTAGTAGTTTGTTCTTCAGATAAGTTCAAAACGAGTGTTGAGTTTTGAAACAAACGTACTCTTGATCCGTCTCTATATTCTACTGTTGATTTGGATTTAGCAGATGTAAGGATTTTATTTCCGGCGAACAGCAGCATTCCATGACTGCCTTGCCTGCCTTTAGGGGATTTTTCGTTGAAAACCTTTACAGCACCATCCACATTGAGTAAAGTGGCAATGGCTGGATTCTCACTTTGAGCAGAACCTTGAGCGCTAGACAAGCTAAAGAGAAAAATTATAAACAGGTATTTGAAGGGAAAGTATATTCTCATATAATTTCTTTCATCTCCCAGTTTAAAATATACTGTAAAAATGGAATGGTTTTCTGTCAGCCAGTCGTAAAAAAACTAACCGGCTGCCAGAACTTCTGCAATTTGTAGAGAATTAAGGGCCGCGCCTTTATAAAGCTGATCCGCAACCACCCAGAATGTAAGTCCTTTTGGATGAGATAAGTCTTCCCGGATCCGGCCTACATATGTCTCAGTAGTTTCATCCGCATCCCACGGCATTGGGTAACCTCCGCCAACCGGTTCATCCTTTACAATTATACCAGGTGAATTTTCGAGAATTTCACGGGCGTCCTGTGAAGTTAACTTATCTTCAGTCTCGATCCATACTGCTTCTGAATGCGCACGTAAAACAGGAACTCTCACACATGTTGCAGAAATTTTCATTTCAGGAGCATCCATGATTTTTTGTGTTTCATTAACCATTTTCATTTCCTCCCTTGTATAACCGTTTTCCAGAAATACATCAACATGAGGAAAGAGATTGAAAGCGATTTGTGCGGGAAAGGCGGAAACTTCAAGGGGTTCATTGTTGGCAAAGGCACGTGTCTGGTTGAGCAATTCGCTCATACCTTTTGCTCCTGCTCCGGAAGTGGATTGATAAGTGGAAACAATAACTCTGTTGATTGTCGCGGCTTTGTGCAGAGGATTAAGCGCAACTACCATCTGAATGGTTGAACAGTTTGGGTTAGCGATTATACCATTGTGCTTGAAGGCCATTTGCGGATTGATTTCCGGAACCACCAGCGGAACTTCAGGATCCATTCTGAAAGCACTGCTGTTATCAATCACCACTGTGCCTGCATCCACAGCATGATGCACAAATTCCTTGCTGCGTCCTTTTCCTGCAGAAAAAAAAGCTAAATCAACTCCTTTAAATGATTTAGGCGTCAGTTCTTCAACTGTGATTTTATCACCGCAGAACTCAAGAGTTTTTCCAACTGAACGTTCGGAAGCAAGCAGTTTTAGGTTACTAATCGGGAAATCACGGGCTTCCATCAATTTCAGGAATTCCCCACCAACAGCGCCGGTTGCTCCGGCTATCGCAACATTTTTCAATTTATTTCGTTGTTAAATGGATTATAGTTTTTGTTGATCAGAACTATTTCAGTGTGTATACACTTCAGCCTGTCCTATTCAACAAAGTAGCAGATGCTCAGTTTTTTATGCTGACTGATTCGTGCTTTCTGCTGACTTAAAATGTTTTCGGCAAACAGAAACGTAGCTGTCGTTTCCACCGATTTGAATTTGCTCGCCTGACTTTAGTGGCGTGCCATTTTCATCAAGACGCAAAACCATATTTGCTTTTTTACCACAATGGCAGACCGTCTTGATTTCTAATAATTCGTCTGCCCATGCTAATAAATGCAAACTTCCTTCAAATAGTTCACCTTTAAAATCTGTACGCAAACCATAGGCCAATACTGGAATTCCCAGCTTGTCCACTACCTCACCCAATGCAAAAACCTGACTTTTTGTCAAAAATTGTGCTTCATCCAGAAGGAGACAGCTCAAGGGTGTTTTTTGGTGCCTTTCTTCAGTTAGCTCAAGCAAATCATCATCTTTCTTAAAACAGACAGCATTTGCTTCAAGTCCAATCCGTGAACGGACAACGGCAGCAGTGTGACGATTATCTATAGACGGTTTCAGAACCAGCGTGCTCATTCTACGCTCACGGTAATTATAGGCTGACTGTAAAAGAGTCGTCGTTTTCCCCGCATTCATTGCGGAATAGTAAAAATACAACTTCGCCATCTTTTCAGTTAAAAATGATACTCTCAATAACAGTTACCATTCAGTTCAACAGAGGAATGGTGGATAAAATTTTCAGAAAATTTGTGAAAAATCTATGAAGAATAGCAAAAACCTTATAATTATAGCAGTTCAGCAGAAAATAATAAAGGCAGGATTTACTCGAGATATTTGTATAAGTTCGAAGGCACGCTTGTTGCTCATATTTAAAATAGACCCCGGAGAGTGGCTCCGCCACTTGAATCCGTAAACGAATTCATGAATTATAATCCTGAGCCTAGCATGACCTGGGATTTGTTCCATATTCGCTCCGGGGCGTGACCTCAAAAGATACAGACTTCCCTGTCAGATTTCAAGCACGAATTTTAAAAAAATAGTAATATTTTGAAATAAAATTCTTGCTACCCGTTTAACTATTCCTCTACTGGATTCCACTCCGCTGATTTTTTTATTTTTATTGTTTTTTTAATCTTATTTGATAAAAAGTCAGCCAGCAACAAAAAATATATTTCCTGTTGTTCTTCTGCAAAAAATAGAAATTCTCCTCAAAATAATTACACTTGCAAAATTGTTAGCACTCTAGTATAGTGAGTGCTAAAGTAGTTTTAATTGCAAACACAAAGGTTTTATGGATACTCAAAAATTTACTGAAAAATCTCTTTCAGCCTTGGAAAATGCGCATAGCGATGCGGTGCGCCGTAAAAACTCCGAGTTATCCACACTTCATCTTTTGCATGCCCTTGCCTTTCAGGAAAACGGTCTTGTTCCTAGAATATTTGAAAAAATGGAACTTGATTCGTCAATCTTCAGTAAGTCAGTAGAAAAAGAATTGCAAGCGTTGCCGACAATGAGCGGTAGTTCAGTAGGTAGAGTAAACGCCAGCGGAGAAATGAATAATGCACTGGTTGGAGCGGAAGACGAAGCCAAAAAAATGGAGGATGAATACATCAGTGTTGAGCATCTTTTACTGGCTTTAAGTGCGGAGGGGAAAAAGGGGCCAGCCGGAAAGATTATGCATGAGATGGGCGTAACACGTGATCGATTAATGGACACCATAAAAGCTGTCCGTGGAGGCCAACGGGTAACCAGTCAAAATCCGGAAGAAACATATGAAGCACTTGAAAAATATGGCACAGATCTGAGTCAATTGGCACGTGACGGAAAACTGGATCCGGTGATCGGACGGGATGACGAAATCCGTAGAGTAATTCAGGTACTTTCACGGCGAACCAAAAACAATCCGGTTTTGATCGGCGAACCAGGAGTGGGAAAAACGGCGATTGCAGAAGGTTTAGCCCAACGTATTGCGCGTAATGATGTGCCGGACAGCCTCAAAGATAAAAAGCTGGTCTCACTTGATATGGGGGCTTTGATTGCGGGAGCTAAATATAGAGGTGAATTTGAAGAGCGTTTAAAAGCAGTGCTCAAAGAAGTTGTTGATGCAAATGGGCACATAGTCTTGTTTATTGATGAATTACACACTGTAGTCGGTGCAGGCAAAACAGAAGGTTCAATGGACGCAGGAAACTTGCTGAAGCCTATGCTCGCGCGTGGTGAACTGCACTGTATTGGAGCCACGACACTGGATGAATACCGCAAATACATTGAAAAAGATCCTGCACTTGAAAGACGCTTTCAACAGGTTATGGTTGATCAGCCGAATGTTGAAGACACAATTTCCATTTTACGGGGATTGAAAGAGCGCTATGAAATTCACCACGGTGTACGTATCAAAGACGGTGCGTTGATTGCCGCAGCCACCCTTTCCCAACGTTATATTTCCGACCGCTTTCTTCCGGACAAAGCAATTGATTTGATGGACGAAGCTGCCTCAAGGTTACGGGTGGAAATTAATTCTATGCCTGCGGAAATGGACGAAATATCACGTAGAATTCTGCAGTTGGAAATTGAAAAAGAGGCACTTAAAAAGGAAAAAGATTCTGCATCTAAAAACAGACTTAAAAAACTATCAAAAGAATTAACAGAACTGCAGCACAATTTTGATATTTTGACTTTGCAGTGGGAGCAGGAAAAGTCAGCTATACAGGGTTTGAGTGAATTAAAACAGAAAATTGAAGAAGTGCGTCTGCAGATTGAGCGGGCACGTCAGGATTATAATCTGGAAGAAGCAGCACGTCTTGAATATGGAGTACTTCCGGAACTGGAAAAAGAACAGGAAGGAGCACTTGATGTAGATGAAGATCAGAATAATCAACTGCTTAAGGAAGAAGTTGATGCCGAGGACATTGCGGAGATAGTAGCACACTGGACCGGAATTCCGGTACAAAAACTGATTGAAGGCGAAGGAGAAAAACTGCTGCGTCTTCCGGAACATCTGCATCAGCGTGTGGTGGGACAGGACGAAGCTATTAATCTTGTCTCGGATGCAGTTATCAGGGCACGCTCCGGAATTAACGATCCAAACAGACCACTCGGAAGTTTTATATTTTTGGGGCCAACCGGAGTTGGAAAGACAGAACTGGCTCGGGCTTTGGCAGAATATTTGTTTGATGATGAACAAAATATGATCCGGATTGACATGAGCGAATATATGGAAAAACATTCAGTTTCCAGACTGATTGGCGCTCCTCCAGGTTATGTTGGTTTTGATGAAGGTGGACAACTCACTGAGGCAGTTCGGCGTCGACCTTACAGCGTTTTGCTTTTCGATGAAATTGAAAAAGCGCATTATGATGTTTTCAATGTTTTGTTGCAAATTCTAGATGACGGCAGGTTGACCGACTCACATGGACGCACCGTGGATTTTAAAAATACTCTGGTCATCATGACTTCAAATATCGGCAGCCAAAATTTGATTAATCAAAAAAGTGCTGGAATTTCCGCATCTTCAGTTAAGGCAGAACAAACGAAAATGGTAATGCAGGAACTGCGTCAGCATTTTCGTCCGGAATTTCTAAACCGTGTTGATGACAGCGTGGTTTTTCATCCGCTGTTGCAGGAGCACATGAGCGGTATTATAAAAATCCAACTGGAACGCTTGAAAAAACGTTTACATGAACGCAATATTTCCCTGTGCTTGACCGAAAAAACGTTCGATTTTCTGGCTGAAGTTGGTTATGACCCTGTTTATGGTGCACGTCCGCTAAAACGGGCGATACAAAAGGAACTGGAAACTGAACTAGCAAGAGCAATTCTGTCCGGTGAAATCCAGGAAGGACAGGAAGTCACTGCTAATGTTTCCAATGGGAAAATATTTTTTGAAAAGATAACTGCTGAATCCAAAGACGAATAAGCCTTTGCTTGTTTTATAAGTAACAGGAGTAAAAAAATCTAGTAGCAGAATTAATTAGTTTTTGAAATTCGGTTCTCTCTCTTTGTCTTAAAGTTTGAGAAACCGTGTCTGGGGTTGACCATTGTTGTAACCCCTGTAAACCACCTCCAAGTTCAGTGCTATGGATTGGAGGTTAATTTGTAAACACCTTGCTTTTAGAAGGAGGTACTATGTTACATTTAGCACGTTACTCATCAATCACCCCATCAGATTTTGAAAGAGCACTCGGAATTACCGTAGGCTTTGATTCAATGTTTGATCGTTTTTTCGGAGATGTGGACAGGTCGGAATCAGCAACCGGATATCCACCTTATAATATCCGCAAAGACGAAGAAAATATTTATACCATCGAAATGGCTGTTGCCGGATTTTCAAAAGAAGATTTGGAAGCAGAACTCAAAGAAGGTATTTTGACTGTGCGCTCAAAGCAGGATCAGGATGACGGGGAATATTTACATCGTGGGATAGCCAAGCGTGCGTTCTCACGAAGTTTTACCCTCTCTGATGATGTGGTTATTAAAGGAGCAGATTTGATTAATGGTATGCTGACTATTAGTCTTGAAAGGATCATTCCTGAAGAAAAAAAATCTCGCATGATTGAGATTGGTGAGCCAACAGAATCGGCACTTAAGAAAATAAGTTAATCTTAAGCTGGTTTTGCCCGTTTAATTAATCCCGCCCGAGCTTGCTTTGTCAATCTTTGGTGGGATTTTTTGTTTTTAGTGCATGAATTGTAAGAAGTTCGACTACTTTTTATTATTTTCTACTGTTTAAAATTTAGATATGAAATATTCTCTGTTTTGTTTGTTCAAATAACCTCCTTAATCATAACAATCAACTTTGCACCTTAGAGAGTAAAATTGTAAAGATCTCCCAAATTCCAATTATTTCTTGACACATGAAATTAAAAAACATATAAGCATACCTAGGATTGTGGCTTGAGCAAAACTTCAGCTCACATTTTCTTCGCTACATAGTTATGTGGTGGTTAATGTGTGAGGGGAATTCAGCGTGTTAGTCTCATTATATCCATGATTAGCCTGGATATCAAACAAAGGCGCTGGATGATACCCTTCACAAGATGCCGTACGCAAGTGGTTTGCGTCTGGTAAATGTCAATGGTTTGCAATTATGAAAACCAAATAATTATTCAAATGATAAGGAGTCAAAATGAGTAAATGGTTAGGAAAAACATGGAAAGGTGTTTTACTGGCAGTTGTGGCATCAGTCTTTGCTTTAGGCAGTGTTGCCAGTGCAGGTCAATGCACGAATGATAGATGGAACAAAGTAATGAAGCGTGGGAAAATTGTGATTGGTGTAAAGGCTGATTACAAACCATGGGGCTATCGCAATACCTCTGGTGCCCTGGTTGGAATGGAAATTGACATGGCAAAAGATGTTGCTGCAGCAATGGGAGTAAAGCTGGAAATGGTACCAGTACAGTCCTCGAACCGGATGCAGTTTCTGGAGCAGGGTAAAATCGACATGATGATCGCCACCATGTCGGATCGTGTGGATCGCCGTAAGATTGTCGGAATTACTCAACCAAATTACTATACATCCGGAACCAATATCATGTCACCGAAAGCTCTGGGCTTGTCTTCATGGGAAGATCTGCGCGGAAAGCCTGTTTGTGGAAAGCAGGGGGCATTTTATAATAAAATAGTTGCTGAACGTTACGGAGCTAAAATAACAGCTTTTACAGGAAACGCTGAAGCAAAACAGGCACTACGAGATAAAAAGTGTGTTGCCTGGGTCTATGACGATTCTTCCATTATGTCGGATTTGTCTTCCGGAAATTGGGATGATTTCGAAATGCCTTTAGCTTCAGAAGACGACAACCCATGGGGACTTGCTGTTCCTTTAGAAGAGGTTAGTTGTGTTTTTGGTAATTTCATGACTGGTATGACCTACAACTGGCATCAGTCAGGTCGTTTGATTCAACTGGAGAAAAAGCACGGTATCCAGGCGACAAATTATCTTGTCATCCAAAAGTTTCGTAACAAAGACTGGTTGGAAGGCAAATGATTAAAAACGCAGATTTATTTTTTAAACGCTTAGTATTTTATAACTAAACGTTCAGTCTGCTTATTTCTCTTTCTTTTCCGCGGCCGAGCTCAAATTAAACGGGTTCCGGCCGCTACCACTATTCCCCAAATTACTTAAAAGAATGCCAGAGTTTATTAGCATTTTCTTTTTGGAACTCTACAAAAACGATCCAAAATGGAATTTCATATTCTTCTATGATTCTGTGCAGGCAGATCGTGTCATCGAGGGTTTTTGGATGACTCTTGAGCTTGCGGTGATTTGTGTAATTTTAAGTGTAGTCATAGGAGTTGTCGGCGCATGGATGCAAAATCAACCCAACCGCTTGTTACGTTGGCTGGTTCAGGGATATATCCAGTTTTTCCGCAATACGCCTCCATTGATTCAATTATTGTTTTTCTACTTTGCATTGGGGCAGTTCACGCCTACATATTCTCCGGACGGCTGGCTGGAAATTCCTATCATCTCAAACGTGGGATGGGCCATCATTTCACTTTCATTTTTTGCTGGTGCTTTTAATGTAGAAATTTTTCGGGCCGGAATTGAAGCTGTACCGGAATCCACCAAAGAAGCTGCTGAATCACTGGGATTCAGCCATTTTCAAACTTACCGTTATATTGTGTTACCGCTGGCTTTCCGTGTCAGTTTACCTGCATTAAACAACAATTTGGTAAACCTTGTCAAAACCACGACCCAAGCCATGGCGATCGCGGTCCCGGAACTGCTATACCAGATGGTTAGTATTTATAATGACTATTCAACGGCTATGAATGCTTCAATGCTTTTACTGTTTGTGGTTTATATCACTTTGGTTGCAATCTTAGTTTTTGGAATACACCGTTGGGAACGTACGGTTCGAATACCTGGTTACGGAGGTTAAGTGTTTCAATTAAATTATTTAAAGAAATCAATAAGCAAAATTTTCTTAAAGCCCGTCAATTTTTTTGAATGAGAAACAATTTTCCGAAACATGCTCAAATCGTTATCATCGGCGGTGGGATTATGGGTTGTAGCACGGCCTATCACCTCATGAAAAACGGTTGCCGAGATGTTATTTTACTAGAGCGGGCGAAATTAACTAGCGGAACAACCTGGCATTCTGCAGCTCAGGTCAGGCAACTTCGTTCCACCGAAAGTCTAACAAAGCTTGTGCAAAATAGTGTAAACTTGTATTCCTCTCTGGAGGAAGAAACAGGGCAGGCAACAGGTTGGAAACAGAGCGGTAGCCTCAGCATTGCCACTAACCAGGATCGTCTTACACACATTCGTCGGCAAGCCTCTCTCTCGAAAGCCTTTGGGATTGGTGCAGAAGAAATTTCAGTGAGCGAAGCAGCAGAAAAGTGGCCTTTGATGCGCAGTGATGATATCATCGGCACAGTATATTCGCCCTCTGATGGGCGGGTTAGTCCGAGCGACATTTGCACCGCACTTATCAAAGGTGCTAAGTCAAAAGGGCTTCAAGTTTTTGAGGATACTCCAGTTACCGGAATTCGTACCGAAAATGGACGGGTTGCAGCAGTTCAAACCGTAGAAGGCGAAATCACCTGTGAAACTGTTGTCAACTGTGCAGGAATTTGGGGGCGCAAGATTGCGGCAATGGTTGGAGTCGCCGCACCGCTTCATGCCTGTGAGCATTTTTATTTGCTCACCGAACTGATGGATTCCATTACTGCACCGCTCCCCACACTCAGCGATCACGACGGACATTTATATCTTCGAGATGAGGGCGGCGGGTTACTGATAGGATGCTTTGAGCCGCAAGGAAAAGCCTTGGACATTGGAACACTTCCTGAAGATTTTGCTTTCGATTTGCTCCCGGAAGATTGGGGACACATCGAACCGATCCTCACAAACGCCATGCACCGCATTCCGGAATTGGAGAAAACAGGTGTAAAAATGTTGCTCAATGGTCCGGAAAGTTTTACTCATGATGACCGTTTTTTGTTGGGAGAGTCTCCTGAACTGCGTGGGTTCTTTCTTGGTTGCGGTATGTGTTCAGTCGGAATTGCGACTGGCGGAGGAGCCGGACGCGCGCTTGCTGAATGGATTATCGAAGGAGAGCCTTCGATGGACCTTTGGCCGGTTGATATTCGGCGTTTTGTTCCGGCGCAAAATAGTTTGCGGACACTCCGTGAACGCTCACCGGAAACACTCGCTTTGCATTACGCCGTCAGTTTTCCCGGACGACAACATCAAACCGCTCGTAACCTCCGGCTCAGTCCACTCCATTCCCGACTTGAAATTGCCGGAGCCGAATTTGCCGAACGGATGGGATGGGAAAGACCTCGCTGGTTTAATCCGGAAAGGAAACCTACAGCACCGGAATTAAGTTTTGAGAAAACCGGCTGGCATTCGCTTCATGCAGAAGAACATAGAGCGGCTAGAGAGGCGGTAGTTTTGTTTGACCAATCGACTTTTGGTAAATTACTTGTACAGGGGCGGGATGCGGAATCCGTACTGCAAAGATTGTGTGCAAACGACATTTCCAAAGCACATCGCCGTGTAGTCTATACTGCAATGCTCAATCGGCGTGGAGGTTATGAAAGTGATTTAACTCTGATGCGTTTGGATGATGAGAGTTTTTTGCTCGTAACCGGAACAGGACAACCCGTGCGTGATAGAGATTGGATACTCAGAAATCTAAATTCGGATGAATTTGTCACCGTTACCGACATGACCGGAGCTTTTGCGGTTATAAGCATTGCAGGGCCAAACTCACGTGAGTTGTTGCGCAGGGTTAGCCCAGATGATTTTTCTAACTCAGGATTTCCGTTTTACACACACCGCACTGTTGAAGTCGGTCCGGCTATGGTTAGAGCGGCCCGTTTGTCATACGTTGGAGAGTTGGGCTGGGAGCTGTATATTCCGAGCGAATCCGCGCTTCCGGTATTTGACGCTCTCATAGAAGTGGGAGACGATCTCGGTTTAAAACTTGCGGGAATCGAGGCACTCAGTTCTTTACGAATAGAAAAAGGTTATTGCGCATGGGGACATGAAATCGGACCTGACGATACTCCATTACATGCCGGACTTGATTTTGCGGTAAAATTCAATAAACCGGATTTGTTTATCGGCAAGGAGGCACTCCTTCAGCAAAAAAAGGAAGGTGTTTCCCGTCGTCTGGTGATGCTCACTATTAAAGATTCGGAAGCATTCGCCCACGGCGGAGAACCGATTTGGTGGAATAACATTCTGGTTGGACGTACCACCTCTGGAACTTTCGGACATACCCTTGGTTGTGCGGTGATGATGGGTTACATCAGTTGTGTAGATACAAAACTTGACACAATGCTAGAAAAAGGTAGCTTTGAGGTTGAAATTGCTTGTCGGGGTTTTCCAGCAAATGTTACTTTGGGTACACCTTACGATCAAAAAGGGCTAGGAATGAAGAAATAACGATCTTTTTTAATATGTTAACTAAGTGTATTGAAAATAGAAATCTTGTAGCTATCTTTTATATTTTAATGAACTAATTTCAATGTTCAACAACTTTAATAAAATTCCAGGCGTCACATCATTTCAGAGTAAAACTGATTTACCAGTCTTATTGCCGTATCAGGCTAGATCTTCTGGAGATCCCTTAGATCTTCGTTTCAGCCGCTGGCTGGCTTCTTCTTCGCCATGGTTAATGTTTGCGTTATTTTTGCTAGTCAGCCTCTATCCAATGGCGGTAATGGCACAGTCAAAATACACACTCGAGGATGCATTTTCCACACTTTGGCGCTGGCTGCCATTTGTTGTCGGCAGTGGATTCGTGATGAATTTACTGATCAGTTTCTTTACGATGCTGATTGGTACCGCAACAGGAATACTGCTTGGTTTGGGGCAGATTTCGCTTTTGCCACCGGTTCGTAAATTATCCTGGTTTTCCACCCAACTTTTTCGCAATTCCCCCTGGTTGGTATTGCTCTTTATTGTGATGCTGACCTTTCCTTTTGAAATTGAAATAGGCGACAGTATCACTCATATTCCCGACTGGATGAAGGCGGTATTTGGTCTTTCTCTGCCTATTATGGCCAATATCTCAGAGGTGGTCAGGGGCGCGGTGCAGTCTGTTCCCACAGGGCAATGGGAAGCTGCTGAATCTTTGGCATATAGTCGTACTCAGACAATATGGAAAATAATTTTACCGCAATGTTTCAAACGGATGATTCCTCCGTGGATGAACTGGTATGCAATTTTGACCATGGCTACGCCGCTGGTTTCGCTGCTTGGTGTGGAGGAAATAGTCACACTTTCGCGACAGGCAATGGAGGCTGAAGACAATCACCCGGAGTTATTAATTCCGTTTTTCGGTTTCGCACTTTTCCTTTTCTTTGCGTATTGTTATCCAATTGCACGTTGGACATTGAAACTTGAAGAACGATATTCTGTTAAATTATAAGAGATTGACATGACAACAAACAACTGGACACCGGAACAACCGATAGTATCAGTAAAAGATGTACACAAATCTTTCGGAGAGTTGGAGGTGCTTAAAGGCATCAGCTTTGACGTGATGAAGGGTGAAGTGATTTGCATTATCGGACCTTCAGGTTCCGGGAAATCAACGCTGATTCGCTGCATAAACGCTCTCAACGACATTAATTCCGGTTCGATAAAAGTTCATGGACTGGAAGTCAATGATCCGGATCTGAACAAACTTGAATTACGTAAAAATGTGGGGATGGTATTTCAACAGTACAACCTCTTTCCGCACAAGACCGCGCTGGAAAATATCATGATGGCACCAATGTTGGTTTTAAAGGAGTCCAAAGAGGAAGTACGTGCCAAAGCAGAAGTCCTGATCAGCAAGGTTCGTCTTGATGATAAAAAAAATAGTTATCCTGGTGAACTTTCCGGAGGACAGCAGCAGCGTGTCGCGATTGCACGTTCACTGGCCATGAATCCGGATGTAATTCTTTTTGACGAAGTGACAGCCGCTCTTGATCCGGAAACGGTCAAAGAAGTATTAGTCACGATTCAGGATCTAGCCTCAGAAGGAATGACTTGTATTCTGGTAACTCACGAAATGGGATTTGCTCGTGAGCTGGCTGATCATATTTACTTCACTGATCGGGGGGTTATTGTAGAACACGGACCTCCTGCGACATTCTTCAAGAAAGCAAAAGACCCTCGAACTAAAGAATTTTTAAGCCAAATATTGTAAATATTTTGCTACAATATTCTTAAATAACTTAATTCTTTTATTCAGATTGAACTTGAAAATGTAGCCTGACTTTTGTCTGACTGATTAGATTTGCTTAATCTTCTAAACCCCTCAAATTATTTTTCAACGACTCTAATACAAAATGAAACAAAAGCAGGCAGCGGATTATGTCATTATCGGCGGTGGAATTATCGGATGCAGCACGGCGTACAATTTGGCCAATCAAGGCGCTAAAAATGTAGTTGTTTTGGAAAAGAGTGAAATTTGCTCTGGTGGCACATCGAAGTCATGTGCTATTTCCCGTAGTCATTATTCCATCGAGGCGAATGTTCATCACGCAGTAGAAAGTGTAAAAATATTTGAAAACTTTGATGAGATAATTGGTGGTGATCCAAGATTTACATGTACTGGTCAAATTGTTTTAGGACCGGAAAAATATCGCCCACTGATGGAGAGTGTGTTCTCAACTCAGAACAAATACGGTAGTGAAACACAAACACTGACGCCTGCAGAAGCAAGTGATCTTCACCCTTTATTGGAGTTCGAAGATGTGGATGTAATTGGTTTTGAATCAAGATCAGGTTATTGTGATCCTTACCTAACCACTATGGCATACGCACAGCGTGCAAAAGATTTAGGAGTGACTATTTATACGGATACTCCCGTAAATGGGATTCAAATCAACGACTCAAATAAGATCATCGAAACGCCGCAATATGATTTTGAAACACCTGTAATTATTTTAGCCGCGGGGCCCTGGACTCATGCTTTGGGAAAAATGATTGAAGTTAAATTTCCTTATGAAATCAGTAAACACAAAGTTCTGACTTTGAAAATAGAGCAGCCATATGAAAAGGACTGGCCGATTGTGAAAGATTTATTGACTCCGGAAAAAATTTACTTTCGTCCGGACTCCGGTGGTGTCGTTTTGGTCGGTACCGGAGATCACGGTGATCCTCTTGAAGATTTGAAAACATTGACTGACGAAGTGGAAATGGAGCATATTGAACGAATCGGTAAACGCATGGCAAATCGGATGCCAGCCTTTGCTGAGGCAAAACTGGTCCGGAGTTGGACAGGACCGTATGATATTCCTCCGGATTGGAACCCCATCATCGGTTCTGTTCCTGGACGTGAAGGAGTGCATGTAGCGGTTGGTTTTAGCGGTCATGGCTTCAAAATGGCGCCCACGGTCGGAGAATCTTTAGCTCAACAAATCCTCGGTAATGAACCCCGTGTTCCTATTGACATGTATGACATGAACCGTTTTGAAACAGGGAAAACCTTAAATGGGGCATATGGTATAGGAACATTTGCTTAAACAAACTCGGAACAGATGATATCCTCGACGTTTCTCTTTCAACAAATAACAATTGCCTGAAACAATCTCTTGATAAACTTAAATCTATAAACAGGCTCAAACCATGACAACTAATACAGGCCCTTTAAAAGGTTTACGGATCTTAGACATGAGCCGGATATTGGCCGGGCCTACCTGTACCCAGATTTTAGGAGACTTGGGCGCAGATGTGATCAAGATTGAACGTCCCGGAGCAGGAGACGATACCCGTAAATGGGGGCCTCCGTACGTTAAAGATTCTGACGGGAATGACACCAGCGAAAGTGCTTATTATCTTTGTGCAAACCGTAACAAGCGCTCATTGACGGTGGATATAACAAAACCGGAAGGGCAGCAAATTGTCCGGAAACTGGCTGCTAAATGTGACGTGTTGATCGAGAATTACAAAGTTGGTGGTCTGAAAAAATATGGTTTGGATTATTCCGCGATAAAAGAGGAATTTCCGGATTTGATTTATTGTTCTATTTCCGGATTCGGACAGACAGGTCCCAAGTCCCATCGATTAGGTTACGATTTTATGATCCAGGCGATGGGAGGAATTATGAGTGTGACTGGAGAACCGGATGGTTCACCAATGAAAGTTGGAGTTGGAATAGCGGATGTGATGTGCGGTATGTATGCGGCAGTCAGTATTCTTGCGGCTGTCCGGCACCGTGATCAGTCCGGAAATTCAGCTGCAGGCGGAAACGGACAACACATCGACCTGTCATTGCTCGATTCACAGGCGGCATGGTTAATAAATTCCGGATTGAATTATTTGACTTCAGGAGATAATCAGCAACGTCTTGGCAATGCTCATCCGAACCTTGTCCCATATCAGGTGTTCCAGACAAGTGATAGCTTTTTTGTTTTAACGGTTGGCAATGAAATTCAGTTTCGGAAGTTTTGTGAATTTGCAGGCGCACCGGAATTGCCTGAAGATCCACGTTTTAAAACAAACACTGACCGAGTAAAAAATCGTAAAATATTAGCACCAATGCTTAATGAATTGACTCAGCGGAATTCGACTCAATTCTGGTTGGAGGGACTGGAAAAGCTGCAGGTTCCATGTGGACCTGTCAATACAATCAAAGATGTGTTTGACGACCCTCAAATCCAACATCGCGAAATGGAAATATCCATGCCCCACCCGCTTTCCGGAAAAGGGGATGTGAGTTTAATCGGCAGTCCTGTAAAAATGTCTGCTACTCCAGTAAGTTACCGTCATGCTCCGCCTACATTAGGTCAGCACACGAATGAAATTTTAGCGGAAATGCTCGGAATGGATGAAGAGGAATACAAGGAACTGGCTCAGAAGGGTGTGGTTTGAAAATTTATATTTGCAACCATTCATGGCTATTATTTTTAAAAACAAAAATTAAGGTAAATTAATGAAATTGGAACTAAATCCTCTCTGCGGTGCATTGGGCGCAGAGGTGAATGGAGTAGATCTTTCACATGATTTGGAATCAGCAACCATGAATGCGATCAAGAAGGCATTTCATGAAAACATTGTACTGCTCTTCCGCAAACAAAATTTAACTCCTGCTCAGCATGTTGATTTCACAAGCTTCTTTGGACCGGTTGAAGCACATCCTCTCGGCAGCCGTGAAGGTGCTCAGGCTCAACCGGAAATCCTAGTATTGGAGAACCGAGCCGATACGCCTGCGCCGCGTAATGATTTTTGGCATTCTGATATTTCATTCGCAGAATGTCCACCGCTTGGTTCTGTACTCCATGCCCTCGAGGTCCCGGGTGAGGGCCTGGGTGATACACTGTTTTGCAATATGTATAAAGTCTTTGAGGAATTGTCCCCGGGAATGCAAAAAACGTTGGAAGGATTGCGGGCTTTACATTCGGCCGAAGCATTGGTTATGCGCAACAACGCGAATGACAACAACGCCAAGCCTATTTCTTCTATTCCGGATTTAGTGAGTCATCCCGTAGTACGTAATCATCCGGAAACCAGTCGTAAAGCACTTTACGTAAATCCATATTATACTGAAAGTTTTGAGGGATGGTCACCAGCAGAAAGCAAATTGTTGCTTGACTGGCTCACCCAACTGGCGACCCGGCAGGAGAATATATACCGCCATCGTTGGAAAAAAGGAGACGTGTTGATGTGGGACAACCGTTGTGCTATGCACTATGCGGTCTACGATTATGGCTCCAAAGCGCGTCTTTTCCACCGCGCAACTGCTGCAGGCGACAGACCTATTTGAAAGTCAAAGCGGATCCCGATTTTTCTGAATTTATAATTCAATTAATACTACTGAAATATTTTGAACAATGCTCCTGAAAAATGTACACGCTGATTTGCTTCAGTTGGCAAATGAGCAAATAGCTGAGCATTCACAAAGATTTTTCAAAACCGGAAAAGGTGAGTACGGAGAAGGTGACATATTTTTAGGAATCCGCGTACCTGTGCTGAGAAAACTAGTTAAAAAATATCGCGAAATTTCAATTGCGGAAGTACGCAGATTACTCCACTCAAAATTTCATGAAGAACGATTGCTCGCAGTTTTGATGCTGGTTCAGCTTTTCAAAAGTGGTGATGAAGGCGAGCAAAAACTAATTTATGATTTGTACTTGGAGAACACAGGATTTATTAATAACTGGGACATTGTTGATATTTCTGCAAGTAATATTGTAGGTGCGCATTTGTACGAAAAAGACAAAACTCCACTCTACGATTTAGTACAATCCAAAATCTTGTGGGAGCGCAGGATCTCCATCATCGCCACTTTTTATTTTATCAGACAAAATGAATTTGATGATACGTTGAAAATTGCGGAAATTTTGCT